>OFHM01001644.1_pt1 | contig 14088 bp, 13 predicted proteins | sample 1521311 | NCBI WGS metagenome assembly OFHM01 (sample SAMEA3504083, study PRJEB24116) | mouse gut metagenome | biome: mouse gut; feature: mouse-associated habitat; material: faeces | place: Denmark | collected 2011 | reverse complement strand
ATCAGTCCCTTACCAGAGAAAAAATGGCTATTTGGATTGATACGGAAATAAAGAGCCGCCGCGTCTTTTCCTCCTCTGTAATGGATATCTTCCAGCGCTTCTTTGCTGACAGGAAGGAATTTACTTTTATCATTAGTCGTTCCGGAGGATTTTGCAAACCAGCGTATTTCCGATGGCCAAAGCAGATTCTGTTCCCCAGCTCGCAAACGTTCTACATAAGGCTTAATTTCTTCGTATGTTTGGATAGGAACACGTTTTCGGAAATCTTCATAGTTACGGATAGAGGAATAATCGTACTTTCTTCCCCATTCGGTTTGAGCGGCCTGACGTGTTAAGCGGTTTAATACACGATGCTGTATCTCACTAGCCTGGCTAGCATATAGGTCTATCTGTTTTAAACGGGAATCAAAAGTCTTACTAATAATTTTTGTAATATTCATTTCTGCTTTAACATAATAATGTTTAGTCATGCAAAAGTAACTTATTTATCTTTTTTTTCTATCTTTACCACGGAAATAATCGTTAAAAAGAGACGACTTTCATATAAATCCCGAGTTTTAGACTAAAATATGCGACAATGAGAATTGGAATCTTAACATCCGGCGGGGATTGTCCCGGTATCAATGCCACGATTCGTGGTGTGTGTAAAACTGCCATCAATTATTACGGGATGGAAGTGGTAGGTATTCACAGCGGTTTTCAGGGCCTGCTGACTAAAGATGTCGAATCTATTACAGATAAGTCGCTTTCCGGTTTGCTCAATCTGGGTGGAACGATGTTAGGAACCTCTCGTGAGAAGCCTTTTAAAAAAGGAGGTGTTGTCTCGGATGTTGACAAACCATCTTTAATTCTTCAGAATATCCGGGAATTGGGACTCGATTGTGTCGTTTGTATCGGTGGAAATGGAACACAAAAGACTGCGGCGAAGTTGGCTGCAATGGGAATTAATATCGTATCTGTTCCTAAAACCATTGATAATGATATTTGGGGCACAGATATTTCTTTCGGTTTCGACTCGGCAGTAACTATTGCTACCGATGCCATCGACCGTTTACATTCCACTGCAAGTTCTCACAAAAGGGTGATGGTGATTGAAGTGATGGGGCATAAGGCGGGTTGGATTGCTTTGTATTCCGGTATGGCAGGAGGAGGGGATGTGATTCTTGTCCCTGAAATTGCTTATGATATTAAAAATATTGGTAATACGATTCTAGAAAGACTGAAAAAGGGCAAGCCTTATTCTATTGTAGTGGTAGCAGAAGGTATTAGGACAGACGGGCGCAAACGCGCAGCTGAGTATATTGCACAGGAGATTGAATATGAGACTGGTATAGAAACCCGCGAAACAGTTTTAGGATATATTCAGCGCGGTGGTTCGCCTACTCCTTTCGACCGCAATCTTTCTACCCGTATGGGCGGCCATGCGACAGAATTGATCGCCAAAGGTGAATTCGGGCGTATGGTAGCTTTAAAAGGGGACGATATTGCATCTATCCCTCTTGAAGAAGTTGCAGGAAAGCTGAAATTAGTTACGCAAGATCACGATTTAGTGATTCAGGGGCGTCGCATGGGGATTTGCTTTGGTTAGTCTTCCCGGCTTCCATAATAGGTTGTACCGTAGAAATTTCATTATCGGAGGTGTTTTCTTCTAAAGCATTCTGCGGTTTTGTCTCGGGAATTACATTCAGTTCGGCTTCAAGTTCATTCTCAAGCTTGGTTGCCAATTCTGTATCAGAATTAGTTGCAAGTTCGACTTCCGATTCTGTTGCCGTTGCTGCATGTTGTGCTTTGATCTCTTCAACAGTTGACATAAATGCGGGGTCCTTTACTTTCTTTATAGCCATTTGGGCAGCATTCTGTTGAGATTCTTTTTTGGAATATCCCGTACCTGTGCCTGCCGGAAGTCCTTCAATGCGTACTTCGGTTTGGAAGACGGGGTTGCTGTCGTGGTCAAGAAATTGCTCGATTAGCTCAAAGGAAACCTCCATCTTATTTTTTTGGCTCCACTCAATAAGTTTGGATTTGAAGTTAACCTCTTTTCGGGATATTTTATCCAGGTCGATATAGTGGTTGATGATCCGTTGCTCCATAAACTGTTTGCAGCGTTCATACCCCTGATCCAGGTAAATAGCTCCGATAAATGCCTCAAAAGCATTTCCGTACATATAACTGTTGTGGGAAGAAGAACGGGTGGAATACTTTATGAGTTTATCCAAACCGATTTCAACGGCCAACTTGTTCAAAGTCTCCCGTTGTACGATCTTAGAACGTGTGTTGGTCAGGAAACCTTCCCGTTTCCCTTCAAAACGTTTGTAGACAATATCTCCTACGATGGCGTCGAGGATGGCGTCACCTAAAAACTCTAGCCGTTCATTGTTAAGGGGACGTCCCTTGTCGGAGCGGACAGAAGTCGATTTGTGCAGGAGAGCCTGCTCATAAAGCTGGATATTGCGCGGGTAGAACCCGAGTATCCGGTAAAAACAAAGATAAGACTCTCTATCCTTGCGGAACAAGAGCCTTATCTTATCTATTTTGTTACGTAACACGATATTACTCTGCGTATTTCTTGAAGATAACACACGCATTGTGACCACCAAATCCAAATGTATTAGACAAGGCAACATTAACTTCGCGTTTTTGTGCTTTATTGAACGTGAAATTAAGGTTATAGTCGATATTCTCGTCGTTGTCACCTTCTTCGTGGTTGATAGTCGGAGGAACAATGCCGTTCTTGATAGCAAGGATACTTGCAATAGATTCTACCGCACCGGCAGCTCCCAGCAAGTGACCTGTCATTGATTTTGTTGAACTGATGTTCAACTCGAACGCATGATCACCGAATACTTCCTTGATTGCTTTTGCTTCTGAAATGTCACCAACCGGAGTAGATGTACCGTGTACATTGATATAATCCACTTCTTTCGGGTCCATTTCCGCATCTTCCAATGCATTCATCATCACAAGTTTGGCTCCAAGACCTTCCGGATGAGAAGCTGTCAGGTGATGTGCATCTGCAGACATACCTACGCCGGCAATTTCTGCATAGATTTTTGCACCGCGAGCTTTAGCGTGTTCCAGTTCTTCCAGGATCAGGCAACCGCCACCTTCGCCCATAATGAAACCATCACGGCTTGCGCTAAACGGACGTGAAGCTTTGGAAGCTTCGTCGTTGCGTGTTGACAGTGCGTGCATAGCGTTGAAACCGCCCACACCTGCCGGGAAGATAGCTGCTTCCGAACCACCGGATACAATTACGTTTGCTTTACCCAGACGAATCAGGTTGAAAGCATCTGCAATAGCGTTGGTTGAAGTAGCACATGCTGAACAAGTCGCGTAGTTAGGACCATGGAAACCATACATAATAGAAATCTGTCCGGCTGCAATATCCGAGATCATCTTTGGAATGAAAAACGGATTAAACTTCGGACCCATTTCCTGACGAGTGTAGTAATTACCTACCTCTTCTTCAAATGTATGTATACCACCAATACCGGCGCCGAAAATAACACCGATTTTGTTCAAGTCTTCTTTCTCGACGTCAAGACCAGAATCACTCACCGCTTCTTTGGCAACAGCGATGGCATATTGAGTATACAGGTCCATCTTTCTTGCTTCTTTGCGGTCTATGTATTTCGTTGCATCGAAGTTTTTCACTTCACATGCGAATTGGGTCTTGAATAATGACGCATCAAAATGAGTAATAGGCCCTGCTCCACTAACCCCGTTCACAAGGTTTTCCCAAAATTCGGGAACGCTGTTGCCAACGGGAGTAATGGCGCCAAGGCCTGTTACTACCACTCTTTTTAATTCCATATTGATGAAATCGAATTACTTAGCGTGTTCTTCGATATAAGATACAGCATCACCTACAGTACCAATCTTTTCTGCTTGGTCATCAGGAATAGAGATACCGAATTCTTTTTCGAATTCCATGATAAGTTCTACAGTGTCAAGAGAATCCGCTCCCAGGTCGTTAGTGAAGCTTGCTTCGGTTGTAACTTCTGATTCTTCTACGCCTAATTTATCAACGATAATTGCTTTTACTCTTGATGCAATTTCAGACATAACTTTAAGTTTTTAATTAATAATTAGTTTTATTTCTTTAAATTTGCGGTGCAAAGGAATGAATATTTATCGTTTTGCGCAAATATTTGACTAAATAAATGCAAAGTTTTGCACATTTTTCACTGTTTTGTGCATCGAAATTGAGGGTTATGAAGAAAAACATCGCAATTTTTGCTTCCGGTTCCGGTTCAAATGCTGAGAATATTATCCGGTTTTTCCAAAAAAACGATTCTGCTCAGGTTTCGTTGGTACTTTCTAATAAAAGTGATGCATGCGTTTTGGAACGTGCACATCGTTTAGGGGTGCCTTCTAACGTGTTTTCAAAGGAGGACTGGGTAGCCGGAGATGAAATTTTGGCTATTTTGCAGGAGTATCATATCGACTTTGTTGTACTGGCTGGCTTTCTGGTTCGTGTGCCTGATTTACTTTTGCATGCTTATCCTAATAAAATCATAAATATACATCCTGCTCTTCTGCCGAAGTTTGGAGGAAAGGGGATGTATGGCGACCGTGTTCACGAAGCGGTAGTCGCTGCCGGTGAAAAAGAAAGCGGTATTACTATACATTATATAAATGAACATTATGACGAAGGAAATACAATCTTTCAGGCTATCTGCCCTGTTCTTCCGACAGATACCCCAGATGATGTAGCTAAGAAAGTGCATGCCTTGGAATATGAACACTTCCCGCAAGTCATAGAACAAGTATTAAGAAATAAGTATTAGGTATTAAGTATTACTCCATGCAGATAATCGTTTGATGGAATTTTATGAAGCTCTCGGTCGCTACGGTTAATACTTAATACTTAATTAAATAAGCTGTCTCTTCTCGTCGCAAAGGATAATCCCCGCGTAAGGTTTCGAATTGTGCCGGCTGGTTTTTCAAGCGGGTGCTATCTTCGATTGGATTGTATATTTGGAGGATTGCTTCTTCATGGTTTTTGGCATGTATAATAGGAGAGGCGGGTGTCGGTGCGTTTATTTTATAATCAGCTTCTATTTGGAAGAATTTGCAAATGGCATCCAGTGACATGCGTGTGGCGTTTGCTTTTCCATCGGCAGAGTAACCCGCAATGTGGGGAGTGCCTATAAATACCTTTTCTAATAACTCACGGTTAATTTCCGGCTCATGTTCCCATACATCGATGATGGCATCCGAAATGGTTCGGCTGTCCAAGGCTTTTAAAAGAGCATCAGTGTCAATGACCTCTCCTCGTGAAGTATTAATGATAACCGGTTTTCGTTTGAGTGACTGGAAGAAGTTCTCATCTGCTAGGTGGAAGGTTTTATATTTCCCTTCCTTATATAAAGGTACGTGAAAGGTAATGATATCACATTCTTCTGCAATTTTATTTAGTGAGGCGAACTGCTCTGTTCCTTCTTTTTCCTCCCGTGGCAAATCATTCAGTAAAACACGCATGCCAAAATCCCGGGCAACTTTAGCTATCTTACTCCCTACGTTTCCCACTCCTATGATTCCAATTGTCAGTTCGTTCAGCTTTTTGTTTCTGCAAGATTTCCACACCAGAAGCGATGACTGTATATATTGGGCGACAGAAGCAGAATTGCATCCCGGAGCATTTGCCCATTCTATGTCTGCTTGTTTGCAATACTCTGTATCAATATGATCGAAGCCTATGGTTGCCGTCGCTATGAATTTCACCCGACTACCTTCCAATAAATTTCGGTTGCACTGTGTGCGGGTACGGACAATAAGTGCGTCTGCATCCCGTACGAGCTCCGGAGTAAAATCTTTTCCCGGTACATAAACCACCTCGTCGGCTATTTTCTGAACCGCTTCTTTTATATAAGGTATTTTGTTGTCGATAATAATTTTCATATACAATTCATCTTTTATACTCACAAAGGTAACAAATAAAAAAGTTAGAAACGGTTGCTTGTCTGAAAAATATTACATAGATTTGTCCTATTATATATCTATTAGCTAGTTAAGATTATGACATTTAGTAACCTTTGCAACGAGATTTTTTGGAAATCGACGACTGATTACCACGTAACGGACAGTGTAGATGCACCGATGAACAATCCTTACGAGTTGAAAACTATTGAGTATTATTTATATCTAAAGAACTGGATTGATGCTGTGCAATGGCATTTTGAGGATATTATCCGTGACCCGCAGATTGATCCGGTAGAAGCATTGACTTTGAAAAGAAGAATTGATAAATCAAATCAGGATCGTACAGACTTGGTGGAATTAATTGATAGCTACTTCTTAGACAAATACAAAGAAGTAAAACCTTTTTCTGACGCAACGATCAATACAGAAAGTCCTGCGTGGGCTATTGACCGCTTGTCAATTCTTGCATTGAAAATTTACCACATGCAGCAGGAAGTGGAGCGTACGGATACTACGGAGGAACACCGTGTCCAATGCCAGACTAAGCTGAATATCCTGCTGGAACAACGTAAAGACCTCTCTGCGGCTATTGAGCAGTTGTTGACTGATATCGAAGCCGGGAGAAAATATATGAAAGTATATAAACAGATGAAGATGTATAATGACCCGGCATTGAATCCGGTGCTTTATGCTAAAAAATAACGAATGGCGCGTATTCTCATTATTCGTTTTTCAGCTCTTGGCGATGTAGCCATGACAATCCCGGTAATACATTCGTTGGCTGTGCAATACCCGCAGCACGAAATAACAGTGTTAAGTCGTGCTGTATGGCAGCCGCTTTTTCAGGGGCTGCCTGCGAATGTAGGTTTTGTCGGAGCTGATTTAACAGGCAAACACAAGGGATTTTGGGGCTTGAATAGCCTCTATTCGGAGTTGAAAGCTATGCATTTTGATTACATAGCAGATTTTCATCATGTGCTTCGTTCCAAATATTTATGCCTGCGATTCCGTCTTGCTAATAAACCAGTAGCTTCCATTTGTAAAGGAAGGACCGGTAAAAAGAAACTGATTCGTCGTCACGATAAGGTGATGGAGAATCAGAAGAGCTCTTTTCGCCGTTATGCCGATGTGCTTGAGAAGTTAGGTTTACCGGTTTTATTAAATTTCTCTTCTATTTATGGCGAAGGGAAAGGCAACTTTGCGGAGATAGAGCCAGTCACAGGACCTAAGGACGATCAGAAATGGATTGGTATAGCCCCATTTGCCAAACACATAGGCAAGATTTACCCGTTAGAGTTACAGGAGCAAGTTATAGCACATTTTGCGGCTAATCCTAAAGTGAAAGTTTTCCTTTTTGGAGGTGGCAAAAGCGAACAGGAGGTATTTGACACATGGATTGCTAAATATCCTACGGTGGTTTCCATGATAGGTAAGTTGAATATGCGTACTGAATTGAATCTGATGAGTCATTTAGATGTGATGCTTTCAATGGATTCTGCCAATATGCATTTGGCGTCCTTGGTCAATATTCCGGTTGTTTCTATTTGGGGGGCTACTCATCCTTATGCTGGTTTTATGGGCTGGAAGCAATTGCCGGTCAATACCGTACAGCTTGATTTATCATGCCGTCCCTGCTCTGTATATGGACAGAAGCCTTGTTGGCGTGGTGATTATGCCTGTTTAAGAGATATAAAACCGGAACAGGTTATAGCAAAAATAGAAGGGATTATAAGTTGATATAGAACATTCTACCTGGCAATTGAATAATCATTGTGTTACATGAAGGAACAGAAGATAATCATGGAAAAACAGATGGAAAATAAGAAAAAAGTGTTGATTGATCTTACGAATTACGGTAGTATTGCAGTAGGCTTTGGTCAGATAGCGGTTAATTATGCGGCTCTTTTTGCTTCTTTGCCTATAGATGATATACATTTTATCTATTTGATGCGTAAGAGAAGTGTGCAAGATTTCGGAGAGAATGTGACTTGTATACCTGTTCGTCGGATTAATAAGCTTTTTCCGTTTACATTACCTAAAGTAGATGTCTGGCATGCGGTGAATCAACAAAGAAAACTTGCGCGTGTTGCCAAAGGGACAAAGTTTATATTTACTATTCATGATTTCAACTTTTTGAAAGAAAAGAAGCCTTGGAAAGTAAAGTTGTACCTTCGTCGGATGCAGCATAAAATAGATAAAGCAGCGGTGGTAACTGCTATTTCTCATTATACAGCAGACATTGTCCGTCAACATGTTAACATGCGGGGAAAAGAGATTCGTGTTATCTATAATGGAGTGGAACGTATCGATACTCTGGAAGGAGCCCGTCCAGCCTTTGCTACCGGACGTCCTTTCTTTTTTACTATCGGACAAATCCGTAAAAAGAAGAATTTTCATCTCCTTCTTGATGTGATGCAGTCTTTCCCGGAATATGATTTATATATTTGTGGAGATACTACTTGCGGACATGGTGTTTATTCAGAGGAGCTTCGTACTTTGATTCGTGAAAAGCAACTTTCCAATGTTTATCTTGCAGGCGTAGTGACGCAACCGGAAAAAGTCTGGCTGTATCGAAATTGTGACGCATTTCTGTTTCCGAGTGAAGGTGAAGGTTTTGGCTTACCTGTTATTGAAGCCATGCAATTCGGTAAAGCTGTTTTTGCCGCTAGTCGGACTAGCTTGCCGGAAGTTTGCGGTGGACATGCTTTTATGTGGGATCAACTTGATACAGACTCTATGGTGCGGAGTATTCAAGAACATTTGCCGGATTTCTACAAAAATGAAGAACGCATAAATAACATGAAAGAGTATGCTTATTCATTCAGTTATGAGAAACATATACAGGCTTATTTGGATTTGTATCGTGAATTAGCCCGGCAGTCTTGATATTACTCCGCATGGTTAGTTTCTGTCTTGCGTTTTAATTTTATGGTTGCTCGTTAGTTCTGTTATTATCGGTTTTAACCGTTTATATACTTCTTCTGGAGTAATAGCATTGAAACGTTGTTCGTATGTCATCCCGGTTTGTTGTTCTTGTGAAAGAACATCATCCACACTTATTCCCTCTGCAAATATTGAATTGCTGGGCAACCACATCAGTTTAGATGCACTGGGAGAGAAGATTGCAAACGATTCGATACCTACCGCTTGTGCTATATGTCTGGTGCCCCCTTCATTCCCGAAATAGAATGAACAATTAGCGCATAATGCGGCCAGCTGTCGTAATGACGAAGCCTGTATATTGATCTTTATACGCTCGGAGCATCCTAATTTCTTATAAACATTTCTGGCATCCTCTTCCTCATATCCGGGTGCATAATTGAATATCATTTGTATGTTTTCATGTTTTTCCAGTATTGTTTTTAAGATATTCACCATGTATTCCGTGTTCCATTTCTTGTGGGCGAGTTTGGTGGTGACTCCGATTAAAAGTATGGGAAGATTGAAATCTATCCCTTCTTTTTCCATATAATTCCTGAATTCTTTTTTTTCTTTCTCTGTTAGATAAATTTTAAAATCACTTATATATTTTATCGGTTTTATTTTTTCTAGCGGGGAAACAAATTGTAAATCATGATGTACTACATCAACCGTCGGGTTTTCACTGTAAGATTTTATTCTATAATTAAAGAAATACTTTACATATCCTCTATCTCTTCCTATTCGAAAAGGAGAATTCAAAGAAAAGAGAGAAAAGAAAAGAGTTTTAAAAGTTGAACGAATGTCAATGATGACATCATAGTCGTTTTGGTGTACTATTTTCCATACTTTTTTTATATAACAGAGAGACGACTTGTTCTCTTTTTTGTCAAATGTAATAACCTTGTCAATATCCGGATGATTTTCATAAAGTGGGGCGATACCCTTGTTGAGTATATAATGAATTTCTGCTGTTGGAAAGTTTCTTTTTATAGTGCTGCACAATGCCGTGGTTAAAACAGAATCTCCTATTTGTCTGAATCGGATAATTAAGACTTTTTTGATTTCTTCCATATATGAAATAGACTTATATTTTTGATTTCTGCAAATATACGTGATATTTTCAATACTCGGTAGAAATGATATGAAAAGGTTGTTCGGCTGAAAAATATTATCTAAATTTGCATATCTACACATTATCAGTTGAACAATGAAGAATAAACTCTTATATAAACTGTGCAGCGGAAAAAATCCCAAGTTTATTTACTATTCAATTAATATATTCAGGCAGTTGTTACCCAAGTGCTTTTTTCAGATGAGGTTGCAGCGTAAACTGGCATCTGTGTCTCGTCGGAAAGATGTGGAATATATTAAGCAACGCGTTGATTATTACAATAAATTGCCGTTTGGCATAAAATTACCATCTTCAGCGTCTTGTTTGGCTGAACATAAAATGGGTAATCAGAAAGTTTACTATTTTGATACTTACCAGTATACACGTTGGTTTCCGGACTCTTTCCAATGGGGATTCTGTCCAGGTGATGTCACTTACATTCCGGAATATCCTTCCATCGTCAAGAGTCGTCCGTTGACAGAGAATAATGGGAATTCCGTTGTTATGAAATTAGACAAGGTGCGTCATTTTCTTTTCGTTAACGATAAGAAAGGGTTTGCCGAGAAAAAGGATATGGTTATTTTTCGCGGGAAGGTGAAAGGAAAAGCTCCTCGCAGGAAATTCATGGAAATGTATTTCCATCACCCTATGTGTGATTTGGGAGATGTAAGCAAGAATACAACGGATCCGGTAGAATGGCAAACAGAAAAGAAGACAATCAGAGAGCATTTGGATTATAAATTTGTTATGGCCCTTGAAGGGAACGATGTAGCCAGTAATCTGAAGTGGGTGATGTCTTCCAACTCCATAGCAGTAATGCCCCGGCCTACCTGTGAAACATGGTTTATGGAAGGAAATCTTATTCCCAATTATCATTATATTGAAATTAAACCGGATTTTTCAGATTTGGAAGAGCGTCTATGTTATTATATAGCGCATGTAGACGAATCTTTGGAGATTATAAAACATGCGCATGAATATGTTGAACAGTTTAAGGATAAGAAGCGGGAAAGTTTGATTTCCTTACTTGTGTTGGATAAGTATTTTAGAGCTACAGGGCAAAAAAGATGAGGATGAATCGTGAGGACTGTCTTGTTTTATCAATCTTAAGATGTTGTGGCATACGTTCTTATTGGGTAGGATAATCGTTTTATAGCGTCTGGCTGTATGAATAGGCTATATTTGTGAGAAGAGTTGGCCAATCTTTGTGAGAAAAGAGTAAAATATAGTCGGAATATGCCTTAATTTCTTTATCTTTGCTCCATCTTTGTAATTAGTATTATATAGGAGAGTGTAATGAGAGTGATTGTAAATCCCAAGTACGCGTATCTGCAGAAGGAGGTGGAAGAAATTTCAAGGTCCTTTCAGGAAAAAGGAGATGTGGTGTACGACGGTCGTAATGTTTTAAAACGAATTGGCTTAGGCAACATTGATGTTGTGGTGAAGAGCTTTAAGAAGCCTCACATCATCAATCGTGTTGTATATTCGTTTTTCCGGCAATCAAAAGCAGAGCGTTCCTATATTTATTCTATGGAGATTCAACAGCATGGTTTTGACACTCCGGAGCCAGTTGCTATGATTGAACAATTTCAGAGTGGTCTTCTTTCACATAGCTATTATATTTGTTGTTATGATGGTGGCGAAACCGTCCGTTCCCTAATGGATGGGAAAGTGGAAGGAAATGAAGATAAACTTTCTGCTTTTGCGCGCTACACAGCTGCTTTGCATCAGGCAGGTATCCTGCATTTGGACTATTCTCCCGGTAATATCCTGATTCATCAGAATGATGCGAATGAATATAGTTTTTCTCTCGTCGACGTGAATCGTATGCAGTTGTTGTCAGATATTGATTGTGACACAGTGTGCCGTAATATGTGTCGTTTATGCATCTCTCGTGAAGTGCTGACTTATATAATGACAGAGTATGCTTCTTTGAGGGGATGGGATGTAGAATCTACTGTTAGTCTGGCTCTTCGTTATAGCGATCAGTTCTTTACTCATTATATTTATCGTCGTGCGGCGCGGAAAGAGAAAGAAAGGCATATCGTATCCCTGATTCTGTTCTTCCGTTTATACCGTTCCGTACGTAAATTCTTTTCTTGGGAACCACATATCACACGTTTCTTATTGAAAAAAGAAAAGCGCATTTATGATACATACTTGTGTAAGTATGACTATTGTGAACTGCTTTCTGCTGATTATCAATGATTAGCTTTTACTTCCGCGTATGACCACGCTGCGGATTTTATGCCTGAAAAAACCTTTCTGATTTGTATATGCGCAGTTATGCTTGTCCAAAAATGCAGAAATGGCTGTTTCGTCATCATGTAGATGGTACGTGCATATTGCAAAATCCAGCTTTTGGCAATTCTGAAATAAGTTCTTGCATCCGGCTAATGCATATCGTTCAGCTCCTTCAATATCCATTTTTAGAAATAGATGCTCATCCGTTTGATTATTGAAGAAGTCATCTAGGGTTTGTTCTTTTGAAGAGTTATGGTCACTTACATACTTTTGAACGATCGTAACTTTATCTTGCCATGGCTCAAAGGTCGCTCTGATTGCCTCCAGCCATTGTTCGTCCTGTTCAAACAAGTAAACATGTTTGGCTTCTTCGATGATTTCCAATGAAGAATATCCTTCGGCGCAACCAACATCCACAAATACCTTTCCTGTTACTTCTTTAACGCTGTTGAAGTAATGGTGCGGTGAGCGCTTGTCTTGTTCCATGCTTAAAACCCTGTAATATTTTTGGATTTTTTGGGCCGGAGTGCTCTTTCTGAAATAGAGTCGTTTCCCTTCTTTTTGAACATAGTATAACCCTTTCTCCTCGTCTTTCTGTACGTCAATGGGCATATTTGTATATTCATCTTTGAATTCATATAGGTGTCTTGAATATCCATGCTCTTTAATATATTCATAGTATTTTAGATAAGGAGAGTCGGGCTTATATCCTTTCATGAAATAATATGGGAGAGTGCCATATATAAATTTCTTTATTGTGTGTTTAAGTATGTTCATCTTATTAATTTCTTGTAGATATTTAAAATTTCTTGCGCTTGCTTTTCTTCAGAGAATCTTTTGGCAAATATTTGTCCTTTTTCAATCATTATTTTCTTTCTTTCAGGGTCAGAGTATATCTGCTTGAAAGCATTAGCCATTCCTTTGATATCGTCAGGATGTATATAGATTGAGTCAGGTCCTCCGGCTTCTTCCAGACAAGAGCCTGTCGCAGCGACTACCGGAATACCGGAGTATAAGGCTTCTATGATGGGAATGCCAAAGCCTTCAAAACGTGAAGGATATACAAAAATATCTGCTAGCTGATAAAAAGTCGGCAGGTCATCAAACGGAACATTGCTGATGATGTGCACTCTTTCTTCCAGCTTATTCTCCTTAATAAAACGTTCGATCTTGTCAGTGTATTCAGTATGGCGTCCGACAATGACAAGGTGAATTTGTTCAGGAAGCATCGTCAGTGCTTGTACCACCGAAAGGGCATTCTTTCGTTCTTCGATACTTCCTACGTTGAGTATATAATGTTCCGGTAGCTGATATTTAGCTCGAACTTCTCTTTTTCTCTCTTCTGTTACAGGGCGCGTGAATGAAGTGTCACATCCCTGATAAACAACCTCTATCTTATCGGCAGGAGTCCCGAAATACTTAATAATATCACGTTTGGTACATTCGCTGATTGCAATGATTCTATCCGCATTTTCGCAGGCTTTGCGGAATTTATATGTGTATATATTCCTGTCGATCGAATGGTAGTATTGTGGGTATCGCAGAAATATCAGGTCGTGGATCGTTACGATACTTTTCACCTCACTTTTATGGATATTCAGGGGCAATTCATTGCTAAGTCCATGAAAAATATCAATTCTTTCTTTTTCCAATTGACGGGTAACTCCCAGTACTCGCCATAACGAACTTAACTTTTTCCAGAAAGAAGTAGTGGGATAAGAAAGCTGTAGTTGCCGATATTGTTTCGTTAATTTGTTCAGTCTTTTATTTTCCCGTTTCTTAGGGGCATACAATACATATTCATTCTCCGGATGGAATTGGCATAGAATATCCACTATATAGCGGCTATAATTACCCAAACCGGTGAAATTCTGTACTGCACGTTT
>OFHM01001636.1_pt1 | contig 14125 bp, 13 predicted proteins | sample 1521311 | NCBI WGS metagenome assembly OFHM01 (sample SAMEA3504083, study PRJEB24116) | mouse gut metagenome | biome: mouse gut; feature: mouse-associated habitat; material: faeces | place: Denmark | collected 2011 | reverse complement strand
AGAATAATCAGGAGGATTACTTTTAAAAGTTGAATTTTTATGTACAAATAATTGATAGACTAAAAAACAGCAGGAATAATGGTGGATAGAAACAGTATAATTAAAATTATATGAAACATTTTAAATAATAGTTTTTTAGTGTTAAGTAGTTTCTAGTTTAAATTCTTATTAGGTATTTATGGGGGAAGACACATATGGAATTGACATTTGAAAATATTATGAATAATTGTAGTACAAATGAGATAGTATTTAATGAAATTAAAGTAAACTTAGATAATATTGTTCCTTTTATTGGAACAATATTATCTGTTGATGTGTATTTATTATGAAAAAAGCACTAGATAGTTTAACATTTGTTCAGAAAAATGCTGAAGAAATAGGAAATACGATAAAGAGACTAGAAGAATAATGAATTGTTAGCAAAATTATTAGTTCTGTTTCAAAAATAATTATTCATCTATTTTTAAGTTGTTTAATATACTTTTTATTTATGAATAAATTTAACTTTTTTTATAATAACTATTGTATACAATGTGACTTTTATGTTAAAATGACAAAAATCAATAAGTGGGGAAGTACTTGTTGAATAAAGAAAGGGTGGTTACATGGGTTACAAATTTAAAATCACACGCGGGAATGCAATTTTAAATTTTTCTGAAGAATATTGTCAATCTCGTTGTCAATTAATTGAAAGTGAATCTTTTGCAAGGGTGGTAAAAGGATTCATACATGATTCTAAAAGAAAAGAAAATACTATTTACACATATTTAAAAGAAGTTAAAGCAGAAAGTACAGAGCTTGTTAATGATTTAAGGACAATTTTTAAATTATTATTAGTAATGTCTGTAGATGAAGTATTGACATCTTATCCACAATTTAAAGGGTATTTTAGAGATCGTGATGAGTTTGTTAAAGTTATTGAAGAAGTATATCTTTTCTGGAGAAAGTTACAGCGTTACAGTGTAGTATATAATGAAAGTACAAGTCGTGGATATCAAAATGTTCAGTTTGCTGATGCTCAAGCTAAGTTTGAGGAATTAGTACTTCAAGTATATCGTACAATTGAAGAAACAGCATTAGGATATCGTCATCAAGTTTATCGTCAAATTACAGCTGGAGTTAATGCTGGTTTAAGAGTAACTAACATGCGTTCATTCTTACCATATGAGTATCGTAATTTAGATGATATTCCATTTATTGAAACTGTTATCATTCACCCTCCATTTATTACTTATTCAAAACGTAATAAACGTGATGGGGTTTTCCCTGAGATTAAACATAATCCAATTGAAGATTTAAAATTTGATCCTGAACAATGGTTCTGTTATCCAGCAAAAGTTGGAGATTTATTAGCATTTGTTTATTTTAATGTTGCATTTATGGCACAAGGGGTTGCGTTATGTAACTTATTTGAACTTGCAAATGAAGAAGAATATCGTAATCGTAGACCTGATATCATATATGTTTATGGATATGAAGATGGTAAGATGAATCAAAGCTTCTATCAAGATGATGAAAATGATATGATGGTAGCTTTATTATCAGCTAGTGATGATTTTGATTATTTTGGATATATGAAGAAAATGATGTTAACTTTACACAATGTTCGTAAAATTAATCAACGTCAATTACCAATTCATGGTGCTATGGTTAAAATGACACTTCATAGTGGTGAGGTTAAAAATATTGTTGTTATGGGTGATAGTGGTGCTGGTAAATCTGAAACAATTGAACAGATTAAAGTTTTTGGTGCTGCTTATATACGTGATTTAGTCACTGTTTATGATGATATGGGAGTTTTATTATTAGATGAAGATGATAAAGTTAAATCATCAGGTACAGAAATTGGGGCTTTTGTAAGATTAGATGATTTAGATGCTGGATATAGTTTTAAAGAATTAGACCGTTCTGTATTTATGAATCCTGATAAAGTTAATGCACGAATTGTAATTCCAATAACTGATTATAAAGATGTGGTTGCTAAACATGATGTAGATTTCTTCTTATATGCTAATAACTATGAGGAAGATGGAGAATCATTAAGCTTCTTTGATAATGTTGATGATGCTTTAACAGTATTTAGAGCTGGTAATCGTATGGCTAAAGGGACGACTACAGAAAATGGTTTAGTTGGAAGCTATTTTGCAAATCCTTTTGGACCTGTACAACGCCAAGAACAGACAGAACCAATTTTAGTAGATTATTTTAATAAAATGTTTGGGCAAGGAATTAAAGTAGGTCAATTGAGAACTCGTTTAGGTATTAAAGGTAATGAACATAAAGGACCTCAAGAAGCTGCAATTGCAATTCTTAAATATATTACAGGTGAAACTGAATTAAAACAATTAGGTGAATAATAAAATTATAGTTTCTAGAAACGCTCATAAGAGCGTTTTTATATTGAAAATATTATTGCATTAATTGAGTTGAGGGTCAGTATTTATTTAATTATCATTATTTTAAAAAACAATATGAATCTAAAATTATTAAGGATTATGATGAAGAAGCTATTAAACAGTTACATAAATTTGTTTCACCTTTTATTTTAAGAAGAAATAAAAAAATGTATTATTAAGAACTACCTGATAAAATCGAAAAAACACAAATCATTTCTTTTACTTCAAAAGAAAATGAGCTATATTTTGCTAATTTAGCCCAAGTTAATCAAGAATTTCAAGCAATTTTTCAAACAGAAGCAATTGATAAGATTCAGATTTTAGTGATGTTAATAAAATTACGACAAATTTGTTGTGAGCCACGAATGATATATGAAAATATAGATGAAGTTTCTTCTAAAATGAAAGCTTGTTTAGAATTAATAGTTATAAAATGAATAATCAAAAGGTTTTATTATTTTCTACTTTTACAAGAGTTTTTGATTTGTTTGAAGAAGAGTTTTATTTAAATGGTATTACATATTTTAAGCTAATTGGTGCAACTTCAAAGGAAAAAAAGAAAAGAGTATGTTGACCGTTTTCAAAATAATGAAGTTGATGTTTTTCTAATTTCTTTAAAAGCTGAGGGAACAGGATTGAATCTCACTCAAGCAGAAGCGGTTATCCATTTTGATCCATGGTGGAATCTTTCTGCTCAAAATCAAGCTACTTATAGAGATTATCGGATTGGACAGCATAAAAATGTTCAAGTTCATAAATTGATTATGAAAGATAGTATTGAAGAAAAAATTCAAAAACTTCAAAACAAGAAAAAAGAGTTAGCTGATATGTTTGTTGAAAATAATGAGAGAAATATCAAATCTTTATCTAAAGATGAACTTATGGAATTGTTCTTCTAAATTTGTAACAAGAAATCAATGATTTATAATTTTGTTTAATAGAGAGTTTAAAATCATTGATATAAGTTAAGACGATATAGTTTACCAGGAGTGAGATTTATTTACTTCTGGTTTTATTTTGCTAAAAAATATGTTATTCGTGCCAAAAATATGTCATTCTTGCCAGTTGCGTTGCTTTAATAATATAAGTACGATAAAATGAAGATAAAGATATAGCTATATTTAAAAAACATATTGAAAATAAAGTGAAGAGAAATTTTTTAAAGTATTCTATGTTATTATGTTTAATTAGTGTCTTTTGTATAATGAGTGTATAAATCATTTGGGCTTCAACACAAGAAGTAACTAGTTTTGCAGGAAGTGCAGGATATGATTATACTTTAGTGTCTAAAAAGAATACAAAGAATAAAGCTGGAAATTTTGCCATAATTAATTGGGGCTATTCGAACAAAAGCAGTCATAAAATGTGGTTTCGAGTTGTAAATAAGGTTGCTGCTCAAAAAGGAAAAGGCTTGTTTAATTATTTAGCACAAGGTGCTGTTACTACTGGTGGAACAGATATTGATTATGATTATTATTTGCAAGCAGCAAGAGAACATGTTATTAATCCAAGCACTTATGTTTCAGGTGTTTGGTTTTTATGATAACAAGTAGAGTTAATGAATCTTTATTGTTTAAATATAATTAATTATACAAACCTGAATAAAATTTTAAGGAAAAAATCTATGAGGTAATCATATGAAATTAGTAATCAAAGAAAATAAAAAATATATCTGTGTATTTTTAATATGCATAGTTATAATGATTTATGAAGCGCTTTATGATAATAATATAATTGAAATTATTAAAAGAGCATTGTTTGAGCCAGGATATATTGAATTTTATTTTGCTAATACTGATACTCCAGTTTCTCCTGGCACAGCACATACATTTATTAATTTAGTTATAAATAGTGTTAAATATACGCCTTTGGCATTTGATTCACTTATTGTATTTGGGACAAGAATATTTCAATTGATTTTACCATTATTTGCTGTTGTTAGCGGGATAGAATTTTACAAATATTTTAATACTATATGTAAGTTTAAAATTAATAGTAAGAAAAATTATAGGAAATTTATTTTAAAAAAAATTACTATTAATGCAGCTAAAATAGCATTTTCAATATTTATGGCATATTGTCTATACTTATTAGTTAGTTATTGTATTTCTGATTTTTCATATAATAGTAAGACTACAAGAGATTTTTTATTAGATATTATTGGGGAAGAGTTTTATGGAGAACACATTGTTTTATACTATTTTATAGAAGGTGCGATTAGATTTTTATTTATGCCTTTTATATATTCTTGTTTAACCCAAACAAGTGTTTTATATTTTCAAAATATAAAACAAGTTATTGCAACTCCAATTATTTATTATTATTTATTAGCGACTATAGGTTATGGGTTAAATATGCTCGATCATCCTATATCAATTTATATAAATCCCTCAGCAATTATGGCAAACGGTACATATGCAAATATAAATAGCATTTTATTAATATTATTTAATTTAGTATTACCATTAACATTATCAATAATATTAATCTACTGGAGAACTAAAAATGTGGAAATTTAAAAAGGAAATAATCTTAGCACTTTTCTTATCAATTATTATTTTAGTATATACGATTTTTATAAAAAATAGTCATTACACTAATATACAAGCTAATGTTTATATTTTAAATAATTATACGTTCATGTTTGTTTTTAGTACAATTATATTTTATTTATTTTTTGATACTTATAATTTTGAATTAACGATGTGCAGATTAAAGAAAATAGAAGAATATATCTTTTTTGAAATTAAAAATATGATTATCTCACTTGGTATCTTTTTTCTTATTTTAACTATTAATCAAATAATAATATTTACTATATTTGATCCATTGTTCAAAATAAGTACATTAATTTATCAAAATATCATTTTTTTATGGTTGTTTTTCATATTCTATTTAGTAATATTTTTAAGTAAAAGAAAAAATTGGAAAAAAGTATTAATTGTTATGTTTATAATATGGAATCTTTTATATATAGTTTATATACTCTTTCCAGAAAATGTTATTAATCAAATTACGATATTTAGATCTTTGAAAGAACCTGCTGTATATGAAATATTAAGATTATTTATATTTAATCTTATAGAAGTATATGGAATATATATAAAAATAAAGTCAAAGAAAAGAAAGATATTAGAATGATTAAAAAGATTAGAATATATATTGTAATTGGATTATATTTTATGTTTATCTATTTTTTTGTAATTAATCCTTATTTCGTTAATAGTAGTATAGATGTTATTTCAGCAATCCTTTTTTTAAATTTCAATACTTTTGAAAGATTAGGGATTGATAAATTTGATATGCAGTATCTAATTATGTTTATTTTGTTTTATCATATAATAATCTATCCTAAGTTATCTGAATTATCAAACAATTCTTCTTTTGTAAGTATGTCATTACATAAATTAGGTAAAAGAAAGCAGCTATTCCATATTTTTTCTGATAATTTTAAGTATGTAATCATGATATATTTTTATATTTTATTGTGTGCAGTTATATTTGAGACAATTGTTTCTATTTTAAATAATAGTGTTTTTGAATATAAGATACTTATTCGAATAGCTATTTATTTGATCAAATATTTAAGTTTTATATTTACAGTTATATCAGTAAATCAGAATATTGGTATTATAAAGGAATATCCTTATTTTATCTTACAATCATATTTTCTGTTTGTTATTTTATTAATGAATGATATGATTTTAGATTTAAGTATAATTACGTTATCCTCATCAGTTATAAATGAATTTTTTCGATTGATTATTACTGTAAGTATTGAGAGTATTGTGATAATAATAACTGTTTATAAATTTTTGAAAATTGGGGAGATTTATAATGATTAAATTAGAAAATGTTAATAAAAGTTTTGGTGAATTGATTTTGTTTGAGAATTTAAATTTAGTAATAGATAAAAAAAAGACAAAAATAAAAGGTGAAAATGGAACTGGTAAAAGTGTTTTGTTGAAAATGATTGTTGGTTATAGTACACCAGATTCAGGAAAAATATTTTATGATACTAGTAATGAATTAGGTAAAGATTCAGATTTTTTACAAGATGCTGGGATAAGTATTAATGCTCCACAGTTTATGAAAAAGTGGACGGGTTTAGAGAATTTGCAGTATTTAGCTAATATAAAAAAAGTATGTAGTGATAAAAAGTTGATGAATTTAATTAAGGTTTTTGATTTGGAAAATGTTATTGAAAAAAAGTATAAGACTTATTCATTAGGAATGCAGCAAAAGTTAAGAATTATTCAAGCTTTAATGGATAATCCTAAGTATTTAATATTGGATGAACCATTTGAAGCACTAGATAAAAAAACCAAACTAATTACAAGAAATTATTTAGATATGTATTTATCTAAAGATCCTAATCGAAAATTGATTTATACAAGTCATGATGAAACAGATGATGATTTTGCTGACTGTATTTTAGAAATTAATGATAGAACGATAGATATGATTTAATAAATATTAGAACTTAAAGCTTATAATTAAGTTCTTTTTTTTAAGAGGGTGAATATGGTTTGATGAGGGGATAAAAGTGTCTAAATATAAATTGATTTCTATTATAATTATCTTGATTATTACCTTAATAACTTTATCCATTCATCCTACTAATCAAATTGTTTTATACAATTATCACCCAACATTTGAAATTTCAAATAAATTTGACCCTAAAGCTAATATTAAAAAAGTAATTGGTGGTTCAATAGATGATGTAAATGTTGATACAAATAAAATAAATTTTAGTAAGCCAGGAAAATACCCAATTACTTATTCTTATAATAATATAAAAACTACGATTACTATAGAATTAAAAGATACTCTTAAACCAGATTTAGAAGTCCAGGAATTAACAATTGATCTAGGTATGAAAGTAGAAGCACGTGATTTAATTAAAACTAGTTATGATTCAAATCGTAGTAAAGTTAAATTTAAACAAAATTATCAATTTAATGAAGTTGGTGACCAAAAAGTAGAAATAGTTATTTGTAGGGGAAGTAATTGTGTAACAAAACAATCAGTAGTTCATATTTTACCCAAAGATACAACACCACCTGAAATTATTGGGATTAGAAATTTGTCAGTTTTGAAAGATAGTGATATAGATCTGCTTTCAAGTGTTAGTGTTAAAGATAATCAAGATGATAGTCCAATTTTAACAATTGATAGTTCAAATTTAGATATTTCTAAAGTAGGAGATTATCAAATAACATATCATGCTAAAGATCGTTCTTTAAATACAGTAAAAGAAACTTGTATTGTTAGTGTTGTTGAAAATAAAAAGATTGGATCATATGATCAAACTAATGAAAAAGTAGTTTATTTAACTTTTGATGATGGACCATCTGAAAATACTCAAAAAGTATTAGAAATTTTAGATGTATATGATGTTAAAGCAACTTTCTTTGTTACTGGTACAAATGAAGAATATTATTATTTAATAAAAAAAGCTCATGAAGCTGGTCATACTATTGGTTTGCATACTTATGTTCATGAATATGATCAAATATATAACTCTTCTTCAGCATATTTTTCTGATTTAAAGAAAATTGAAGATTTAGTTTATAGTCAAATTGGCTCAATTCCTAAATATATTCGCTTTCCAGGAGGAAGCAGTAATAAAGTTTCTAAGAAATATTGTCATAAAATAATGAGTAAACTAACTAAAGAAGTTATTAATCGTGGATATCAATATTATGATTGGAATGAAGATAGTGAAGATGGTTCAGGAGAATTATCAGTCAAACAGTTGATTAAAAATGCTACTGCATCAACTGATAATAATATTATCTTATTATTTCATGATGCAAATGGAAAAGAAAATTCATTAAAAGCACTTGGACCTGTAATTCAGTATTATCAAAAAAAAGGATATGTTTTTAAAGGAATAGATGATAATTCATATGTTGTACACCATAGTGTAAATAATTAAGAATTCTAGTAAGAATTCTTTTTATTTTCAAACATATACTGTATTGGTGATTAGATGAAAGATAAACTAATTAAGTATGGATATTATTTAATGATATTAATTATTGCAGTAATTGGTACATATATCCTAATTAACTGGTTAATTCCTTTGTTTTTTAGTTGTTTGATTGTTTTGATCTTACAACCGTTATTAGCTAAAGAAATTGAAATGTTAAAGGTTAAAAATAGTTTTATAGCAAAGGGAATAATCATTTTTAATTATTTGTTATTTGTAGCTATGATTATTGGAATAATTATTTTTAGTGTTGTACAAATATATAAAAATTGCATACAATTCTATCAATGTATGAAATTTTCAAAGAATAAATAAAATTTATTCTTTTATTTCCTCGAAATCTACATATTCACCATCATCTTGGGTGAATATTTTTTTATGTCTTTTTCCCGGAACATTCTCGGAATATATTTCTTCTTTATCATCATTTGAACGGCGACTTGCCTGGTCATAATCTTGTTGACTCGTACGTTGGGATTCCGTTTGTTGCGGGCGGGATGATGAAGAACCACGTCCTAATCCGAAAATCGTTCTTAGTATGAAGCCGACAATAGAAAGGCCAAATACGAAAATAGCGATAATAAAAATGAGTATGAATAAAAGTATATGCATCGGGCTATGATTTTTATGTTGTTACTTCGATAAAACTCATAGTACAACAAACGTGCCAAGAGATTGTTTATTTACTTTTTCTTGTAAAAAGTGAAAGTAAAATATACCATACAATAATGGCGGCAAAGCTGCTAATCCCAAGAAATATAAGGAGAGGAATACAGATAATCAGGAATATAAAACTGATTTTGTTGTCATTCCATGACAGGTTTTTAAATTTCAAAGAAAACATCGGTATTTCTGATACCAGTAATCCGGAAAACAGACAGACAAGTATAAGAAGGTAGACAGGATGGCAGTTGTCTGATATCAGGAAGTCATGTGCCCCTGCCACTAATGAGCCCCAAAACAGAGCATTGGCTGGTACTGGGAGTCCGACAAAAGAGCTGGTCTGCCGTGTGTCATTGTTGAATTTAGCCAGGCGCAAGGCAGAAAAAACAGAAATCAAGAATGCCAAATAGGGTAGATAAGGAGCGATGAACTCCATATTTGCCGGATAGTACATTTCTTTGAACAAGGAGAATACGATCAGTGAGGGAGCAACTCCGAAGCTGACATCATCTGCCAATGAATCCAGATCTTTTCCGATAATGGAATGTGCGTTGAGTGTACGAGCCAACAATCCGTCAAAGAAATCAAAAATAGAACTTAAAGCGATGAAAAGTAGAGCCAGTTCATATTTTGCTTCAAAAGCCATGACGCAAGCAATACAACCGGAGAAAAGGTTCAGGCAGGTTACGGTATTCGGAATACTATTTTTAATAACGTTTGTCATTGTGACAGAATTATTTAAGTTTGGCGATAACCGTTTGGTTACCGATCGTTAATTGTCCCATTTTGACACAAATCTCCGTGCCAATGGGTAAATACACATCCACGCGGGAACCGAATTTGATAAATCCCATGTGTTCGTCAATATAACATTCTTCTCCTACTTCAGCGTAGGTGACAATACGGCGTGCCACTGCTCCGGCGATTTGCCGGGTGAGTATTTCCACTCCTTCCGGAGTTTCGATCACTACCGTAGAACGTTCGTTTTCTGTGCTGGCTTTCGGCAGCCATGCTTTCATAAAATTGCCATTATGATGTGCTACCTTTTTAATAGTACCATCTACCGGATACCAGTTAGCATGTACATTCACGATGCTCATAAAGATAGATACCATTAATCGGCGGTCATGGAAATATTCGTTTTCATCCACTTCTTCGATGACGACAATTTTTCCATCGGCAGGTGCTACGACAATTTTTTCAGTGTCCTGTCCGAAGAGACGGATCGGACATCGAAAGAAATTCACCATTAGTAGATAAATTGCTATACTCGCTACTGCTACCGTATAAAAAGGTATTTTGCAATCGATTCCCCAATAAAGAGCCGCATTAATCAATAGCAATAGCAAAAAGCTTGCCCATAATATATGTGTTCCTTCGCGGTGAATACGTATTTTCTTCAATTTCTTTAGTCGACCCATGAATGCTGTTTAATGATATTGTCTGCAAAAATATACTTAATTTAAAAAATCAGCAAGTAAATGAGCATAGAAATGTGAATGTTGATAACTTTTTGAGGATTATTTTTGTTTATAATCCAAGAGGTAGTAATTTTATGCCTTCAAATTAACTACTTATCATTATGCAGGATTTCGTTCATTTACATGTCCATACTCAATATTCTCTGTTGGATGGTCAGGCTAGTGTAGCTCGTCTGGTCGATAAAGCCATGCAAAATGGGATGAAGGGTATTGCCGTGACCGATCATGGAAATATGTTCGGTATTAAGGAATTTACGAACTACGTTAATAAAAAGAACAGCGGTCCGAAAGGTGAAGTCAAAGACCTGAAGAAGCGAATTGCGGGAATTGAGGCCGGCACGATAGAGTGCGCGGATAAAGAAGCGGAGATTGCTGCCTGCAAAGCTAAGATAGTGGAGGCGGAAAACAAGCTTTTCAAACCTGTCATCGGTTGTGAAATGTATGTTGCGCGCCGCACTATGGACTTAAAAGAAGGTAAGCCCGACCAAAGTGGTTATCACTTGATTGTATTGGCTAAGAATGAAAAAGGTTATTATAATCTTATTAAATTAGTATCGCACGCATGGACACGCGGATATTATATGCGCCCGCGTACTGACCGTAGCGAACTGGAAAAATATCACGAAGGACTTATTGTTTGTTCGGCCTGTCTCGGTGGTGAAGTGCCGAAGCGGATTACTGCCGGGCAATTTGCAGAAGCCGAAGAAGCAATTCAATGGTATAAGAATTTGTTTGGCGATGACTATTATCTGGAATTACAACGCCATAAAGCGACTGTTCCCCGTGCCAATCACGAATGTTATCCGTTGCAGGTAAATGTGAACAAATATCTGATTGAATATGCTAAGAAGTTCAATGTCAAACTGATTTGTACGAATGATGTTCACTTTGTAGATGAAGAGAATGCGGAAGCGCACGACCGTTTGATCTGTTTGAGTACCGGTAAGGATTTGGATGATCCTAGCCGTATGCTTTATACCAAACAGGAATGGATGAAGACACGCGAAGAGATGAACGAACTCTTTGCCGACGTTCCCGAAGCGTTGAGCAATACACTGGAGATTCTTGACAAGGTAGAATATTACTCCATCGACCATCCACCCATCATGCCTACTTTCGCTATTCCCGAAGATTTTGGAACAGAAGAAGGCTATCGGGCGAAGTTTACAGAAAAAGACCTGTTTGATGAGTTTACTCAAGATGAGCACGGTAATGTGGTATTGAGTGAAGAGGATGCGAAAGCAAAAATCAAACGCTTGGGTGGCTATGATAAACTTTATCGTATTAAACTTGAAGGAGATTACTTGGCGAAACTAGCTTTTGACGGAGCTAAGAGAATTTATGGTGAACCTCTGACGGAAGAAGTCAAAGAGCGAATGAACTTCGAACTGTATATCATGAAAACGATGGGTTTCCCAGGATACTTCTTGATTGTACAGGACTTTATCAATGCGGCACGTAAGGAATTGGGTGTGTCGGTCGGTCCGGGACGTGGTTCGGCTGCCGGTTCGGCGGTGGCTTATTGTCTGGGAATTACGAAAATCGACCCTATCCAGTACGATTTGCTGTTTGAGCGTTTCTTGAATCCGGACCGTATCTCCTTGCCCGATATCGATGTGGACTTTGATGATGACGGTCGTGGAGAGGTACTTCGTTGGGTAACGAATAAATATGGTCAGGAAAAAGTAGCTCATATCATCACTTATGGTACAATGGCTACTAAGTTGGCTATCAAAGATGTTGCCCGTGTACAAAAGCTGCCTCTATCGGAGTCTGACCGACTGGCTAAATTAGTGCCGGATAAGATTCCTGATAAGAAACTGAACTTGCGGAATGCGATTGAATATGTTCCCGAACTACAAGCTGCGGAAGCATCATCCGATCCGTTGGTACGGGATACGATCAAGTACGCTAAGATGCTCGAAGGTAACGTACGTGGTACAGGTGTACATGCTTGTGGTACGATTATCTGTCGTGACGATATCACCGATTGGGTACCTGTCAGCACTGCTGATGATAAGGAAACAGGCGAAAAAATGCTTGTTACCCAGTATGAAGGTTCGGTGATTGAAGATACCGGATTGATTAAGATGGACTTCCTTGGTCTGAAAACTTTGTCTATTATCAAAGAGGCCGTTGAAAATATCCGTTTAAGCCGTAATGTTGAAGTAGATGTCGATGCGATAGACATCTGCGATCCGGCTACTTATAAATTATATAGTGACGGACGGACGATTGGTACATTCCAGTTTGAATCTGCCGGCATGCAGAAGTACCTGCGCGAATTGCAGCCTTCTACATTCGAAGATTTGATTGCCATGAATGCCCTTTATCGTCCGGGACCGATGGATTATATACCTGATTTTATCGACCGTAAACATGGGCGTAAGCCGATTGAGTATGATATTCCGGTAATGGAGAAATACTTGAAGGATACGTATGGTATTACGGTTTATCAGGAACAGGTGATGCTTCTGTCGCGTTTATTGGCGGACTTTACCCGCGGTGAGTCTGATGCACTCCGTAAAGCGATGGGTAAGAAGCTGCGTGACAAGCTGGACCACATGAAACCTAAATTTATTGAAGGTGGACGAAAGAACGGACACGACCCGAAAGTTCTTGAAAAAATCTGGACCGACTGGGAAAAGTTTGCGTCATACGCTTTCAATAAATCACATGCTACTTGTTATTCGTGGGTAGCTTACCAAACCGCTTATCTAAAAGCTAATTATCCTCCTGAATATATGGCTGCTGTGATGAGCCGAAGCTTGTCGAACATTACCGATATTACGAAGCTGATGGACGAATGTAAGGCAATGGGTATTCAGACGCTGGGACCGGATGTAAACGAAAGTAACCTGAAGTTTACAGTAAACCATGATGGTAATATCCGTTTTGGACTAGGGGCTGTCAAAGGTGTAGGTGAAGCTGCTGTCCATAGTATTATGGAGGAACGTAGTAAGAATGGTCCTTTCCTCGGTATATTCGACTTTGTGCAACGTGTCAACCTGAATGCCTGCAACAAGAAGAATATGGAGTGTCTGGCATTAGCCGGAGGGTTTGATAGTTTCCCTGAACTGAAGCGGGAGCAATACTTTGCTGTAAATTCTAAAGGTGAAGTATTTTTGGAAACGTTGATGCGTTATGGCAACCGTTATCAGGCAGACAAGGCAGCAGCTGTCAATTCTTTGTTCGGTGGTGAAAACGTTATTGATGTTGCAACTCCTGAAATTCCTCAAGGTGTAGAACGTTGGAGTGATCTCGATCGCTTGAACCGCGAACGTGATTTGGTAGGTATCTATCTTTCTGCTCATCCGTTGGATGAATTTTCTATCGTATTGGAACATGTCTGCAATACACGGATGGCGGATTTGGAAGATAAAGCTGCACTTGTTGGTCGTGAAATAACGATGGGAGGGATTGTGACTAGTGTTCGTCGCGGAGTCAGCAAGAATGGAAATCCGTATGGTATTGCTAAGATTGAAGATTATTCCGGTTCTACTGAAATCCCATTCTGGGGAAATGACTGGGTAACTTATCAGGGATATCTCAACGAAGGAACGTTCCTATATATTAAAGCCCGTTGCCAA
>OFHM01001627.1_pt1 | contig 14196 bp, 12 predicted proteins | sample 1521311 | NCBI WGS metagenome assembly OFHM01 (sample SAMEA3504083, study PRJEB24116) | mouse gut metagenome | biome: mouse gut; feature: mouse-associated habitat; material: faeces | place: Denmark | collected 2011 | reverse complement strand
GCCAGACCGCCTGTTTTGCGGGGTCGCCCTCCCGGAGGCCGTCGAAAAAGGCCGCGAGGTTTCCGTCCGCCTGGCCGGAGAGCAGCCGCGCGGAACAGTAGGCGTCCAGACAGCCCTCCTTTCCGCAGTAGCACTTCCGTCCGCCGGGGACCAGCGTATTGTGTCCGAACTCCCCGGCCCGGAGGTGGCCGCCCATATACAGGCTGCCGTCCGTCAGGATCGCGCCGCCCACGCTGTTGCTGAGGGATAGATAGATCAGGTCCCCCGCCGCGGAGGTTCCGTAGATCTCGGCAAATCCGGCGGCGTTCGCGTCATTGATAAAGCGGCAGGGGAAGGGGATATGGCGGCTGAGCAAGCTGAGGGGCACATCCCGCAGGTCTAAAATATGGGAATACCGCAGGATGCCCGCCTCGCTGTCCACGATACCGGGCAGGGATATCCCCACGCCTAATATCTTCTCGCCGGTACACTCGCCGTCGATCAAGCTCTCGACCAGCCGGCCCAATTCCTGCAAATAGGCGTCCTCCAGGGAAAAGGGCTTTGACCGCCGCTGATAGCGTACCACCTGGCCGCTCAGGTCCACCAGCACCACGCTCACATGGTTCCCGGTCAGGTCCAGCCCGATGGCCAGCCTGGCCTCCCGGACCGGGGCGTAGGCCTTCGCCTTGCGCCCTCCCGTGGACTCGTACTGTCCGACCTCCTGCACCAGCCCCAGCTCGACCAATTCCTTGACATTCTGCAAAATGGTCGGCCAGCTCAATGCCAGCCGCTGGGACAGCTCCATTTGGGAAATGCGTTCGCAGGATAGAATACAGCGCAGGGTGTTGGCGCGGTTGCGGCGCTTCACGTCCATATTGCTGGCGGGAGTTGTTTTCATAGGCCACCATCCATTGTGTGTTTTATAAAGGCTCTACATGACAATAGGATAGTGCATTTTTTCGAAGATTGCAAGGGGTTTTATGATCTGCCCCTCACAGAAAATTTTTAGCTGCATTTCTTTGCGGCCAAAAACGGCCCGGCCTAACTGAACAGTTGACGGTCATCTGTTCAGATAGGCGGGGCCGTTCGGCTGTCTTACTTAAAAGCGATGGCCTCTATCTCGATCCCCGCATTTTTCGGCAGACAGGCAACCTCTACCGCGCTTCGAGCGGGGCAATCCTTGGAGAAAAAGGTCTTATATACCTCGTTGACTGCGGCAAAATCGGCCATGTTGGCCATGAACACGGTGATTTTTACCGCCTTTTCCATAGAACTGCCCGCCGCCTCCAAAACGGCGGAGACATTCTTCAAAGACTGCCTGGCCTGCTCCTCGATGCCCTCCGGCATTTGGCCTGTGACAGGGTCGATGGGGAGCTGTCCAGAGGTGAACACCAGGTCACCCAAAGAGATGCCTTGGGAGTAGGGACCGATTGCGGCCGGCGCCTGCTGCGTACTCAATGTTTGTTTTGTCATGATGACCTCCATAGAAATTTTTTTAGGGAACCTTGCCTCATTCACTGACCGTCCTGTTTCAGTGGTAAAGTATATTGGGCAGGAACAGGGACAAGGGCTCTACAAAGACGATGATCAACAGCGCAACGATGCTGATGATGCAGAAGGGCAGCACGCCCCTGTAAATTTCGCTCATCTTCGCGTTGGCGATGGGCTGGGCCACAAACAGATTCAGGCCGAAGGGGGGCGTAAACATACCGATGGCCACTGTGGTGATCATGATAACGCCCAAATGGATCAGGTTGATGCCCAGGGAGTTGACGGTGGACAGCACGATGGGCAGAATGATCATAAAGGCGGATACGCCGTCGATAAACATGCCGGCAATCAGCATGTAGACGCACAAAATCAGCAGGAAGCCCGTCTTGTTGATATCCAAAGCCGCCATCCACTTGGAGAAGAGCTGGGGCAGCCCGCCCACTGTCAACAGCCAGGCGAAGGCGGAAGCCGCGGCCATCAGGATCATAGTCTGCGCTGTGGTGCGGATGGACGCCACCATCGTCTCCTTAAAGAGCTTGAAGTCCATCTGCTTGTAGATGAACACGCTGACCAGAAGCGCGTACACGCAGGACAGGCCGGAGGCCTCCGTAGGGGTGCACAGGCCGGAGTATATCCCGCCGATGATGATGATAGGCACGCCCAGCGCCCATAAAGCGTCTACCGTGGCCATCCACTTCTGTTTCCAGCTGGCCCGGTCCTCTTTCTTGATCTTGTGCCGCAGGGCAAAGAAGTAAATGTAGATGAGGAAGCAGACGCCATAGATCACGCCGGCGCTCAGACCCGCCATGAAGAGCTCGCCCACCGAGGCGTTGGTCATGGTGCAGTACATGATCGCGGTGATGCTGGGCGGTATCAGGAGGGCCACCGAGCCGCTGGAGGCAATCAGGCCCAGAGAAAATCCCTTGGGGTAGTGTTTTTCCCGCAGGCCTGGATAGAGCAGGCCGCCGATGGCCACTACCGTGGAGGGGGAGGAGCCGGACACCGCGCCAAAAAACATGCTGGCAACCTCTGTGGTAAAGGCCAGTCCGCCGGTGGCGTCGCCCACCATAGCGGCGGCCCAGCTGACGATCCGTTGGCCAATGCCCCCGTTTTTCATGATGTTTGCAGCCAGTACAAAGAAGGGGACGGACAGCAGCGAAAACTTGTCGATGCCGCTGAACATGTTCATGGCCACCACCATGATGTCGTTGGGGGTGAAAAGGATCAGGCTGAGTACCGTAGGCAGGCACAGCGCCACGAAGATGGGAGCGCCTAAGAACAGCATTACGAACATGCTGATCACTAAAAAGATATTCATTTCCATACTCGCAGCCCTCCCTCAGTTCAGGTCCAGAAGGTTGATATCGTCAGCGTCTTCTTTGTCGTTGTCGGCCAATTGACGGTGGTCGATGCGGACAAAATAGATGGACTTCAGCAGGTACTGGAAGGTGGACAGAGCGGAACCGATGGGCAGGGCCAGGTAGACAATCCATAGGGGCACCCGCATCACCGCGCTGCGCTGCATATTGCCCATAGCCATCATCACATACTTGGCGGAGGCCACCGTAAACATGGCGCAGAATATGCACGCGGCCAGCATACAGATGATTTTCAGTACCTTTTTTACCGGGGTGGCGGACATCTGATAGACGATATCCACCCCCACGTGGAGGTCGTCCTCCGCGCAGACCGCCATACCGATAAATGTGATCCAGATGCTGCAATAGCGCATATATTCCTCCGCCCAGTCCAGGGCGGGGAACTGAGGAATCCTGCGGAAAAAGACGTTTACCGTCAGCACGCACAAGGCTGTGACGAACAGAGCGCCGGTCAAAAGCAGCTCAGCCTTGCGAAGTGCACGCAATAGTTTCTGCATGATTTCACCTAACTTTCTCTACTAGGGACAGGGCCGGACGGTCAGAGTCGCCGTCCGGCCCTGGATCGTTACTGATTTGCGGGGTCCGCCAGGAATTCCTGCACACGGTTCAGCAGGTCGGTGCCGATCTCCGCGCCAAAGATCTCATATACAGGGGCGGAGGCGTCCTTAAAGGCCTGGCGCTCCTCGTCGGTCAGCTCATAGACCGTGATGTCGCTGGAGGTGATGGTGTCGTAGTACTCCTTGTTATACTCCTGGAGACGATCGTAGCAGAACTGCTGGTTCTCGTTCACCACTTCCTGGATCAAGGTCTTGGTGGCGTCATCCAGGCCGTTCCACCACTGGCCGGAGGCGCACATGATATACTCCAGGTAGGAGTGGGAGGAAACCACCATGTAGTTCTGCACCTCATACAGCCGCAGGTTGGCGATGGAGAGGAAGGGGTTCTCCTGGCCGTCTACAGTCTTGTTTTGCAGGGCGTTGTACAGCTCCATGATGTCGATAGCGGTGGTGGTGGCGCCCCAGGCCTTATACATCTCCATGATGATGGGGGCCTCCTGGGTGCGGATGCGCAGGCCCTGGAAATCCTCGGGCTTGTGGATCTCGTAGTTGTTGGTGAAGTTTTTGGAGCCGGAGGAGTAGAAGGCCAGGCCATGGATGCCGATATCGTCCAGGCCGGACATCATCTCCTGGGCCAGGTCGCTCTTGAACAGCTTCATGGTGGACTCCTGCGTGGGGAACAGGAAGGGCATGTCCATGATGTTCAGGGTGGGGTAGAAGCCGCCGTACTTAGAGGTGGGCAGAAGCACCATCTCCACGGTGTTCATCTGCATGGACTCGATCATGGCGGAGGCGCTGCCCAGCTGCTGGTTGGGGAAGACCTCCACGGTGATGTTTCCGCCGGACCGCTCTTCCAGGGCGGCCTTGATGTTCTCGCAGGCCTCGTGATGGGGGGTGGTCAGGGGGGCGTCGTGGGCCAGGCGGATGGTCATCTTGGGATAGGACGCATCGCCGCCGGGCTGCTGAGTGCCGGAGCTGGTCTGGGAGCCGGGGGTGTTCTGGCTTCCGCCGGACTGCTGGTTTCCGTTTCCGCAGGACGCGAGGGACATCAGCATTCCAGCCGCAAGGAGCAAGGTAAGGACTCTCTTTTTCATAGTTGTTCTCCTCTCAATATGATCCGATTTATTCTGTGCCGCCCCGTCTCCAGGGCGGGGAACAGCGTGGTTCCGACCGGTATTCATAAGCGAAAATGCCCGCTCAGAGGGTCGTTTGGGCTTGCGGATACAGGTCCTTAATCCATCAGGCAGGCTTCCGCCATCTTCAGACTCTCCGCTGAAGAGCAGGCGCCCATGGCCTCGAATATGACCGGCATATCCACGCCCGCGTCCCGGTAGGCCTGGATCCGCCGCCGGCAGTAGTCCGGGTCGCCCGCTACGACCAAGGTGTCCACCATGTGGTCGCTGACGGGAAGGCGGGCCGTCTCCCCCCGCAAAAAGGCCTTGCGGAAGGGCTCTGTCTCCTCCGCCTTCAGGCCGGCGGACAGAGTGAGGGAATTGGCCCCGTGCAGGCCCAAGTACCGGGCTGTGAGGGGGCGCATGGCCTCCACCGCCGTCTGTCTGTCCCTGTGGATGTAGGTGGGCAGGTAGACGGCGATCTTGATGTCCTCCGGGTTACGCCCGACGTTTTTCGCACCGGTGGCCAGCCTCTCCCGGGCATAAGAGATGTAGGCCAGGGGGGAACCGGCGGAGAGCAATACGCCGTCCGCGATCTCCCCGGCCGCCACAAGGGCTTTGTCGCCTTTCACACCCAGAAAGATGGGCTGATCGGGCCGGAGCGCGGCGTTCTCCAGCTTCACCGGCCCTGTCTGAAAATAGCTGCCCTGAAAAGCCACCTCCTCGCCGGCAATGAGACGCTTTACGATCTGGGTGCACTCCTTGACCGCGGTGAGGGGCTTGACATAGGGGATCCCTGCCTGTAACTCCATCCAGCGCCTGTTGCTGGCGCCCATGGCAATGACGGCCCGTCCGCCGGATATCTCGTCCAGGGAGACGGCCTCCATGGCGATGAGGGCGGGGTGGCGGGTGTAGGGGTTGATGACGCCGATCCCGATTTGGATCGCGCTGGTATTGGCTGCGCAGGCGGAGGCGATGGAAAAAGCGCCGCCCTGGAAATAGTCCTCCGCGATCCAGACCGATTCCATCCCGATCTGCTCCGCCCGCTTCGCGAGACTGATGGTTTCCTCTGCGCTGTGGACGCCGCTGAACCCAAAGCCAAGATGAAATGTGTTCTTCATGGGCACCTCCCGCCGGTCAGCCGTTGGCCGACTCTCTGTCCAGCATGGCCTCGATCTCCTTGGAGGTGGGGAAGTCCCAGACCTCGCCATTCACGGGGTTCTCAACGGAACACTTGTGGATGTTCAGCTTGATATCCAGCACATAGTAGAAGATCAGGTACAGGACAAAGCCCAGAATGATGGCGGTGACTGCCGGAATGGCGGAGGAGGTCATCTGAGACAGGACAAAGGATACGATCCAGGCCAGCCAGCCGGACAGCCGGAAGGCGTTGGGCACGAACAGCTTGGTCTGCTTTCCCTGAAGGACCAGGTAGTGGGCGATCATCATGCCGGCCAGCGGTCCGCAGAGGGAGCCTGTGAAGGACAGCCAGCTGCTGAATTTGCTGGCCAGGCCTAGGAAGGCCACGCCCATGGCGATGGCGTCGGAGACGATGCAGAACACCCACTTGGGAATATTGACGCCAGCCAGGTGGGCGGCGTTGGTAAAGGCCAGGGAAGAGGAGTAAATGTTGTTGTCGGTGGTAGTCCAAAGGGCCAGCGCCAGGACGATCACCGCAGGGAGAAGCAGGCCCAGCTTGCTCATCACGATCACCAGGTTGCCGTCGCCCACACCGATGGCGGTGACCACCGCCACGGCCTCGAAGAGGGCGGAGCCCAGCAGATAGCCTACGGCGGAGCCGCCCCAGACGTGGGAGGCTTTCTTGCTGTACCGGGTCAAATCAGCAGCCATACCGGCCCCCGCCACCCAGGTGGCCACAGCCGCCCCCATAGAGGTGATGAAGTCCAGCTTCGTCTCCGGCTGGAAGGTGACCAGGGCGGAGACGCCATAGTTCTTCAAGGTCATGAACAGACACAGCGCCAGCAGCACCCAGAGCAGGGGAGCCGCGATTTTGCTCAGGATCTCCAGGCCCTTGAAGCCCTGGATGGAGGTAATCAGGATCAGACAGCCGAAAATCAGCACCGCCAGCCAGAAGGGGAACCAGGGCAGAAGGGCGATAAGGGTGTTGGCGAAGGAGTTGAGCAGTACGCCGATGAAGCTCATAGCGGAGATGCCGCGGATTACCGAGGCCACGATAGAGCCCTTTGAGCCGAAGAGCGCCTCAAACAGGGAGTAGGTGGTGCGGCCGGAGCGGAACCCGCACAGTCCGCACAGGGAGCCGATCAGAAACAGCAGCCCGTTGCCAGCCAGCACGGCCAGCAGTCCGGTTTTTAAGTCATTTCCCGCTCCGATGGTCCCGCCTGTCATAAAGGCGCTCAGGCTGATGCACCACCCCACCCAGACGGCGGCCGTTCCATAGAACCCCCGCCGTTGGCTCAGCGGGACGCTGCCAACCGCGTAGTCATTGCCCAGAGATGTGGTATCAATGTTCTGATTGTTGTTTTCTGACATCCATTTTCCCCCCTAAACATATTGTGTCTGATCGAGACGGGCTCACATTCCTGCGATAGATATCCCCATGTGCCGCTTGCCATAGCGGCGGTTCATCCCGATAAGCATGGGGGTCAGGCTCTCTAGGGCGTGGGCGTGGACCAGCCGGCCCGCGTTTATCCCGCGCAGCCCCATCTCCTGCCCCAGGCCCAGGATCATGTCGATCAGTTCATCGTCGTCCCCGGCCACCAGGAGGTCGCCCTCCAGAGGGTGGGCGATATCCGCTAGCATTTCCCCCGCCAGGGTGTGGAAGCCGCAGGCCACCCGGGAGCTCTCCCCCAGCACCGCCTTGGTTTCCAGGGCGTTGGAGCCCTCGGGGGGCGGCGCATAGCGGATGGGCTTGACGGCCAGAGGGATGGTGACGTCCAGGACGGGCTTTGTGCCGATGTGGTCTTTCAGCCCCTCCAGGGTGGCCCGGTGGCCCGCTGAGGGGACGGAAATGACGATAAGCTCGCCCCAGGCACAGGCCTCCGGGTTGGACATGCCGGCCACGTTGTCCCGGCCGGTGGCCTCCTTGGCCCGCAAAGCCGCCTCCATGGCCTTCTCCACCTGGCGGGAGCCGATGCAGATATCATGGCCCGCCAGGATCAGGCGCAGCGCCAGGCCGTAGCCCATATCGCCGGTAGCGCCAATAATAGAAATTTTCATAAAAACCTCGTTTCTCTTATGCCCGAAGAGGGATCATAGCTTGTTTGAAAAATGTCAATATGCCCAAGCGGCGGTCCTTTTTCCACCATTGTGTAATTTCCATTTTTCAAACGGCGCCTAAAGCTCCATGCCATAGGCGTTCTTCAGGGCGGTCCGCAGCTCGTCCATGTTGGGATCGATCGTGGGCACCGGAGGAAGGAACTTCCGGGTGGTCCCTGGGTCCTTCAGGCCGGTGGAGGTGAGCACCGCCACCGCTTTCTGCCCAGGGGCGATCTTGCCCTCCTTGGCCAGTTTTGCCAGGGCCACCAGGCTCGTGACCGAACTGGCCTCGGCGTAAATGCCCTCTCGAGAGGCCAGCAGCGCCTGCATCTCCATAGTCTCCTGGTCGCTGGAGGAACGGGCATAGCCCTGAGATTTGCGGACGGCTTCCAAGCCCTGCCAGGTGCACTGTCCGTTGGCGATGGAGAAGGACACCGACCATTCCGAGGGGACCACTTGGGGGGCCTCCTGGCCCTGGGCCAGCGTCTGCTCCATGGAGCCGAAGACCTCCGCCGCCACAAATTTGGGGGCCTGCTCCAGATATCCCATCTCCACCAGGTCAGCCATCCCTTTATAGGTTCCATAGAGACCGTCGGAATAGCAGGCGGGAACGGAGATCAGGTCGGGGGCGGTGCCCCCAAGCTGCTCGTATATCTCGAAGGCGATGGACTTATAGCCGTCAATCCCGTAGCAGTTGCTGCCAATGGCCGGGGCCACGAAGCCGCTGATGGGCATCCAACCCAGCTGCTCCACACACTGGCCCATGATGGTCCACCGGTCGATGGAGGTGGGCGTGACCATCACCTTGGCCCCATAGGCCTGCATCAGGGTTTTCATGGTGTCGGGCACCTGGGGCACTGTGAACACCACGCAGGGCAGACCGGCGGCGGCGGCGTAAGCCGCAGCGGCAGCGCCGTGGTTTCCGGTGGAAGCGATGGTCACGGCGGGGACCTTCTCGTGCCGGGCCTTAGTCAGGAGGACAGAACACAGCCGGTCTTTATAGGACATGGTGGGGTTGCGGGACTCGTCCTTGGCGTACAGCTCGCCGATCCCCAGCTCCGCCCCCAGGCGTTCCAGCCGCAGCAGGGGGGTATTGCCTTCCCCTATGCTGACGGGGGCGGCCTCGCCGTCGATGGGGTAGAAATCCCGGAAGCGGTACATTCCGGGCTGGCCGTTCTGACCGGGCAGCTTCGCACCGGTCAGGTCATACTCGGTGGTAAAATTCACGCTGATCCCCTGCTCCCGGCAGCTGGGACAGCCCCGGTGGAAAGGGGTGTCACCCAGAGGCCGGCCGCACCGGATACAGCGGACACTTTTAAAATAGCTCATATTCGTTACCCCTTTAACACGATAAGGGCGTCGCTGCTCTTATCCAGATACCGGCGGCCGTCCTTGGTCACCACCACGGTGCTCTCCATCTGCACGCCGCCCCAGCCCAGCTCATAGTAGGGCGTCTCCACATTGAGGGTCATGCCTTCCTCCAACACTGTAGTATCGCCGGGGGCGACGGAGGGGCGGTCGTAGCACTCCACCCCGATGCCGTGCCCACAGTGGTGGCGCTCGTAGTGGGGGATACCGTTTTTCCGGGTGCTCTCCACAGCGATTTGGAAGATTTCCTCCGCTGTGACGCCGGGCTTGATAGCCGCGATAGCGTCATAGGTGCCCAGGCGGACCGCCTCGTAGTAGGCTGCCACCTTCTGGTCCGCCTGGCCCACCACGGCGGTGCGGGCCCCGGTGTGCTCCAGCCGCTTCTTGAGGCCCAGGGCGGCGATGGTGAGGATTTCCTCGCACCGCTCCCCCCGGCGGGATTCGTCCGTTGGGAGAAAGGGGGTGGGGGAGATGGGGCGGGTGAGGGGGGTTGTGGATGGATCCATGTCAAACCTGAAGCAGTGGAATTCACTGGCAGGGCTTGTATCGCCCGCAGGGAATGTGTTCACCCGCTGACGCTCATAGGCCAGCCGGTCCACGTCAATCTCCGAAACCGTCAGCCCGGTTGCAAACCGTTTTTCCGCCAGCATGGTGCCGTTTTCCGCAATCATGTTGTGGCCGGAGAATACCAGGTCAGTGGAGGACTCCCCCTCCCCGGCGTCCGCGTAGACATAACCGCACATCAGCCGCGCCGACTGCCCAGTGACAAGCTGGCGGCGGTAGTCCGCTTTACCTGCTACCTCGTCGGAGGCGGACAGGTTCAAAATAATGGTGGCCCCCGCCTGGATCAGCGTGTTGGATGGCGGCTCAACCGCCCACAGATCCTCACAGATTTCCACGCCAATCACGAGGTTTGGAATGTCCTCACAGCGGAACACCTGTTTTGTGTGGAACGGAACGTCTTGATCGCACAGAACAAGTCCCCTGGCCTGGAATAGTTTTGTCCCCAATTCCCCGGTGGTGAACCAGCGGGATTCGTAAAACTCTCCATAGCTGGGAATATAGGTCTTGGGAACCGCCCCAAAAATCTCTCCGTTTCGTATCACAACGGCACAATTATACAGTTTGTTTTGATGCCGCACCGGCAACCCCAGCGCAGTGAGCAGATCCAGCTCCTTCGTCTCCTCCAAAATCCGCCCCAAGGCCCGCTCCGCCCCGTCCAGCAGGGTGGGCTGCAAAAACAGGTCCCCGCAGGTGTACCCGGTGACGCAAAGCTCCGGCAAGGCCAGCACCTTGACACCCTGCGCCGCCGCTTCCTTCATCAGGGCGATGATCTGCCCCGCGTTGTAGCCGCAGTCCGCCACCCGGATCTTGGGCGTGCCCGCTGCCACCTTCACAAAGCCGTCTCTCATCCGTCCGGCCTCCTCGCATTTGTTAGTCGGCGGTATTTTACCCCAAATCCGCGAAAAAAGCAACGGGGACGCTCCACAAAACTCCCAACGCTTTTTTGCGGAATTTATATCCTGTTCATTGATTTTTGGCGGAAAATAGTGTAAACTATATTGATTCACCAAATTTTATCCATAGGAGGCTGTTACTATGGCATTCACATTCGCCCAATATCAGGAGAGCGCAGATTACATTAAGGAAAAAATCGGGGGCTTTATCCCCAAGGTAGCCATGGTGTTAGGCTCCGGCCTGGGCTTTTTAGGCGACGTGGTGGAACATCCCACCGCCATCCCCTACGGCGAGATCCCCCACTTCAAGGCGTCCACCGCCCCCGGACACGCGGGCCGTCTGGTGTTCGGCACCCTGGCGGGCCGGAACGTGGCGGTCATGCAGGGCCGGATGCACCATTATGAGGGCTACGGCTACGACGAGGTGTCCTACGCCGTCCGCGTCCTGCGGCTGCTGGGCTGCGACACCCTCATCGTCACCAACGCCGCCGGGTGCGTCAACACCGACTGGAAGGCCGGCGACCTGATGCTCATCACCGACCACATCAAGATGTTCTCCGAGTCCCCGCTCCGGGGGGCCAACCTCCCCGAGTTCGGCGTGCGCTTCCCCGACGCCTCCCACCTGTACACCGTCTGGCTTCAGGAGACGGCCCGGAGGGCGGCGGCGGAGCTGTCCATCCCCCTGCGGGAGGGAGTGTACTTCTACTGCTACGGCCCCCAGTACGAGACCCCGGCGGAGATCCGGGCGGTCCGCGCCCTGGGCGGAGACGCGGTGGGTATGTCCACCGCTCCGGAGGCCATCGTGGCGGGCCACTGCGGCATGGAGGTGCTGGGCTTCACCCTGCTGAGCAACATGGCCGCGGGCATCCTGGGCCAGCCCCTGTCCGAGCAGGAGGTGCTGGACGCCGCCGCCGCGGCCAGGGACAAATTCTCCCGGCTGGTGCTGGCCTGCCTGGAAAAGCTGTAAAGGAGGGACGCCTGTCATGAAAACGCTGTTTACCAACGTCACCGCCCTGCTGATGGACGAGGCCTTCACCACCCTGCGGGACGGCTTTGTGGCGGTGGAGGGGACGGATATCTCCTACGTGGGCCCGGCCCGGCCCCAGGGCAGCTTTGACGAGACCATCGACTGCGCGGGCAAGGTGATGATGCCCGGCTTCGTCAACTGCCACACCCACATCCCCATGACCCTCATGCGGGGGTACGGCGGGGGCCACGATCTGCAGAGCTGGCTCAACGACTTCATCTTCCCCGCCGAGGACAGGTGGGACGACCGCTCCCTGGCCGCCGCCGCCGGGCTGGGGCTGGCGGAGATGATCGCCTCCGGCGTCACCTGCATCGCCGATATGTATATGGGCGCCGAGGTCATTGCCCGGCAGGTGATGGACGCGGGCATCTCCGCCAACCTGTCCGTGGGGGGGGTGTACTTCGGCGATCCGGCGGATTTCTCCCCGGATACCTGCGACGACTGCGCGTACCAGAAAGCCGTCACCGAGGAGTGGCACAAGGCCGGGGACGGGCAGATCCTGGTGGACGCTTCCATCCACGGAGAATACACTTCTTCCGCCCCCTTGTGGCAGTGGATGGCGGATTACGCCCACGCCCACGGCCTGGGGATGCACGTCCACGTCTCCGAGACAAAAAAAGAGCACGAGGACTGCAAGGCCCGCCACAAAGCCCGCCACAGCGGCCTCACCCCCATCCAGGTGCTGAACCAGTACGGCGTGTGGGACACCCGCTCCATCGCCGCCCACTGCGTCTATCTGTCCGGCGGGGACGCGGAGCTCTTTGCCAGGCGGGGGGTTACCGCCGTCCACAACCCGGTGTCCAACCTGAAGCTGATGTCCGGGGTAGCCCCCCTGTTCTTCCTGCGGGAGTGCGGCATGAATGTGGCCCTGGGCACCGACGGGGTGTCCTCCAACAACAGCCACAACCTGTTTGAAGAGATGAAGGCGGCCGCTCTGGTGCAGAATTACAGCTTTGGAGAGGACCACGGCCAGCTGTCCGCTTCCGACATCCTGGCTATGGCTACCATCAATGGAGCGAAAGCCCTGGGCCGGGACACGGGGGCCATCGCCCCGGGCAAGGCCGCCGACCTGATCCTGGTGGACTTCACCGCCCCCAACCTCTTCCCCTGCCACGATATTGTGGAGAACCTGGTCTATTCCGCCGCCCCCTCCAACGTGGTGATGAATATGGCCCGGGGGAAAATCATATATGAGAATGGAGAATTCCTCACCCTGGATATGGACCGCATCCGGGCTGAGGTGGAGAACTACGCCCTGCCCCACATCTTTGGAGGGAAATAATGCCCGCCTACTTTGAGATGTCTCTGCAATTTCTGCGCAAGGACCTCTATCCGGACTTTATCGCGGACTTTGACGCCCATCTGGAGCGGTCCGGCCTGAAATTCCTCTCCGGCTGTTGGGAGGATGAGGGGCTGTCCCAGGGGGAGATCGCCGCCTGGAACCAGAAGAAGCTGGACAGCGATTTTGTTTTGGGCTATACCACTCACCGTTCCCACGACTACAAGCAGACGCTGTACGGCTTCGGGGGCTATGAGGAGGTCCGGGGCTTCTGGATGAACCAGTATCCGGACGGGGGCCAGTTTAATTACTCTATCATCATCCCGGAGGGCGAGGTGGTGGACAAGGGTAATTACACCATCTTCCTGCCGGGCAGAGCGGCCCAGCTGCGGGAGCTGGCGGAGAAGCTGTGGCAGTTCCCGGCGGTGAAGGCTATCCAGACCGGGATGGAGGAGGACGACCATACCAAGCTGCGGATGCTGCGAAAGGGCGTCCCGGCCTGTGCGCGCCCCTTCGCCATCCTGGAGCGGGACTGCCACCCCTATGACGACGGCTCCCAAGTCATAGAATTGACCCAGGGCCGGCCGGGGCTGCTTCTGCTGGATAGCGATGATCTTGCAGGACCCTTGATCGAGCTGCCCGGAGGGCTGGGGCTGGTCCGGCTGAAAGAACAGGACGACAGATAGCAGATTCAAATATTTAGGAGGCGGCCTATGGCCCGACGTAACGTGCCCTCCCGCCGCAGCGGCGGACAAAAACAAAACACCTTCTTCGGCGGGGCGGCCGTCCTGGCCCTGGGCATCCTGGTGGTAAAGCTCATCGGCATGTTCTACAAGATACCCCTGGTCAACATCATCGGCGACCAGGGGAGCACCGACTTTACCAACGCCTACAACATCTACTCCGTCCTGCTCACCATCTCCACCGCCGGACTGCCGGTGGCGGTGTCCAAGCTGGTAAGCGAAGCCGACGCCCAGGGGCGGCTGAACCAGGTGCGCAAGACCTTCCGGCTGGCCCTGGTGATCTTCCTGGCCCTGGGGGCCGCGTCCTTCCTGGTGATGTTCTTCCGGGCCGACTGGCTGGCCGCCACCATGAACGACACCAAGGCCGCCCCCGGCATCAAGGCCATGGCCCCGGCGGTGGTGTGCGTGGGCTGCCTGTCCGCCCTGCGGGGCTACTCCCAGGGGCACATGAACATGACCCCCACCTCCATCTCCCAGATCATCGAGGCCCTGTGCAAGCTGATTATCGGCCTGACCCTGGCCTGGTGGCTGGTGAAGGGGGGGCATCCCCCCCAGACCGCCGCCGCC
>OFHM01001625.1_pt1 | contig 14207 bp, 15 predicted proteins | sample 1521311 | NCBI WGS metagenome assembly OFHM01 (sample SAMEA3504083, study PRJEB24116) | mouse gut metagenome | biome: mouse gut; feature: mouse-associated habitat; material: faeces | place: Denmark | collected 2011 | reverse complement strand
TTGGGCTATATATCGTCAGAAAAAGGTGATTTCTTAGTAGACAGCGAAAGTTTCCTAATGATGAAGGAACACATGGAGCATAGGGCGGTTGACATTGTTATTGATTATGAACACCAGACTTTAAGGGACATGCAAGCCCCAGCAGGGGGATGGATAAAAGAGCTTATCCTGAAAAATGGCGGTATTTTTGCAAAGGTAGAATGGACAACAAAAGCAAAAAATTATCTGCAAAACCGGGAATACCGATATCTTTCTCCTGTTGTGATGGTACGAAAAAAAGACCGAAAAGCTTTACAAATTCATTCCGCTGCATTGACGAATACCCCTGCCATAAATGGCATGATGCCTATTGTTAATTCAGTAAAGCCACCTTTACAAGCCGACACCCAATTAAATGAGATGCAGAAAAAGATTTGCAGGATGCTGAATTTAAGTGAAGCTGATTTTGTCAATTATGGTGTGAGGGGTGATGCGGATGGATGATAACGAACTTCTGAAAAATGTGCATGTATCTGATATACCAGAAACTTACCAGCCTGTTATTAGTTTGATTGGATTGGATAATTTCTTAAAACTCTGCCAATATGCTATGGGGGATGAACTTTATTTTCCTATGCGTAAAAGTGTATTATGCAGCACAAGAAACAGGCTGATTTTGCAGGAATATAATGGTTATAACCTTGGGGAATTATCAAAGAAGTACAACTTGACAGTGAAGCAGATAAAAAATATCTTAAAAGGCTCAAATTCGCTTTAGATGATAGTCTAAGGATACTTACACTAAAACAGAAATACTCGCGTTATTATGCGTTATAACGCTATTATAACAGGAGTATTTCTGTAAATTCAAAGAGAGTTGTTTTTAATTATTTTGAAATCACTTGTTGTAGAGTGTTTGTTTACTTTCTTTTTACTGCTTATGTTACCTACAACATGCATGTTTAATATTTCGAGAACACTTTCCAGATTGTGCCGTGGAAGGCTTTTCATCTTCATTATTATTTCTGTATAATCGTCTTGTTCTATTGAAAGTAAATCGGATGCTACACAGTTGGAAATAACAGTAAATTTAATATCATCTATTGCACTCATATAAGTCATCCTTTCTGCTTTTGGGGAACTACATTTTTACAAGTAGCCAGAACTAATTTAGTCTTTATAATAGATTTTGGGAATTATCTTCCTTCCAATAATTTCATAGCTTCCTTAAACCTGCACTCGGATATTAACTGGATTGCTTTTTCCTCTATGATGGTGTTTTGCTCTACTTTCCGTTGCAATTCCTTTACCTGCAAGATTCCGTTATCAATCTTTTGTAAAACGTTCATTTTTTTAGCCATAATTACCACCTTTCTTTTTTGGCGGCGGTCTGATATAATATATATGCAACCGCCTTTACTGGTTGCGAATAGGTTTTATGATGGGGACTTATAAGCCATTTGGCCATGCCCCATCTGGTTAGTTGTCTGGATTAGCTTCTAACGCTTCCTGCTCGGTAGCATACGTTACGTTGTCGGCTTTTCCAATATAACCGTAATCGGTATACACGACTAACACCCCCTATTCTGTTGTATTTAAGATATTGCAAGGGTTTTGATTTGCTAGGTCGTTGCCTTTGCTTTATCTTATACACATATATTACATCATATTTTAGTGTAATTCTATTGACAGAGTACACAATATTTACATCATTTTTTTGTGTATATTTTACATTTAATTTTGATGTAATTTAATGGTATTATGTCTAATGAAGGGATGGTGATTTTTTGATTAGATATAAAATCAATTTACTTTTAGCACTGAAAAATGTAGGATATAACACTAATAAGATAAGAAAAGAAAAAATTTTCACAGAAGCACAATTACAACAAATGAGGGATAATAAACTTTTGACACAAAAGGCATTAAACAAAGTGTGCAATTTGCTAGAGTGTCAGCCAGGGGATATTTTAGAATATATACCTGATGAAATAAATCAGATTCAAAAAAAGGTTGAATCATAAATTAAAAGTGTATAGAATAAATGAGTGGTATACTTTTATTAAAGTTTCATAGAATGTGTGTTTTAATTTCATAGTTCCGGCTGTATAAAAAGAGAATGAATAAATATGTGCTATATTTGCATATTTATTCATTCTCTTTTTTGTCAATTATTTTGAGAAACTTTGACAAGAATTTTGAGCGGCTACACCCAAAACGTATCTTTAACATGAGCCGACAGGAAAGGGGATTGACAGGATATAACAAATATGGAAAAAAGCAGGGTACGTCTGTGTACTAAAATCGTAACGGATACAGATTTTTACGAAACGGATAAGGAAATGTAAAAGCTGATAGACCGGGTATGTTTGTCGGAACAGATAAAAGAGAACAACAATACAATCTGTAGCCTGACCGGGGAATGTAAGAAGATAGAGCCAGATTGACGGGAGGGAGTGCGGGCACAGCCGGAGCGCATGAAAGAACTCTGCAAAGAGAGGAATAATCTGTATGAGAAACGAAATGACCTGAAAGAGCAGAAACAAAAGAGTGAGAAGTCGTTGGAGAGATAAGAAATGTGGGGCGTGGCGGTTGCTGTGCCCTGCATTTTTGTGGTAAATGAGGAACGGAAGTGATATAATCAGATGAATAAATCGTTATTTTATGGAGGATATGGGTGAAGACATTTAATGAGCTAATTCTGGTGAATTATTGTTATCCAGATTGTATTCCATTAAAGAATATAATGAGACTTCCACAAAAAGAAGCATTTGCATTGGCTTCTGCGTTTGCAGAATCACATCCGGAAACTACAGCTTTTTATCGATTTGCAGATTTTGAAAATTATTATGCATTACGAAAAAAACAGGATGAATATTTATATTTACGATTCATTGAATCAGGTGGTACGCCGGAAGAAAAACATCCACTCTCTTTTGTGATAGAAGGAAGCGATTATCTTCTTGACTGGTTTGGAAAAGGAACAGAATCCAGATTACGTTTACAGGATATTCTGTCTTGCCACATCAGTTTCACAATAGGGGACAGTGGAGCTGATTACAGGAAATACGGAAATATAAAATTACTGACAATGGAGGATATAAAAGAGCAAATGCTGAAGTATGGTAACAATTTTGATACTTTTATGGAAGCAACAGGCAGGCATTATATAGAAGCACAGCTTTGGACAGACAAATATATTACAGAGGAATACCTGATAAAATAAAAGTAGTAGATATTGCAGAGAGAATATATGATAAATTTAAACGTTTTTCCTGTCAGGCTGTCTCTGTTCAGGTAAGACAACAGCTGGCAATATATTGATACATAAATATAACATGTTTTATTTTGAAGGTGATCATAAGAGGTTTGATTACTGTTTTCAGGCGGTTGTTGTGTCCTGTATTTTTGTGGTAAATGGAGCATGAACATGGTATAATCAAAGTTATAATCTTAAGGCCGGGCCGCACAGGAGGTTGTTTATGTTTGAAAAATTATGTTGTTTACAGGCATACAGGCAATTTGTCTGAGTCAGATAATGGTTGGGTAAAAGAATTAAATTTCATTTCCTGGAATAACAGAGAGCCTGTTTATGATATAAGAACATGGAATCAGGATCATACAAGATATGGTAAGGGCATTATGATTACGCCGAAGCAAATGTTTAAAATAAAAAACTATTAAACGAAATAGATATATTTTAATAATATGGACGGTGCGAAAGGGAAAAGAGGGCAAATGGGTGCTGTGATTTTTCATCTTTAGATGAATTATATGCGGCCAGGCAGGCTGATGGAATTATTAAAAAAGAGACTGGGAGGAAAGTATGGAATATGTAACGGCCACTTCCGACATGGTGAGTGCGATTTATAATGTTTTACATACAACGATTAAAACGGTATATGCAAAGTATTATCCCAAAGGGGTAGTGGATTTCTTTTGCCAACTTCATAGTGAAGAACATATTTTAGATGGGATAGCGTCTGGGAATATGGGTGTATTAGTTGAAAACCGTGTGGTTGTCGGAACGGGCTGTTTTGATGATAATCATATTACGGGGGTATATGTGCTGCCTGATTGTCAGAAGCAAGGCTTTGGATCGTATATTATGGATTGCCTGGAAACTGAAATTTCAAAAAAATATGATGTGGCTGTTTTAGACGCTTCACTTTCGGCAGTGTTTTTATATGAGCACAGAGGTTATAAAACTGTGGGACATGGAATTTGTGAGTTGGAAAATGAGGTAAAACTGGTTTATGAAATTATGGAGAAAAAACTTAAAAATCAGTTGGTTTGAAGGTATATGAAAAGCGGTATAAAATGAAATATAAAATCAGGAAATGGGAATTGTCAGATGCAAAAGGTTTAGCAATGGCTCTTTCTAATAGAAAAATACAGGATAATCTTCGAGATGGATTGCCATATCCTTACACAGAACAGGATGGAGCGGACTATATAATATTGCTTCCTGCCGGGTACTTGAAAAAGCAGGATTCATTCCTTATTGAAAACAGATGTGTGGCTCTGTTTTTGTTATGTAGTGATGGCAATTTCACCCTATGTATTATCTGTAAATGTTTCACGAGAAAGTTTCAGAGAGCTTAATTTAGAATATATTGATTCAAAGGAATGGTTTAAAAGTTCAAAAGGAATATCGGCTGTAACATTTACGAAAATCACACCAGTTGCTCCTGTGGTAGAGATGAGCAGAGAAGATTCGGGATTTATGGATGGTTAGGAAGTGTTGCAGGTGTACCGGCAGTCAGGGATTTATATGGAAACTGTAATAATTTTTTGACATATTTATCGTACAGTGTTAAGATAATTACAGAAAGGGTGCTGCCAACAGGCGGTTGGCCCCATATAAAGTGAAACAGAAATTGCCGCTTAGTTTATCAGACAGGGCGGCTGTTTTTGTGATTTATGGCTTACGATGGTATGTCCAGGTCCGAATAAAGAAAAGGGGAGAGATAAAACCGAAAGTTTCGGTTTGAGAGGATGGTTTATGAATAATACAGACAGCAGACCGCATGGAAATATTAAAAAAATTATAAAATGGTTTTTTATGGGAATAGCAGTAGTTTTGCCTGTAATGGTTATTGGAGTGACTGCTCTGTTTCGGAATGAATTGCGCACACTTTTGTCATTGGAAAAGATTGACGATTACGGTGCATATCAGATGACCTACTATGGCGATTATGGTTTTGATGAATTTTTAGAAGTGGGAGCGTCCAGCGATGAAGATATTGAAAAGTTTGTGACGAAAAGGCTGCTCAAAGGAATGCCTGTAGACCTTGGTGTTACAGGAGATGGTTGTACTGCTTTCGTAACAAAAAATGAAAAAGGGGAAGTAATATACGGGCGAAACTTTGATTTTCTGTATGCGCCATCACTACAATTATATACAGAGCCAGAGGATGGATATAAGTCAGTTTCTACGGTAAATTTATCTTTTGCCGGATATTCAGAAAATACTCTGCCGGATAGTTCACTTTTTGATAAATTTCTGACCCTGGCAGCACCGTTTTTACCATTTGACGGCATGAATGAGAAAGGACTGGCAATCGCATTATTAGCGGTACCTGAAGCCGAGCCGCCTTATGACAGTAACAAAATAACTTTGAATACGACGACTGCAATCCGATTGGTACTTGATAATGCTGCAACGGTAGAAGAAGCGGTTGAACTGCTCCGTAATTATAATATTTATTTTTCCGGAGATGTTGAATGTCATTATTTGATAGCAGATGCCAGTGGAGATTCCGTCATTGTTGAATTTTATGATGGTGAACTTCAGGTAGTAGAGTCAGAAAATGATTATCAGATTGCAACTAATTTTATCGCATATAACGATTTGAATATCGGCGAAGGCTTTACGGAATTTGAAAGGTATGATGCGGTAGAAAAAGAGTTACGGGAAAACAATGGCATATTAAATGAGAAGGATGTGATATCGCTTCTTGCTAAGGTTGGTGTGCAGGATGGAGAAGTTGATAAGTTACAATGGTCTGTTGTTTATAATCTGACCACGGGAGAGGTTCGTTTATTTATTCACAGAGATACAAACAATATCACAACGACAAAACTGGAAATGAGTTATCAAATACCCTGAGGACAGACGTAGTGTAAGTTCCGGCCGTGCGGCTGCTGTCCTTGAATAATTGGAAGTTCTTTGACATTTTCATAATTTAGAGCCAGATAATAAAAATAAGCACTGCAATTCCCGGAGGAAATCCATTTTATGCAGAAGAACAAATTTTGCAGAGAGCGAAATAATATGCATAAGAGGCAGATGACGTAAAAGGGCGGAGCAGGAGAGAGAAGCCGTCAGAACAGCAGGAAATACAGAGCATGGCAGTTGTCATGCTCTGTATCTGTCTGTTGAAAGAAAATAAAATCAGCATGGAGAGATAAGGATATGGAAGCTAAAACATTAACATCAACAGACCGTCAGCTGCTGCTGTATGATATTTTTAAAAGCTGTGAACAGATATCGTTTGAAGAAATTACGTCCAGACTTCCTGTTGGAAGAAAAATGATACAGCGTGACATCAGGATGCTGACGGACGCCGGACTGATATGTGTCCGATATTCAAGAAAAGACAGAGCCTATGTACATTCCGGGCAAAAGCCGGTGTTTCAGGAAAGTGCAGAAGGAAGATACCGCACACATTTGCTTAAATTAAGGCGGATTGCAACTTTGATGACACAACTTTATATGGTGGATGATTCTTATTATTTTGGGGACAGTGAAAATGTTTATACCTGTAAAATGTGCTACTATGATTTGTTTCCGGATGCCAGTGAAAGGATGCGGCAGAGGGATTTTGAGCAGCTGAACAGGATTGGATATGATATAAGCTATGATAATACACAGCGGCGTTATTTTATGTGGGAGGACAATGGGCTGCGTGAGGATTTCGGCGTGTATCGGGAAAACGGAAAGCTGAAAAGAATTTAACATGGAAATTTTAGCGAACCTGATTCCTGAGAAGCTGCGTCTGGCACATGAGCGGGAAATTGGCGCATGGGAAGCAGAGGCGGAGGAAAAAGTGAAGGTGGAACGGAAGAAATAACGGGAAGAACCTGAGATGGAAAAGACGGAAAATTAAAATTTTAATTTTACAGAACAGGAAGGGAACAGGGTTATAAAGATGAAGATTATAATTCACCGCGGCACGCATCAGACTGGCGGGTGTGCTGCGGAAATCCGCACGGAACAGCACCGTATTATTATTGACTGCGGCGCAAATCTGCCAGGCAGTGAAATGGATGATGCTATAACAGATGAGCAGCTTTTGGAAAAACTTTTTCACAGAGGGGAACCCTGTGACGGCGTATTGTTCAGCCATTACCATGGTGACCATATGGGGCTGTACAGGGAAATTCCCCAGGAGTACCCTCTTTACGCTGGAGCAACAGCAAAAAAAATGCTGGAATGCCTGACGAAACGGCTGGATTCTATCCCTGGCACAATAAAAAAAGGTCTGCCGCGTATACAGGGAATTCAACCATATTTTCCGAATAAACAGCTCATTTTTGGAGATATAAAGGTAACGCCGTATGTAACGGATCATTCCGCACTGGATGCGTATATGTTTCTCATTGCTGATGAATGATGAAAAGGGGGAAAAGAGAAATCAGTTATGGGAAAAAGTCAGTGATATTCTATTGGAATGTGCAGGAAAACCGGTGAAGTAAAGCGGAGAGGGATTAAGACGGACAGGAAAAAGATTTATTTACAGCACATTGCGGAACTGGCACAGATGGGGTGAAAGGAGAAACAGATGTTTGGTGCAATTTTGGGAGATATTATTGGAAGCCCCTTTGAGTTTGACAGAGGGGATAAGACAAAGCATTTTGAACTGTTCTCGGATGGCTGCGGATTTACGGACGATACGGTGATGACAGCGGCAGTTGCGGAGGCTTTGCTGGCAGTGGGGAACAATGCTGAGGTGGAAGTAATAAAAGGGGAAGTCTGACGGAAAATGCAGGAGTGGGGCAGAAAGTATCCGGACGCAGGATATGGGGAACATTTTCTGGACTGGCTTTATGAAGAGAATCCAAAGCTGTACGGAAGTTACGGCAACGGTTCTGCAATGCGTGTATCTGCAGCAGGATGGCTGTATGCTTCACTGGAACGGACAAGAGAGGTATCTGCGGCGGCAGCGGCGGTGACACATAACCACCAGGAAGGGATAAAAGGGGCCGAGGCAGTGGCAAGCTGTATTTATCTTGCCCGAAACGGGATGGGAAAGGAAGAGATTAAAAAATTTGCAGCCCGTGAATTTTCCTATAATCTGAGTCGGACACTGGAACAGATCAGACCGGCATATTATCATGTGGAAAGCTGTCAGGAGACAGTGCCGGAAGCTATCATCGCTTTTCTGGAAGGGGTGAATTTTGAGGATGCAGTAAGAAATGCGGTATCTCTTGGGGGTGATACCGATACGCTGGCGGCCATTACGGGAAGTATCGCGGAGGCCTTTTTTGGCATACCGGAACATTTGAAACAGGAATGCAGGAACAGAATTGACCACAACCTGCGACAGGTTCTGGAAGCATTTGAAGTAAAGGTTCATGGGCGAAAGGAGAAATCAGAGTGAAAATCCCGGACAAATGAAAGGATGCTGATTTTTTGAAAATCAGAGGATATGGTCCGAATGGAGCATGAAAATTATGTATATAGGAAAGAAAAGAGAGCCGGGTGCAGAGCTCATACCATATATTGCTATTGCAGATGAATTTCCACATCAATATATGGTACAGAGCAGGTACAACGCACTCTTTTGACACATGCACCCATTCCCGGGCACAGAGAAGTTACTGTGTGACCGCCCGGAAGAATTTCCAGGCAGGCCTGGTATCCCTCAGGGCAAATCTGTGTACTTGTGTCAGAAACAGAATTTATGCTGTTTTAAAAATGCAGGAATATTCCGGTATCATTTTTGGCATAGGTCCTGGGTAATTATACGCCCTGAGCTATCATGGCTTCTGCCACTTTTTCAAATCCGGCAATGTTTGCTCCTGCCACGTAGTCGCCTTCTTTGCCATAACGTTTTGCGGCATTGTCCAGGTTATGGAAAATATTTACCATGATACCCTGAAGTTTGCTGTCTACTTCTTCAAAAGTCCAGCTCAGGCGTTCGGAGTTCTGGCTCATTTCCAGTGCGGAGGTGGCTACGCCGCCGGCGTTTGCAGCTTTTCCGGGAGCAAATAATACTTTATTCTGCTGCAGATATTCGGTTGCTTCCAGTGTGGTGGGCATGTTAGCGCCTTCTGCAACTGCAATACATCCGTTTGCCACCAGAGCTTTTGCGTCATCCAAAAGCAGTTCATTCTGGGTTGCACATGGAAGGGCAATATCACATTTTACGCTCCATACGCCTCTGCCCTCATGATATTCTGCGCCGGGTCTTGCTGCCGCATATTCGGTGAGACGCGCACGTTTTACTTCTTTTACTTCTTTCAGCAGTGCCACATCAATGCCTTCCGGATCATATACCCATCCGGTGGAGTCGCTGACAGTGACTACGCTGGCGCCTAACTGGTGTGCTTTCTGGGTTGCATAGATAGCCACATTTCCGGAGCCGGATACGCAGATGATTTTGTCCTTCATGTCGTGTCCGTTGCATTTAAGCATTTCTTCGGTCAGGTACAGCAGGCCGTATCCGGTAGCTTCCGTACGGGCCAGAGAGCCGCCGTAGGAAAGGCCTTTGCCGGTGAGCACGCCTTCATAAGTTCCGCGGATTTTTTTGAACTGGCCGAACATGTAGCCGATTTCTCTGGCTCCTGTTCCGATATCTCCTGCAGGAACGTCGGTATCTGCGCCGATGTATTTACAGAGCTCTGTCATAAAACTCTGGCAGAACGCCATAACTTCACGGTCGGATTTTCCTTTGGGATCGAAGTCGGAACCGCCTTTGCCGCCGCCGATGGGAAGTCCTGTGAGAGAGTTTTTGAAAATCTGTTCAAATCCCAGGAATTTGATGATTCCAAGGTTTACGGAAGGATGAAGCCTTAAGCCTCCTTTGTAAGGTCCAATGCTGTTGTTGAACTGTACGCGGTAACCGGTGTTTACCTGTACCTGGCCTTTGTCGTCTACCCATGGTACGCGGAATTTGAACTGTCTGTCCGGTTCGGTCAGACGCTCTAAAAGGGCTTCTCTGCGATATGTTTCTTCATTTGCTTCAATAACCGGGCGCAAAGAATTCAGAACTTCTTTTGCTGCCTGATGAAATTCAGGTTCTGCCGGGTTTTTTGCAATTACACGTTCTAATACTTCATCAACATAGCTCATATTATTTTCTCCTTATATTGTTAGAATTATCATCAACAGATATATTTTAGTATTATTTTTTTTATTTTGCAATATTTTTCTTTTATTCTTTACAGTTTTATTGTAACAGAGTGCAGATGTAAACCGAAGTATTCAGATAAAAAATTGAATTCTTCATACAAATCACTTTTTATTGCGGCAAAACAATGTATTATCTGGAATTACCTGAATATTTCCTGGGAGGAAAAGATAATCATCCGGTATTCTTCTTCTGTCAGCCCATAGGCTGCGGCAATCAGCAGGTCTGCTTTGTTATAGTATTCCAGCCATTTGCGTGAATCGGTTTCCTCTGACAGCTTTTCTGTAAGGGAAATAATGCACTGCTGTTCCTGCTGTGGTATGGGGGGAATGGGAATCTGTTCCAGACTGGCGCGCAGCACTTTCAGGGAGTGAAATTTATTTTCATAAATAAACTGGGCAGTTCTGGAATTTAAGAGGGCCAGAACATATCGGATGTCCAGGTGAGGAATCCGTGGAATTAAAATGTTGCAGCTGTTCAGGGACAGGCGTTTCTGGTTGTCGTAAGCAAACACAAGCTGGCTGCCGATAAAACGGTACAGGAGTTTTTCATCCGCCCGGTAGCAGGATTCAGGCGCGCACTGCTGAAAGGTTTCCGGCTGATAGGTGAGGTAAAGGTTCTGAGGCGTAATCCGGTATCTGTGAATATCACTTCCTTTCAGCACCACTTCATTATGGTCGGTTTTCCTGTGCTGGAGCAGTGCGGAATTATTGCCTGTGACAATGCCAAGAGCAAATTCTGCCTGGCCCTTCAGAAAGGTCATGTTATGCTGTTTTTCTGTTTTTTCGATTAACTGATATGCTTTATCTGTTATGTGAAAATTAAAATTTTCAGGGTTTACGCTGCGGCTGAGCAGTATTTCAAATTCCCGGTTTTGGCCGGAAATTTTCATATTTTTTGTGTCCAGCGGACGTCCGGTATTTGTGAGTTGTAAAATGACAGCGGGGCACTGTACGCCGTGGAAAGCATTTTCCAGGTATTCCAGGCGTTCTATCCGGGTTCGGGCTGCAATCAGTCTGCGCACCGGCAGATGGGATTTTACATGAAGCACAGCTTCGGGGATTATGAATGCGACGGTGCCGTTGGGGGCTGTACGGGTAAGGGCCTGTTCCAGAAAAACATCGCAGGATTCCGTATGATTTTTTCCGGCGGTCTGAAAATTCTTTTTTATATAGTTTTCGGCAGTTTTGTCAAACTGAAAGCCCCAGGGGGGATTTCCAAGAATCAGGCGGTATTGGCGGGAGTCCTGTTCCAGAAGAAAATCCCGGAGACGGATTTGTTTTTTGATTCTGGAAACGGGTTCATGCTGAAATTTCAGGGCCATGTTGATTCTGGCAAGGAAGATACTGTCTTCATCGGTATCCTGTCCGAAAATCTGTTCCAGCGGTAAGCTGTCCGGAAGCTGCAGCAGGAAATTTCCGGTGCCGCAGCATGGGTCCAGAACGTTGAAAGGCTGTTCCCGGAACTGTTCTGGCAGCAGGCTGTCCGTTAATTTTTTCACGATATGGGCAGGGGTATAGTAAGAGCCTGCGGCTTTTCGTTCACCCAGATTTTTCAGAGAAATATAAATCATGCCCAGAATATCCGCATTTTTTTCCGGCAGAAGGGTGACTGAAAGGTTCTTAAGAATATCTTCTTTCAGGAACTCTGATAAACATTGGGAGTCCTGCTGTTCTTTCCCTGTTAAGAGGTCATGGACAAGTACCCCATATTCCTTAAGGGGCAGGGAACCTCTGAGAAAATGGGACAGAAGATGACCTGTAAGTTCGGTCTTCCGTTTTTCGGCGGGGTACAGAAGCTGCAGGGCGCATTCTGCCAGAACCGCACGAATCTGGCGGTCTGTCAGGGAGAGCCCGGAAAGCTGTACCAGCAGGTTTTCGATCTGACCCAGATTGGGAGAGCCTGGTGGAAGATAATTCCGGTATGTGCTGTTTCCGGTAATGTATTTCTTGTTTCTTCTGGATTTCAGAGCGCTTCCGGGTTTTTCTTTCAGCTGCGTCAGAAGTTCCTCAGCGTATGCGGCTGAGAAACAGGGCTTTCCATTCCGTCTGGCGGAGGGAAGGAGTTTTCCCAGCTTTATCCAGTTTCGTCCGGTGGCCGGGGAAATGGAGAGAAGACTGCAGAGTTCAGGCAGAGAATATTCTTTTTTTTCAGATGGTTTCATGATTTTTCTCCTGTAATTACAGGTGCCTGCAATAATTGTTTTCATATTTGAAGTGGTTTCTGGATATGATAAAGCATAACATAAGGTGTTTGGCCTGTCAAAAGGGCAGAAAAGGAGAAGCGATGTGTACCAGTATTGCAATGAAAACAAAGGATTTTTATTTTGGGCGGACCATGGATCTGACCGAGGGATTTCAGGAGTGCGTGGTGTTTACACCGAGAAATTATGCTTTTCAGTTCCGAAAGGAGGGTATGCTGCACCGTCATTATGCCATGTTGGGGATGGCGTCTGTGATTAAGGGTATTCCGTTGTATGCAGAAGCGGTGAATGAGAAAGGTCTTTGTATGGCAGGACTGAATTTTCCCGACAGTGCATATTATCCCACGGAGGAAAAGGAAGGCAGCGCCAATATTTCTCCTTTTGAGCTGGTATACTGGGTTCTGGGAAAATGCGCTTCTGTGGAGGAAGCAAAAGAGCTGCTGGCAGCCACTCATTTAATCGGGATTCCATTCAGCGAAGAAGTGCCTCTGACGCCTCTTCACTGGCATATTGCAGACAGGGAAACGTCTATTGTACTGGAGTCCTCCAAAAGCGGGCTGGAGGTTTTTGAAAATTCCGTGGGAGTGCTGACGAATAATCCGTCTTTTCCTTTCCAGATGACAAATATCTGCCAGTATCAGAATCTGACGCCTGGGCCGCCTGAAAACTGTTTTAAACGGATTTCCACGCTGCAGTCTTTTGGGCAGGGACTGGGGAGCTTTGGCCTGCCTGGGGATTTTTCTCCCGCATCCCGGTTTGTAAAGGCTTCTTATCTGAGCATGAATTCTGTCTGTGAGGAGGATGAACAGAGCAGTATTTCTCAGTTTTTCCATATGCTGGATTCGGTGGCCATGGTAAGGGGGAGCGTGATTACTCCGGAGAAGTGTTATGAAATTACCCGTTATTCCTGCTGTATCAATGCAGATAAGGGCATTTATTATTATAAGACTTATTCCAACAGCCAGCTGACCGGGATAAATATGAACCGGGAAAACATGAATGGCTGCCAGTGCAGGAGGTTTCCGCTGAGGAATTCTCAGCAGGTGGCATGGATGAACTGAGAAATTTTGGTGGGACTTTGTTACCTTCTGGCAAAAACCATTGATTTTACCGGCTTTTTATGATATGGTTGTCAGTAAAACAACCGTGTTACAGGGTGCGTTGGCCTTCATTCCTTATAGAATGGGGGTGATGCCTATGAAGAATCATTTTGATTTTAAGGATTTAATGACCTTCGGGTTATTCCTTCTGGCATTGCTTACGTTCGTTTTTACGTTTGGTAAGTAGCCTTACATAGCAAAAGCCACCCTTGTACTTTGACGAGTGAAAGGGTGGCATTGCTATCATAATCATTTGGTCAACCCCTTGTGGGCGGTTGTTTTTTATGTGTATACTATAGCACATCTGCTAAGAGTGTTCAAGAAGTTTTTTAAAATGGACAGCGCTTTTATTCAAAGACTCCATCTGTCATTCCTCCTTATGGGAGCCTGTGACAGCATAATTAAAAATCTGCCGGAATTTTGTTGGCCCGCCCCTGTATTTTACCCTCATGCAAACACTCCCAGAAACGCAAAAAAAGGCCGGAAACCCTTGATTTTAAAGGTTTCCGGCACCCCTGCCAAGAATCGATGCGACAGGATTTGAACCTGCGACCTCTGCGTCCCGAA
>OFHM01001622.1_pt1 | contig 14223 bp, 9 predicted proteins | sample 1521311 | NCBI WGS metagenome assembly OFHM01 (sample SAMEA3504083, study PRJEB24116) | mouse gut metagenome | biome: mouse gut; feature: mouse-associated habitat; material: faeces | place: Denmark | collected 2011 | reverse complement strand
GGATATGGAGTATTTTGCTGGAATTAAGTTGTTTAATAGAGTAATCGATAGATTGAAAATTAATATGGAACGGCAGAAACGATATGAAGTGTTTGACCGGATTTATACGAAAAGTATGCAAGAGAAGAAGAACGAGGGAGATAGAAGTAGGTGATAGGGGTAATGATTTGGGTGCTATGGCTTTGGCTGTAGCATCTGAATTGTTTTATGGAGAGATGTTGGGGAATATGGATAAGGAGTAACAGCCCTTTATATGAATGAAATCTTTAAAAGAATGAGGATTTTATAGATTATTTGTTCTTTAAGTGCTATAATTGAAAATGGATTTTTATAGCATTTCACAAATAAAAGTGAGGTATGTAAATATAGAAGAAGTAGTGAAAAATGATTGAGGTGCGTTATGAGTGTATGCGATTTTATCATTGAATTAAATAGATTAAGAAAATCATCAAGCGAATCTATTGATAGTACTAATAAATTTGATGAATTTAAAGAATATATCCATGTTGAGAGAACTGCAGAAAGAGATTTAAAGGTCATTTTAAAAAAAGTAAATGCAACTGGCAAGAAAACATTATTTATGCTCTGTGGTAGTGCAGGCGATGGCAAATCACATTTGATGTCATATCTAAAAAATAGCGAACCTGAAAAACTTATTGAGAATTATCAGGTCTATAATGATGCAACAGAAGTAAGTTCACAATGCAAAAAGCCGAATGAAACATTAAATGAATTGTTGGATAGATTTTCGGATGAAAAATGTGATGAGTCCGGACAAAATCTCATATTAGCCATAAATTTAGGCGTATTAAGTAATTTTGTTGAATCAGAATATGCTAAAACGAGATTTAATAGGCTCAAAACATATGTTGAAAAGTGTAATATTCTAACTTCTATGGTTAATGATAATGATTACGATGCTAGTAGCCCATTTCAGCACATCAGTTTTGCGGATTACAACCTGTTTTCATTAGGCGAAGAAGGAGTGGTTTCAGATTATATAGAGCGACTGCTTGATAAAATCTTTGCGGAAAATGAAACAAATATATTTTTTAAAGCTTATAAGAAAAAGTCTGTAGAGTGCCCTTTGACATCGACATGTCCAATAAAAAATAATTTTGAAATGTTTATGGATAAAAACAACAGAAAATATATTTCTCAGTTATTGGTTAAGGGTATAGTAAAAGATAAAGAAATTATCACAACAAGAGAAATATTTAATTATGTATACGATGTGCTGGTTTCTCCAGAATTCAGTTTTGATAAGATGTGTATGGTATTATCTAATCCATTAACTATGTTGAAAGAGTATGTAAAAAATATAACGCCAACATTGATGTTTGATAATGCAGATGTAACACCGTTGATGAATCAGTTGCAAAAATATGATCCTGTATTGAAACGTACAGAAGAAGCAGATGCATTTGCTGTTCATTATAATGTTTCTGCTGAAATTGAAGATCAAATCAGAACATATTTAAAGGGTTCTAGCTATGAGAGTGTGTTGGCTAATAATAAATTGATTGGTCAAATAAATTCTGATAAAGTATTAAAACTTCATCTTTTTAAGGCACTAATCAGAATAAATGAAATTATGAATTATAATGAAAACGATGAGGTGTATATTTCATTTTTGAAAGATTTGTATTATTACAATGCAGGTCATTCTATGGGGTTAGCTTCACTTTATAATAAGGTGCAGAAAGCAGTTATACAGTGGTGCGGTTCTGAATCGGATGCAAATGTATGTTTAGATGATAGCATTATGGGATATAGTGTTTATGAAGATTTAGATTTTAAAGAATATTTGGATAATATGCCGAAGAAAGTAGATGATGGGCAACTGCAACGTTTCACACCTAATATCGTAATTGAATTCACAAATAAGCATACATCAGAAATTGTTAGATTGACAATTGATTATTCACTGTATGAGTTAATCTCAAAGTTAAATGAAGGATATATTCAAACTGCTGATGATAGGAACAATCACGCAGATTTCATAATTTTTGTGGAAAAAATGTTATATGCGGGTTCGTTAGGTGAAAATATATTGATTGTTTCCGATAGAGGCGAAAAGGCAGTAGTTAAAAAGACTGGTTTTGGTTATGAGTTTAAGGTGGTGAAGTAGGATGGATTATGTGTTTAATGAAAAAATATTTAAGGAAACGTTTAATGTTCAAGAGCCTGATACAAAAAGTCAAGACGTATATAGGCTGAGACATAACCCAAATAAAAAATTCAAATTATTTCCATATAAAGCCAATGGAAAAATACATATTGTATATGAAATGGAAGAAATAATTAGTGATTTTTTTAAGTTAGCACTTGGAATAGAGACTGAAGATGTTTTAATGGATGATTTATGTCAGAAAATGAGAAAAAAGTTAGTTATTTCTAAGGAAGACGAACCTATTTTTGAGAAAACAGTAAAGAAAATGTTTTTTCAAGATGGTAAGTTTGTAGCTAAAAATATTGGATTGCATATCTGTCAATCTAAAACGGAAAATAAAAGTGTAGAAGATTTGGCATTTTTTGTTTTCAGTGTTTTGGGATTGGATGATACTGATAGCCGTTTTATACAGGAAGCAATAGAAAAATATCCATATAATGTAATGGAATCCTTGGTTGTGGATTCTATAGCATCAATTCAAAAAGAATATTATATTAATGAGAAGAAGTATTTCGTAGTTATTAAAGGAATTCAAGAAAAATTTAAATGTGATTTTCATTATATGTTAGCCAATGGTATGACAGAACCGGAAGATATCTCTAAGCTATTAGATTTGTACTATTTTTATTATGTTACGCAAACATGTGTGACATTAGATAATTTTGGATATGGCAATAGAGATAAAAGAGTTGATTTCTATTATGCGTTAGATTGGGAAAAAGTAAGTGGAAATAGAAAATGTTGTGTGAACGGATGGGAACAGTTGCAACAAAAAATCAATCATTTGTTTTGCCATTCAATTACATTAGAATTAATAAATCAACATAGAGATGAAAATCTTATGTATGATTATATAATGATTCAAGAGTATATTGGCGAAGACATGGAAAAGGATCTGCTAGTTGCAGAAGAAATCAAAAAAGTAGAGAAGGCGTATACTGACTGTATTGGAGATTACAAGAAATTCGATGAAATCGCAGAACAGAGTGGGATTAATGATACGGATAGAGCTATAAAACATTTGTTTAAATGCGTTGAAGAACAATTTCTTAACACGGAAAGAAAGAGAGCAAATCGCTTTTATATAGAGAAATTTGAGGAATACGCAAAAAACCGGTGGCTCAAAAATCGAAGAAAATCTGGAATAGTACTCAATTTAACAGAACAAGATATTATTTTTTTGACAAAGATATCTATAAGAGATGCAGAAAAGATAAGATTAAATGAGTTGTTTAAGGAGTACGAAGCAAGAGGCATTTTTCTAGATCAGACATCAAGAAAATATTTGCAAGAATTTTTTGCAAAATTGAACCTTATTGATAAGAAGAGTGATAGTGGAGATGCACAATATGTTAAGAGAATTTTATAGTTTTATAGCAAAGGAAATAAATTCATATTTTCAGATGTCTTCTAATAGTGGCTTGCTTCATAAAGGAGATACATTTAGCTTAAAATTAGATGACGATGATACGGTAAAAGAGGTATATAGTGCATTAAAAGAATACCTCGAAGAAAGCGGAATAGTAGGGGAGTTTGCGTATAAGTGTCCGGACGGTTCTTGGTATTATACGTATTCATTAAAGTGTGTTAATAACGAGGTGGTAATTGCTGCTCAGATTGATGGGATGTCTACGGAATTTTTGTGCGCAAATTTAAGAAATGCAGCTAATGAAGTATATAAACCTATATTATTAATATCATCGAATCCAATTGATAGTGCTATTAGTGGTTCAAGAGATTTGGCATCTAGCGGAATGCCATTTTATGCAGATAATTTAATGCTAAAGATAAAAGAGATGATAGAGAAAAGCACCCAATTAACAGAGGTTGAAAAGAGTATTCTTCAATTTGAATTAGATAGAAAAAATATTGATGTTTTCAGTGATAAAAATTCATTGTTTGAATATCGTGATTTATTATCTATTATGAGTAGTGGAAAAGTTAATAAAGAAAATTTTCCGGGATTTAGATTGTTTACAATAGATGGAAAAGCTGACTATCAGACAAATAACAAAAACGAAGTAAGTAAATTTTTGCAACAAAATAATGAATTATTTGAACGGATTGATAGGAGTATTCGTATTGGAAATTTGGAAACAGATTTATCTGATGACTTTGATGAAAAATTTATTCAAAGAATAGAAAATGCTAAAAACGCTGATGGTGAAAATTGGAGCAGAATATTTACATATTACGATATGCTTACCGCTATGGCAAAAAAGCAAGAGAAGAAACAGAACCCGTTGCAAATTGATAAAAACCATATTACTGTGTATGGTTTGGTTCCGTTTGAACAAATTTCTTATGGAGAAAGTTTATTTATTAGAGATGAAGGATCAATGATTACAAAAAGGAGAGTTCGTAGTTTGTTGATTTTCAACTCAGAAAAATATACTTCGGTATCAATAAGAATAGACTGCAATATCAAAATTCCAAATAATGGTATTAGTGCGGATGATGCAACACTTTCGCGAGATGGTAAAGATTTGATATTTGTATTTTCTCGCAAAAATATTTCGTTTCACAAAATCGAGTTAAGAGATGAGACAAATGCAATTACATATGTATTTAAAATTTGCGTATTAGATTTGCCCGCAGAATATATGATTTCAACAATAAAAACTAATTTCTCCATAGATTATAAGAAGAAAGCAGCAAAGAGTAAGCTAAAGCTATCCGGAGTTTCCACAGATTTGGTGTTTAATAAAAATGCAAAGAATGCGGTTTCGGAAAAATTAGAAGAAAATAAGCAGTATAGATGTAATTACGAAGATAGATTACATATATTTTCGACGGAAGAAGAACTATCAAATATTGGAAGTGGAATAAAGATTGAAGTTAATTTTGCTGGTATAGTAGTTCCGTTTGCATTATTTCCTGATGAAACAAAGAGTATTGAAATTATCGGTCGAGGAATATTAAGAGGTAAGTATGCTGAAAAGAAAAGTTTTGAATTTGTTGATATGAAGCAAATATTAATGGATTCTCAAGAGTATTTTGCAAAAGAGAGTTTGTTAAAGGAACTTCGGATTGAAAGAGTATTTTTGGAAAATGCAATTCTCTCGGCGCATTGTGATTCATATCATGATATGAGTGAGCCGCAGGTGGATGCGGTAGATATAAGTATTAGTGAAGAATTGAAAGAAGCATACTATGGATATACGAGAACTTTACTGAAAACAAATACTGTTCCTACTTTGGCATATTTATCTGGCGATTTATTAGAAGCAGCAAATGAGTATGTAGGCGCTTTTTGGAAGCAATTTGATACTTTGGCAGATGGTCAGCCACTAACAGTAGAGCAAGAGTCAGCATTGAAGTTGGGAACAATTACGGTTGGAATGAATGAGGAAATATTATTTACACCATTGCATCCATTGAATGTTGTATACCAAATCATGTTGTTAAATGAAGAAAGCATGAAAGAAGCATCGGATATTGTGATAGAACGATTGAATTCGGTTAACTTATTGCCTTATATACGTAGAGGCAGAAAGGTTTTTAAAGTATCAGATCAGCTTTTTTCACTAGAGTGGAAACATTATGCTCCTGTTAAAAACAAAAAGTTTATGGGCGGAAGGCGATACGTACCAAGATTAATTGAAGAAAAGATAACAGAATTTGTTTCGCATTTTAGATATATATTCGAAGATATAAATAATAAAGTAATAAAAATAAATCTCATTAATATGGATGATTGTGCGGAGGTGTTTATAGGCATAGCTCAATTTTTTATTCATTCTATAAATAGAAATGCAGATGTAAATAAATTGATGCGATTTGAGGTGCATATTTATACGGATATATTGGCAGGTAATGCCTTTTTGAATCTTAAAAACTATTCCAGATTAAAGAAATATCTTTCAGAGTTGAAATTGACTTTTGGTAGTGGTGTTGCAATGAGCGATTTAGAAGGTGTTTTTTCTAAGAATGTGGATTGTTATTTTCATAATGATAATGGCAAAGATTATAAGTATGCGCATATTTCATTCTATGAGATGGAATCAGAAATAACATCAGAAATGGCGACCATGGATCAAATTGAAACTGGAATCTCGTTGGGGGGGATTTTATCCGGAATACCATCAAGTAAGTATGGTCAAAAGTATAGAACTGGTTTTGGAACACACTATGCAAAGAAAACAGATGTTGTAAAGATGGCGGAGTTATATAATTCGTTAATACAGGTTGAAGAAACTGGAAATCCATATAATTCTGATATTAGTATATCAACACAAATAGATTCCAAAGCTGAGGCGAAGATGGATTATATATATGATGCATCTAATTGGGTAGTATTTGTAGAGCCTAAGGTTGACTTGGATTTTTTCAGTGAAAAAGAGGCTAATGGAGATTTGCTGATAATCCATTATAGTGACCAATATACATCAAGTAGTGGATATGATGCAATTACTGTAACAAGTAAATCAGAACAATATTCAAAAGTGATTCGGGAATATTTGAATGAAAAGGCAGTGGCGGCAGATATTGAGGATGTAAAAAAAATAATCAACCTCTTTAATGCAGTTAATGGTGATTGGCTGTTGAGACTAATTTCATCAAAACGCATGTTAGGGGTAAATAAGGATTCGGTATTTTCAAGAGAAAAGATTAGTATTGTTGCTGCAATTAAATTTATATTAGCATATTTGAAACATCCAGACATTATATGGGTACCTATTTCTATGGAAGAAATGTTGCGAGTATCTGGTGGTGCGGGACTTTCACAGAAGGATGGAGTATTATCATACAAAAATTTAGGATTTGAAACGGGACCAACGAGTGATGATTTATTGTTTGTGGGTTTACACAAAGAGAATGAAAAACTAGAGATATATTTCTATCCTACAGAAGTTAAGACTGGAAATAATGATAGTGCAGTTATGAAGAAAGCTGTTGAGCAAGCAAAGGCGGCTGCTTATGGATTTGCTAATGCATTTTGCCCTGAAGAAGGACTTGGAGCAACAATTATGCATAAGGTGAATCGGAATTTTATGATGCAACTTATAATAACAAGTTGTAAGAAAATGAAGGTTTATCATGTAGATGATTCACAAGATTGGGATGTTGTTCTTGATAAGTTTAGACAGTCGCTTCTTAATGAAGAATATAGTATTTCAAAGGATATGCAAAAGATTCTGGGAATAGGAGCGGTTTTGTCGTTCAAAAAGGGACAAGTTATCAGGAAAAATGCATTTACAGAGGATAAAATCAATATAATCGAAATGCCGGAAGCGGATGAGTTTGAATTGATTTTAAAAACTGTGCAAGAAATTGCAGAAAATGTACAGACCAAAACAGATGCGTTATCATTAATTTATGAAACCAATATTTCTCTTCTAACTGAAAATACTGTCAATATTACTTCAACGGATATAATTGTGGATGATAATGAGAAAAACAGAACAAATGCAAGTGGCGAGGACTATGACAAACAAGGCATGAATGTTAACCAAGATAATACGATGCAAAAAGCAAATGAAGAGGTATCAAAAGAGGATGTTGAGGATGATACAAAAGGCATGAGGATTCTTTTTGGTGTTAATCAGCAAAATGGACAGGGTGTCATTTGGGAACCTAATAACACAGATAAGATATTCCATACTAATACAGGAATAATAGGTACTATGGGTACTGGTAAAACCCAATTTACTCAATCTGTAATAGCACAATTGTATCAAAACAGGGGATCTAATATATTATCTGATGATATTGGAATTCTTATATTTGATTACAAGGGTGATTATAATGAAAATAAGACGGATTTCATGAAGTTTACGAATGCAAAAATATATAAACCGTTTCATTTGCCGTTTAATCCGTTAGCATTAACATGGTCAGGAACGCCAAAGCCGTTGTTACCGGTTCATATAGCAAATACTTTTGTAGATACACTAGCTAAGGTTTTTATTAACCTAGGGCCTAAGCAAAAGAATACGTTGCTTGATTGTATTGATAGTGCATATACAAAATCAGGTATAAGCAAGGCAAACTCTTCTACATGGAATAACGAAGCACCAACATTTTCAACCTTATATCAGATTTATGAAAATGATGAAGATATTAAAAAGGGAGATGTTTTAGCATCAGCATTATCTAAAATAGATAGGTTTGAAATATTTGAGCCAATAGCATCTAAAACGAAAGGATTATTTGATTTGTTAAATGGAGTTGTAGTGATAGACTTGTCAGGATATGATTCAGATATTCAAAATTTAGTAGTGGCAATCACATTGGATTTGTTTTATTCGCAAATGCAGGCAGTGGGGCATAGCAAACTTGAAGAAAATATGAGACAGATAAGCAAATTAATTTTGGTTGATGAAGCGGATAATTTTTTGCGTGAAGGATACCCTTCTTTGCGAAAGATATTAAAAGAAGGTAGGGAGTTTGGTGTAGGAACGATATTATCTACACAGTTTTTGAAGCATTTTGTTACAAAAGAAGAAGACTATTCGAAATACATACTTACGTGGGTGGTTCACAATGTTGCAGATTTGGCACCGGGGGATATTAGATTTGTATTTAACACTACAAGTGGTAGTCTGGCTGAGAATCAATTGTGTAGTGATATAAAAAATCTTAAGAAACATGAAAGCATTTTGAAAATGGGTAATAGTGAAATACCTGTATATATGAGAGATAAAGCATTTTGGGAATACGTAAAGGAACATTCCTGATATTTAGAAGAAAAAGCAGAGGTGTTTGGTTGACAAAAAAGCTATACTTAAGTATACTACTTACGTATAGCTTTTTTAAAGTGAGGAAGTCAAATGAAGTATACAGCCATCAAAGGAATTCAAGCAGGAAAAGAATATTTTACCATCATGGTAAAGCTTAAAGAATTGGAGATTTTGTTTCCTAAATTAGAGGAAGATGTTTTGCCTGAAAAAAGAGCGCAAAGAAAATTGAATCAGAAAAGAATACCAGCGATTAAGAGATATATTGTTGAAAATTTAGATACATATGTTTTTTCTGCATTGGCAGGTTCTGTAGATGGGAAGATAGATTTTACCTCATTTTCGGATGAATATCCAGAAGTAGGTATCCTTGAAATATCTGACAAGGCTACTTTTTTAATAAATGATGGGCAGCATAGAAAAACTGCAATTATCGATGCATTAAAAGAATGTCCGGCATTGGCAGATGAAACCATTCCGGTAGTATTATTTAAGGATATGGGATTAAAGAGAAGTCAGCAGATGTTTACAGACTTGAATAAACATGCTGTGAAAACATCCAATTCTCTTTCGGAATTATATGATTCTACTGATAAGATTGCGGCGGTCACAAGAAACTTGCTTGAGCAAAATGAATTTATTGGAAAATATACTGATAAAGAAAAAGATAATTTATCAATGAATTCGGCAGCTTTGTTTACATTTAATACTTTTTATAAAGCGAATAAAAGAATCATAGGTAACAGTAAAAATGATGAAATTAAAGAAGTGCTTATTATAGAATTCTGGAGAATGGTCGTAGAAAACATTGAACAGTGGACTATGCTGGAAAATGGAGAATTACCAAAGTCAAGATTGCGTTCTGAATATTTAGTGTGTCAATCAGTTGTAATTGAGGCGTTGGGACAACTGGGGAATCATTTTTATGTGAATGGGCTCGATGAAACCATTTTGATGGGGCTAAAAAGGATTGACTGGCATAGGAGTTCAAAATTGTGGAAGAAGCGTTGTGTTAAGGAAAAAGAGAAAATGGTTAAAAATAGTGTTGCTGTATATTTAACGGCTAATGCGATTAAGAGTAGTTTAGGACTTCAGTTGAATGATGAAGAAGAAAAACAAGAAAATAAGTTTAAAAGAAGGTAAGATTGATGAATAATGTTGAATTTCCAGAGTGTACAGATATAATTGAAGAAATGGAATTAGTATATAAGCATGATAATAGACCGTGGATGATTGGATTTAGTGGCGGAAAAGATTCTACATTATTATGTTGTCTTGTGTTTGAAATGCTTATGCAATTAGAACCAAATGAGATAAATAAAAAAGTGTATATTGTTTCGTCCGATACTATGGTTGAAAATCCTATTGTCAGAGATTATATGCATGATATGTCCAAAAGAATAGGTGATACAGGGGTAAAGTATAAGATTGAAACAAGAATTATTAAACCGGAAGTGGAGAAAACGTTTTGGTCCTGTGTTATAGGTTTGGGATATCCAACTCCGGAAGCACCAGGGTTTAGATGGTGTACGGATAAGTTGAAGATTAGACCAATTAATAGATTTGTTACAGAGACTATTGATAACGCTGGCGAAATTGTAATGTTACTAGGAGTTAGAAAAGCAGAGAGCAGTTATAGGGCACGTGGAATAAAATCAAGGGAAATCGAAGGGAAATTGTTGATTCCACATACGGATATAAAAAATGCGTATGTGTATAATCCTTTGACGGAAATTCCAAACGAGCGCATATGGAATTATTTATTGAGTGGAGATGCAGTCACTCCGTGGGGCTCTAGTAATAAATATTTATTTTCTTTGTATCAAGGCGAGAATTTGTCGGAAGAGCAAAGCACATTAGGGGAAATTGATGAGAAAAAAGTAGCAGTAACAGGCAATTCACGTTTTGGATGTTGGATTTGCACAATGGTAAAAGAGGATAAATCATTAAAAGCATTTATTGAAAAAGGAGAAAAATGGTTAGAGCCATTACGAGAATATAGAGATTGGTTATTGTCTATAAGAGAAAATCCGGAATATAGAGAAAAAAGAAGACGAAATGGTTCCGTTTATGAAAAAGAAAATGGTCAATTAGGCTTTGGTTCCTTTAATATGAATGGTAGAAAAAGGATACTTGAAGAACTGCTTGTTTTGGAAGAAAGAACACACTTAGAGCTAATAACAATTGACGAATTAAGAACAATTGATAGAATGTGGGAAAAGGAAGGGGATTTGAATAAAAGAACGCTTGTAGATTTATATTTTAATATAAAAGGGAAAAGACTGCCATGGGATGAGTATAGAGTACCATTATTTTCAGCAGACGCATTAGATATTGTAAAGCAAACATGTGAAGAATTTGATATAGAATATGATATGTTAGCAAAATTAGTAGTTGCCATTGAAAATAATAAGCACTATACAAGAGGTCAAAAGGTTAATAAGGCGTTTGATAAAGTGGTTAATGAAGGTTGGCTGCACTATGAAAATATCAAGAAGGCGAAAGAAGATATAAATAATGAGGATTAAGAAAATTGAACTTTGCAATTTTGGTTCATATGCCGGAGTATGTGAATTTGATTTGCAAGCAAATAAAAAAGGAAATATTGTGCTTATTGGTGGGAAAAACGGAGCGGGCAAAACAACGTTGTTTTCAGGAATTAAGCTTTGTCTGTATGGCAATAAAGCGGCTGGTTTTGAAAATATAAATGCACATTACCGCAAAGAAGTTAAAAAATATATAAATGATGTTTCGAGGTTTGATATATCTTCAAAATGCTATGTCAAATTGGATATGCTTTTTTCTAATGGTCAAGAAGATGATGTTTATGTGATAACTAGGGGGTGGAACAATAGTTCCGATTCTTTGGATGAGTTTGAAGAACTTATAGTGGAAAAAAATGGAACATTGCTTAACAGTGAAGAACTGGCGGATTTTGATAACTATGTTATGAATATTATTCCACCAGAGTTATTTGAGTTGTTTTTCTTTGATGGAGAGCAAATTGCAGATTATTTTTTGGGGGAAAATGGAAACGAAAGAGTTAAAAATGCATTTATGATATTATGTGGATATGACACATTTGATATAATGCAGAAAAATTTTAAGCGACTTGCTTTTGGGAAAAAAGTTACTGAGGGATATGATATCAACTACATTGAAGTAAAACAGCAGGTGGAACAGGCTGAAAAAGAGTATGATGACAGCATAATTGAACTAAAGAATATCAAAGCTGAAATAGACTATGCTAGTGGAGAAATTAAGGATTTGGATAAAAAGTATAAACTATCTGGTGGCGTAACTTATGACGAATGGAGTGAGAAATTATTGCAGATAAAGGAGGAAGAAAGAATTAGAGAAGAGAAGAACTTACAATTAAAGAAGATGGCTAATGAAGTTGTTCCGTATATTATAGTAAAAGAGTTGCTAGAGAAATTATCTGTTCAATTATTAAAGGAACATGATAAGCAACAACATGAATTATTGCAGGAGTCCCTGAAGAGTATTTTACCGGGGGTTATGCATAAGGTATGCAGCAGGTTAAACTGGCAGGACAATATAGAACTTACAGATCTTATAATAGAGGAATTTAATAATGAGATGGAGTTAGAAGAAGTGTCTGAAGTTGCTGATATTATTGGTCTATCTGGTGAGGAGTATATTGTTGTGCAAAATGCTATTGTAAGATATATGGCAATGGATAAAGAATGTGTTATTGCAGCAGAAAGGGAAGTAAAGGATTCAATCGAAAGAACTCAGAAGCTGCGACAAGAGATTGAAAGCTGCAATGTGGAAGGGGCTCATGAATACCTGCAAAACAAGACAAAATTAGTTGAAAAAATAAATGAACTAAACCAAAAAATGCAAGATTGTATAGAAAAAATACAATTATATAAAACGGCATTAGAAGAAAAAAAGATTATTCTTAAGCGCGAAGAAAAGAAGTTTGATGAGGTGTCAAAGAACATTTCGATAACTGAGTTGTCCGAAAAATCAGTTGCATTTTTGGATGTGCTCCAAAGCCGATTATATAGCAATGAAATTAAAAAGGTTGAAGAATTCTTTATGGTAAAAATTAAGGAGTTAGCCAGAAAGAATAATTTTATTGATAGTATTATGATTGATACTAATTTTAATGTCCATATATATAAGAATATAACTTTTGATACAAAGCGTGTATGTAACAGAATAAAAAAACTTGGTGTAGAGTCATACTGGACAGAATATGGAACGGTACATTGTCAGGGGTTATTAACAAGTGCGAATGTTAAAGATTTGAATGAATTTGTAAGTTTTTATGATATGAAAAATGAAAAAGTAAGCATTTTGCAAGAGATTGAGAAATCAAGATTGTCAAAAGGTGAAAAACAGGTATTTATTATGGCATTATATTGGTCTTTCATGAAACTTAATAAACAAGAAGTGCCATTTGTAATAGACACGCCATTTGCAAGAATTGATACAGAGCATAGAGCTAATATTACAAAAAGATTTTTTATGGATTTGTCAGGGCAGGTATTTATATTTTCTACAAATGAAGAGATTGTGGGTGAGAACTATGAAAAAATGAAGAATCGTATTCAGGCTGAATTTTTGCTGGAAAATAGCGATAACCTTCAAACAATCGTATATGCAAATGAATATTTTGGAGGTTAAGTATGCAGTTTAGATTGAAAACATCAAAAAAGACACAGGAAATATATGAGGGTATATATGTGAGGGAACATTTACAGCCGTTTGCTTTGGCTAAAATTTCGATTGCATTAGCATTGAAAGAGGGATTTTGCTCGAAGGAGAATACTGATGACGATTCAAATGGTCTTGATTTGAATAGACAAACAATAACTGGTGAAAATGATGCATTATTTAAAGCATTGATAGAATTGAATGAGCAAAGACATATTTATGAAGAGGAATATTTTCCAAATGTAGTGAAGCAGTACATAGATTACGGAGCAGTTTTACTGGAACAGGAGTATAGATATGGACATGATTTTTATGCACATCTTGTTAGCTTAGAGAAGGGCATCTGATGTTTTTTGAGGGAGGAATGTTGATTAAGAAGCTTCTTTCATATATTCAGGGAAATAAAGAATATAGGATGCAGTTTTTGCCGAAATTTATAAGAAACAAGATTACAGTGAATAATTCATGATAGAAAGAGAGGCGCTTGAATGATACCATTAAAGATAGAAACTTTGCTGGAGGGACGTGTCGTCGAACATGACCGTGTAGAGTATAAAACAGGCTGGAATCCAAATGATATTATTCATTCTATTTGTGCTTTTGCAAATGACTATGATAACACCAATGGCGGATATATCGTCATAGGGGTAAAAGAGAGCAATGGTATGCCGGTATTTCCGTTAG
>OFHM01001621.1_pt1 | contig 14225 bp, 10 predicted proteins | sample 1521311 | NCBI WGS metagenome assembly OFHM01 (sample SAMEA3504083, study PRJEB24116) | mouse gut metagenome | biome: mouse gut; feature: mouse-associated habitat; material: faeces | place: Denmark | collected 2011 | reverse complement strand
AATAAAAATTGCCATAAACTTGCAGCAGTTATTTGTAGACAATTCCTTATTATGGCTTCTGGTATAGGATGTGGTCTGCTGGTATACCCTGTCAGCAAAGTGGTGCGGCGGGCATGTTGCCTGTGCAGACATGGCAGACGCACTGCTTCCCAGCAAAGTCAATGCAGCTAAACATGATACTACTGTTCTTTTAATCCTCATTTTCGTTCCTCCTCGTTTTGTTTGAAATTTGTTTTTCAATTTCCGTCATTTTCCTAATCTTTATAACTACATATTCATAGTAGTTGGATATATTTATACTATTACTCTTTCTTCTTTATGTCAATAGGACTCCTGCTATAGTGATGATAGATTTGCTGAAACGTCTGAAAATCGATGTGGAAACGGCCAAAGTTGCTTTGTTACTCTGTTGTCAATATTGTACTACATGTCATCAGTAATTTCAGGATCCATTTTAGCTATAGATAAAGTCACCACAGCAATCTTTCCCCGGCATGCGCCGGATGGAAGCTGGCGCGTCCACCCGGCTCTGCCCGCAGAAATCAGCCCATCCATTCCCGCGCCCGCTGGATATACGCCTGGAACTTTTCTTCCCCCCGCACGGCATTGAACCATTCCCAGCCGTGGGACGCTGTCAGCCCGTGATACGCCAGCCACGCGTTGTCCTCAAAAAGCTGACAGTAGGAAATGGATTCCCTGGTGCCGTCAGGAAGCTTGATGATGCGTTTCCCTTTCATCGCCCGGATGCCGCCGAAGATCAGGGGATCTCCCACCTCCAGCTCCGCGCCGTCAAGGATGCTGTCCCATTCGGGGAAGATTCTGAAAGCACGTTCCAGATATTCGTACCCCTCCTCTTTTTTACCGCACCCGAACAGGGCACAGGCAGCCCGAAAACAGGTGGCGGCATAAAATCCCTTCCACGCCGGGGGCATTCCCTCCCCGCCGCATAACCCTTCCACGACCCACATCCGGTATTTGTTCCATGCGACCGCCATCTCCGGTGCTGCCCAGTAGCGGGCCGGGCGGGCGAGGAAATGGGACAGGAGATGGAAGTTATTGACGGCATGGCGCAGACGGCTCTCCTCATGCTTCCCTTCCTCCCAGAGCCGGTCCTCCTCGATTTCGCCCCAGATGGCTCCATATTTCGTAATCGGCGCAGTTTCCCGGATGCCGGTCCTGTCTTCAAAAATTGTTATCTGCCCTTCATCGTCCTGGACGTAGGTATACTCCGCGGCTCCGACGAAGCCGTCCGTCAGGCCCATGGCATCATAACGGCGCATCATGCCGTCTGCCATGGGCATATAGCCCTCCCCTGTCCCCTGGTAGGCGGTGAGCTCATAGACCGCTTTTCTCTCGCCGTCGCAATACTCGTTTTCGGTGCGGACGATGCCCACACCCTCCGCAAAGTAATAGGTCTTCTTCCCGCCACGGTAGGAAAGCCCCTCGTCAAATCCCTGGATGTCCAGGGAAATCTTCAGACAGTTCTCAAAGGTTCCCGCCTTCGTGGCGATTCTCCCGCCGTCCTGGCAGTCAATCCTGGTTTTGACAGAGCTGTTCTCCCACCGCGCATATTCCACCAGGGAGGATGCCCCCACCTTCCATTCGTCTGACCAGATTCCGTTCACGGCATCCTGGAGAATCCCATAGATGTCATTGTAGAGCAATGGTTCCTCCGCATCCCATACCTCGTCGCCCATGGTATATTTCCACTCAAAAGACCAGCGGAAGTCGTGCCCCATCGTAAGGACATCCTTTTTCCTCTGCACGCTGCTCTTGACGAAGAAATTCCAATGGCCTGTTGCGGCATTGCCCGGACGCATGGGAGATGTCTCCAGAATCCGCCTTGCCACAGAACAGGCCGCCCTGGTGTGGGCCTTCTCCATGGGCGTGCTGGCAAGCGTCTCGGCGCGTTCGATGGCATGGGACATGTCGCAGAGGACTTCCCGGCCGCCCTCCTCCCGCCAATATTCGTTCCGGATCTGCTGGATCATGTCCAGCCAGGAATCCTCGTCGTACTTCAGGCGCTCTATCTCATGGCCGGAAGCCAGGACGGCAGACTTTCCGTCCGCATGGGATACCTGGAACCTCAGATTCGCATGCATGACATCGGGGGCGTACTCCCCGGCATATTCCCATACATTGCCCGCCGCCATGGGGAGAAGACCCTCCCCTCCCGCAATGCGGTAGGATTTTAAAATCCTCACATCGGTGAGGCCGTCCAGCTTATGCTCATGCCTCACGATGCCGACTCCCTCTTTGTAATAGCTCCGATAGATGGAGCAGCCCTGGTCACTGAAATGCCTTGTGGCCCAAAGCTGGCAATTGTTAAATGTCTTGCCTGCCGCCTGCACCTTCTCGCAGTCGGAGACAAAGGTCAGGGTCGTCCCGTCCGACCCGGTGTAAGTCTCCCCCAGGGCAAGGCCCTCCTTCCAGAAATAACTGTCGCAGAGGGCGGAGTTCAGGAAGATGTCATCGACACCCAAATCAGCGGAATTCAGATGCCCCTCCACGATTTTCTCCTGCTTCCAATAGCGGGGCACGCCGTCTATGTACCGCAGCTCTGCGGCTGAGGCGCTGAGCCGGTATTGCTTCCCGCTTTTCTCTCTGTAGCCCTCGGAAAGCTTCTGCTCCATCTCCCGGGCGTAGGGCACCAGCGCGTAATACAGGTCAGAGGGCTTTAAGGTCTCCCGCACTTTGCCGTAGGCTTCTTCACCTTTTTCCGCTTGTTTTTCTCTGAAATACTGATATCCCAGCCAGAACCACTCTCTACCCAGGGTCCGGGGGAAGCCCGCCTTCTCCAGCATCGGTATCTGCTTCTCCCGGATGAAATCCAGCCTGCCGCCCTCGTACACCAGGGAATCCTCCCTGGTCACGATGAATTCCATGACCTCATCGTTATGGCCTAACTGCGCCGCCTCTTTGATTCTGGCAAAGAGGGCGTCATTCTTCTCCCCCGGAAGCCACCACCAGCCCCGCATCAGCACATCCGCCAGGGCATGGTATTTGTCCCCGGATTCGGGAAGCTTCTCCACTTCCCCCAGGACATCGCCGTATACGGCGCAGAATCCGTCCTTGCTCGCTCTGATCTGCCAGAGCTTCAGTTCCTCCACCTTTTTCATCACCCGCTGTACGAGGGTGTCTCCATATTTTTCGTCCATTGCGCAAAGCCCCTTTCTAATCCTTTTTCTGCCATCATGGAGCTGCCACTTGACTGTCCCCACGGAAATCCGCATCCGATCCGCTATCTCCGCCACCGACAGCCCTTGAAAGTAATGCAGTTCAATGACCTTCCCCACTTTCTCAGGCAGGCTCCCCACCCTGTGGCGCAGCTCGTCCCTCTCTTCCTCCAAAAGATATAATTCCGCGGGATCCCGGTTCTGCCCGTCGGCGAGATTCCGGTTCTCTACCGTCTCCAGCGGAAGGAAACTGCGGTAACGCATCACCATGTTCAGGGCGCAGTTCCTGGCAATCCGGCAGACCCACGCCGCGAACTTCTGCGGCTCCTCAAGGATGTCCAGCTTCATCCACGCCGTGACGAAAGCGTCCTGCGCCGCGTCCTCCGCCATGAATAAATTATGTGTGACGGACGCTGCCGCCTGGACTACAGCTTTCTGGTGCCGTTCTACCAGAATTCCATATGCGCTTTGCTCCCCTGCAAGGGTCAGCATGACCAAAGTTTCATCGTTTTGAGTTTTATGCTGCAAACAGGTATCCTCTTTTCTGAATTTTTCTGAATTTGTAACGGTTCCGTGCACTGAACCGTCACATTGATTTCACGCGCTTGTCTAATAGACACATATGGGTGGAAAAAGGTTGGGAAGAATTTTAAATCTTTTCATATCTTTTTATAAAAAATCAGTTCATCGTACTCAGTCCGGTCTCCCCAGGGTTCCCGATAGCCATTTGGTATTCTGCCGCACAATTCCATTCCGATGGCTCTGTCGAACTGCTCGGTTCCATCGCTGTGGCAGGTAGATATGACATGGTCACAGCCCAATTCCCGGGCATATGCGAACCCTTCCTGACAGAGCCGCTTTCCCAGGCCTGCCAGATTTGCCTTTATCAAAAAAGCGACTGCAAATAGCCGCTACGAGATGAAAGATGTTTCTCTTATATTTCAAGTTTTTCCTCCATAAGTTGTGCAGTTATACTCGAGACCGCCAGCCATATCTGTCCAGAGTGGGCATATATGGCTGGCGGTCTTTCGCTGTGGATTACTGCATTATTGGACTACTTCCTCCCTTTAGTCCCACCAGAAATACCAGACGGTAGACTGCCGCAGGGTGTCGGCCAGGGCTGCTATCTCTTCAAAGTTCTGATCCATGTCCGGGCAGAGGCCGTACTGTTCCACGGCCACCTCCATGGCCTCGTTCCCCGGGACTGGGGCCGGGAGGTGGAACTCCAGCTCGTCATGGGTCATAGCCGCAGGAACCGCGCCATGCTGCTGGAACCAGTATTTTGCTGCCGCCATCAGCTCCGGCGTGTCGGGGCAGTCATTCCAGTTGCCGAAGGGCAGGTAGGCGAAAATCTCCCAGGGGTTCTTCACCGGGATTTTCGCCAGAATCAGGGGACAGGTCATCTGCGTTCTTTCGCACCAATAAGAAGCGAAACGGCAGTTGAGTTCATCCTCTGTATCCGGCTGCGCGTCTTCCTCCATCTCGCCCAGGACTTCCTCCCAGTCCATGTCGTCGTCCTCGGCATCTTCCTTGCGCTGGCCAATCAACTCCTCTAAGACTGCTTTGCCGTCTTTCACGGGAGCGGCCAGCATCTTCTCCCGGTATTTTGCTACTTTCTCCGGTTGGAAGGCATAGTCGTCAGCGCCATCGTTTTCCGGGTCGGTGTTCATCACAAGGCACTCCCACAGGGTTTCGTCCACCTTCACCAGCAGGGGGATAAAGCCTTCCCGCACGCCGAGGCGCCGGGCATAGCGGTATGCCGACATGATGGGGTCATCGTCCCTCATGGAGGGAAAATAGGTGCATTCGCAGTCCAGGTACTTCATCATGGCCTGCGCCAGCTCTGATGGCTCCAGGGTATCTTCGTCAAAGTCCTGGCTCTGCCAGTTGGTGAAGCGTCTTTGTATCACCTTTGCCATGGCCTGGTAATAGTCCTCGTCGAAGGGGAGGAACAGGTAGGCTTCCTCCCGGAATTCGTCAGAGTGATACCGGGCTTTGCCAAAGTATTCCAGGGCGTAGTCGTCAATGTCGGCGGGGTAGTACGGCTGGTCGTTTTCCCCGTAGTAGTATTGGGCAAAGGCCTGGCCCTGCCGGTTGAACAGGGCGGAGTGCAGGCAGCCGGACAGCTCTTCCCGGATGAATGTCCGCAGGTCTGTGTTGCCGGGGCGGGCTTTGGCCTGTTCTGTCATGGCGCTGTATTCCTCCAGGAAATCATCGCCCATCAGGTCATGTTCCATGCACCAGCGCAGGTAGATGGCCATGTGGTTGTAGGCGTTGATGGGGGCGATGTCCAGCCCCTTTTCTTCGATGCTCTCTATGTGGCAGATGGCATAGTCCATTCCGGTGGTGTCGTCATCCTCGCCGATGTCGTCATCTTTGTGGCGAGCATCCTTCTTGCCGTCTTCCTTTTGGCAGTCCTCCAATTCTTCCAGTCCCTCTATGTCCGCGCCGTCCTTCTCCGGTCTTTTCAGGGGCACTGTGGCTGCCTCCCGGCGGAAGGTGTGGAAGTTCGCCCAGGGTAGGTGGGAATTTTTTAAAAAGGTCTCTGCCCTATCCAGCGCCGCGGGGAGATCCCAGGCGATGAAGTCCACATAGCCGCAGTAGATGCCGGTGGCTCCGCCGGTGAGGGTGAGCGCTTCTGCGCCGTCCCCGGCGGTGAGGGCTTCCTCCAGGCTGTCCCGGAAGTCGAAGATCTTCTGGCTGCCTTCCTCTTCCTGCAGGGTGCACAGGGGGTAGCAGAGGAAGCCCGCCACTGCGCCGTCGGCGTGGAGATTGTCCATCTGGTAGTTGTCGGCGTTCAGGTAGCCGTTGATGAGCGGGGCGCAGCAGGTGGAACCGGCGATGGTATCCAGCCGCCAGTCGGCGTCCCGGTCTTCATTGGGGGTCATTTGATAGCCCAGGTAGCTTTCCAGGCAGGCCTTGGGGTCGGTGGACAGATCCAGCCCCAGCTCCCTCAGCTTGCGGGGCAGTTCGGTCAGGGGGATGGAGGGCTCCTCTCTGGGCGCTTCCAGCACATCCAAGGAGTCGATGTATCTCATGTGGGGGATTTCGCCCAGCATCTGGTCGGTGAGGGTGACGATGGCCCACCAGACCCGGTTTTCCTCCTCCCGGAGCATGGGGAGCAGCTTTTGGCAGTAGGCAGAGAGGGCAAAGGTGTTTTCGCCCCGCTCTTCCAGCCAGATCTGCACATCCTCCCCGGAGACCTCCCAGCCCAGGTCTGTGCGCAGGCTTATATCGGGGTTGGGCTGGCGGCCTACCAGGATGTTCCAGTGTTGCAGCACTTTTTCCGGGGCGTGGCTGCGGAAGTATGCCAGTTGGAACAGCTTGACTTTGTCTCCCTCCGGGGTGAGGATCAGTTCATGTTTCTCTCCGTTGCATCCTATTTCAAAGGAAATATCGTCAAAGACCAGGTGCAGGACTTCCTCCATCTGGGCCGCGATCTCCGCGCCCCGGAGGTGTTCCTTGTCCTCGTCCATCATCCAGCGCAGCTCCGCTTCCCGCTCGGCAAAGGTTTCCCACCAATTTACCGTCAGCTCCCGGAAGCACTCTGCAAACTGGGGAAGCGCGATACGTTCCTCGCAGTAACCAATCATTTCCCTGGTGTCCTCATCGTCCGGGCAGGCCTCCAGCGCCCTGCGGAAGTAGGGCAGCGCCCGCCCTTCCTGATCCAGGTAGTAATAGGCATATCCCATACGGAAGTTCCAGAAATGGTCGCCTGAGAAATATTCTTCATGGGGCGCCAGCAGGGCGATGGCTTTTTTGAGTGCCGCCCAGTCGGAACGGAGGGTGCCCCAGTTGTTGTAGGCTCTGGCCAGTTCGCTGTCCATCTCGGGGGTGCGTTCTTCTGCGGGGATGGCTTCCAGCGCGTGGATAATCTCCTGGTATCTGTCCTCGGCGTTCCATCTCTGGCACTGTTCCAGCAGATTCCCTTTTTGTTCCTTATCTTGGGCTGTCTCTACTGGATGAGGGAGGGGCTCCTTTTCGCTTGGCATTGGGCTCTTTCCGCCCGGCGCAGCGCCCTTCCCGCCCGGCACGGGGCTTTGGGGGCTGCATCCGCCGGAGCCATACAGTTCCTGGCGGAGGTTTTCACAGTCCTCTGCCATGGCGAGCATATCCTCCTCCGGCACCAGCTCGTGCAGGTCATAGCTGAGGGGATCTCTGACAAAGTCAGAAAGAGCCCTGTTCATGGCGGCGTGCTCCTCCGGCGTGGCGGTCACGCGGATGAGGCGGGAGGGCGCAATGTACTCGTCCAGGTCGTGGAGGTCTACCGCCCCGCTGACGCTGCACTCCAGCAGGATGGCGGCCAGATCCGTGACCAGGTCGATGGCGAAGTGGAAGTCCATCTCCAAGCCGTCGGAGCAGGTGAATTCCAGAAATTCCACCGTCTGATGGAAGTCCCAGTTCTGCTTGTCCAGTCCAATCCTGGCGAAGATATGGCTGAGGGGTATCTCCTCCTGCTTCTGATCCGCCAGGAATGCAATCAGGTTCAGGCTGTCGTCTGTCCCGCCAATGTAGTTGCCCCAATATTTTTTGATATACATCTTCTGTGTCCTCCATTTTACCACTCTGAAATCAGCCGCTCAATGAGCCGGTTTAAATGCTCCCACCACGCAGGGTCGATTTCTCCGCTGTCTTCTTTTTTCCAGAGCTCCACGCTCTCCCGGATGCCGTCCTCGTCCGGCACCTGGTTTTTTATGTCGGTGAGCTGTCTCAGCAGGCAGGCAAGGGCCTTTTTGGATGCGGTGAAGTCTGTCACCTGGTTCCACGGGCTGCCCCGGTGTCCTAAGTCCAGCCTGCCCTCGTCCTTCCACCGGAAGTACAGTTCTGCCAGAGCCATGGCGGTATTGTCAAAGAGGAAGTCGAATGATCTCGCCCAGCTCCATCACCGGATGTTCCGGTATGTACTCATTTTCCAGGATGTGGATCACAGCCTGTCCTTCGTCGCTCTCCCATGCTTTTATGCCCCAGGCGCCCATGTCAGTACCTCTCTTTCTGTCGAATATCCTCTCGGAATATCCAGTCCGCATATCACGCGGCTTTCCGGAAATCCTTGGGAGCGACTCCTTCCCTTTTCCAGGTGCCGTCCTGCCACAATGCCCGCCGCATCCCCTATATCGCCATCTTTCTCTTTCAGAACTACTTATCTTCGCGCTCTTCCCAAGCGCTCCAAAGTTTCTCTTTATACAACAATTCCTCCGTTTTTCATCTACAGTCAACGCCATTTTCATTTGGCGCACAATGGGGGGCGAATCTCCCCCAAATTTTTTCTACAACCTTTTTACCCAAAATCAATGCAATGATGTACTAACTCATCTCCACCCGGATGATGGGGCGGTAAAAGTCGTAGTCGCCGTCCAGTTCATTGTCCTCCTGGACTTCCGGCCTGTAGTGGGGGGAGCAGGGGAGGAAACCCAGGAAGGGCCCCAGCCCGCCGCAGATATTGCAGCCGCCGTCGCCGCCGCAGGTGGTGAGCATGTCCGCCTGCACCACTTCCCGTTTATAGGGGTCGTAGGCGATGGACAGTCCGAAGAAATTGGGCTCTTCCATGTCATAGGGTCTGTCCTCGTCCTCCGTGTCCTCGAACCAGTGGAGGCGCATGGAGTAGTCCAGCCCGTCGCCCCAGGGGAAGAGGGTGCGGCACCCGCCTCCGCACAGGTAAGCCCACTCATCTGCTGTGGGCAAAAAGAAGCCCTGGTCATGGAGCCGTTTGCGGAAGTCGGGATAGTCTGTCTCATGGTAGAGGCACGTCTGCCAGCTATCGCCATCCCTCTCGAAGCGGGCGCAGCCTACCAGCGTCAGGCTGTTCCCGCCGGTGGCAGCGAATTGGCGGAGCTCCTCCAGCCAGTCCGGGCGCAGCCTCGGGTCGTCCAGCGCCACCGGCTCCCAGCCGATCTCCTCCAGTTCCCGCCCCACCAGCATGGGGGGAATGGCGGCCTGCCGCACCGGCGCCATGCCCTCTCCGATCATTTCCTCCGGGTCGCCCTCCATCTCCCATTCCCGGAACAGGTACTCCAGTTCCTCTCTGCTCTCCTGGTTCAGGCCTATGGCGAACCGTTCCCAGCCCAGCGTGACCCTGTCGCCGGGGACAAAGACGAATTCCCGGCCGTCCTTTTCGAACACGCCGGTGGTGCAGCTCTGCCCCCAGCGGTCAAAGGTATGCAGCCCAAGGAAGGTCATATCGTAGCGGGCTGCCAGCTTCTCCATCAGCGCCTGCTTTTCGGGTGTTTCCATTTGGTTGAATCGTGGACGGGATAGGGTTTCGTTCATTTTGGATCCTCCTGCTCTGTGCTTCGTTTTATCCTAATTTTGTTGCTTGTGCCTGCCGACCGTTTCTCCAATGTACAGTTTATATTTATACGGAAAATGGTTCTTCCATCCCTCACTTAATGTTCAACCTTTGAATAATTGGAGATTATAGTTGTAGTGCCTTTTCAATTATGGACTTGTTTTCAGGATGTGGCCTGTCCGTATCTGATATAATACGAATGATCATTTTTTTACGTGGAATAATAGTCAAATATTGTCCTCCGAAACCACTTGCAAAAAAATATGGAATCTCCAAATTTTTTCCGATCCACCAGCCTAAGCCATACGGTGTACACTCTGGAATACCACCGCAGGAATACTCGCAGATACTTTGATTATAATATTCTTCAGAGAACAGACGTTTTCTGTTAATCTCTCCCTTGTTCAACATGAGTTGTCCTAATTCATTTAACATGAAAGGGGAGACTTCCATACCTTGTATATCATCTTTATCCCATTTATAATCCTTGTTGACAAAGTTTGAAATGACTTTTGCATGAAACAATTCGGTGATTCCTAGTCCGTATATTTCTTCCAATAAATATACAATGATTTGCGGGTCAGGCTTGTACTGAAAAGATACGCCGGGTTCACTTTCAAATTTCAATTCCATTACTTCCCTCATATTTATGGGAAGCGGCTCTTGCGGCCTTGGCCATGTGATTCCTGTCGTTTTAGACAGGGCATGCTTTATTTTTAGTCTGTACCAGTTCATGTCTGCAATTTTTTCATGAGAAATATAATCAATCACACAATCGTCTATACTCCCTATCTTGCCTTCATATATGGCGATACCAGCAAGAACGGATAAAAATGATTTGAAGATACAGCCTATGGGAAACAGCAATGTCCCTTTTTCATTTTCTCTTGTATATTCAAATATCACCTCCCCGTTCTTTATAACGCATACATTTTTCAAATGACCAAAGATATCAAAATTTCGCATTTTGCATACTCCTTATTGATCTGTCATAAACCCCCATTGCACACCGAATTCATCAATGAAGTTACCCGACAATTTACTGTATGGCAATTCCGTGAAAGGGTCTATGACGTTCTTTATATAGTAGTATTTCTTTTATTTTTCTTCGTTAAATACTTGTCGCCCTGACATGTATTTTTTTGATTTCATCAGACATTGATTTCCATATCTGCGTATAGGGATATTCAGCAGCAATAAAACGAACTGGGACTAATTTTTAAGACTTTGGGAAACTGTTCTCAACCATAATCCGCGCTGCGTGTTCCAGCAGATACTTCCGCCCGTCCTGTCTGGCCAGCTCCAAATATCGGGGCAACAGGTTGGAGTGAATGGCGTCCAGGGAAACCAGGACGGCGATCCGCTGGTATTCCTGCAGTTCAGGGGGATAGCAGTCCCTCTCCCAAAACAGCGGCGCAAATTGCTCCACACAGCGGGGGCGCAGGGCAGGCATGGCCAACAGCGCCCGCCGGTTCACATACTCATGGGAGTCCTTCGCAAAGTCCAGGATCAGGTCTTTGACTTCCCGGCCGCATGGGCACTCCGGCAGGTAGGCGGCAAACTGCCACCTGGCTTCCGGTTCCGGGGAGCGGACGGCACAGCGGCACAGGGCTTCGAACCAGGCCGGATGTCGTGCTGTCCTCTGAATCAAGCCCTCGCCCTCGTTATCCCTTGCAATCAGGTAGAGCATTTCCGCCAGCAGTCGCTCCTCTGCCTGTCCGGCCTTGAAATCGGTGAGCACATGGCAGAAGGCATCCCATACATCCTCCCAGGCCGGGTAGTCGATCTCCCACTCCCCGCCGATCTCCTGGGCGTTTTTTCCCGGATAGGTGGTTTCCTGCCACCGACGGAACTTTGCCGCCTGCTCCAGCAGGCGCTCACGGATGCCTTTTGCCATATGCTCCCCTCACAGTTCTTTGCTCAGCTCCTTCAGCTCCAATGCCTGTTCCACAAGGCTCAGAATCAGACTGGAAAAGTCCTCCGCGATGTCCTCCAGGTTGGCATAGTCGCAGTGATAGCCCCCAATTTTGCCGCTCTCCAAATCAAGAAACACGATGCTCCCAGTTTCATAAGCGGCTTTGATTCTGTCCCGGCATTCGCTCAATTTGATGGTCTGCGTCATGCCCACCTCCCAATCTCCCCGGTTCTGCTGTCTGGGATGTCTGCTCCGCGCTGGAGACAGCTTTTATCAACAGATTCGGCAGCCGTCTTCTGTCTGCGGTTTCAGTTTTTCCCCCAGAGGGCCTCAAATTCCGCTTTCTCCACCAGGCAGGCATGGAACTCCTCGCCCCAGACATGGGCGTTGAATTCCTCCATGGTGGGAATGGGCGTGATCTCAATGGCTCCGTCATAGAGGTCGGCAATATTCCGGGTGTGGCCGTCCACAAAGACATCAATGGAGCGAAGCGCCAGCCGCCCAAAACAGCTTGATGTACTCAGTCATCCCAGTCCCTCTGCCATGCTCCAATCGCACAGGTTCTCGTTCTGCGTCACCCGGCGCAGCTCGTCCCGCACCTCCATCAGGGCAAAGCCCAGCAAATTCTGTCCCCGCCACTTCCGGGGATCTGGCGCCTCCGGCGAACTGGCCGAGAGGCGGATGCCCCAGATGCTATCATAGGGGCTGGCCTCCACCAGCACGCTGTCCCCGGTGGAGAGAAGGAACTCCCGGAGGGAGCGGTTCTGGCTGAATTTGCACCAGTTTCCATTGAGCACAATGGCGTATTTGAACCTGTCCCACACTTTCTGGTCAAAGCCCCGCACCTTGCGCCCCAGAGCCATGATCTCCCTGGGAACGCTGCACGCTAAGATCTGCTCCCGAATCTCCCGGTCGCCGAACAGCTCCGCCTTGCCCGCCATCATGTACTGCTCCATGCAGAGGTAGTGATGGGCGATAGAAAAGAAGTCCTCCATCCACCACTGGCTGAGGCAGCTCTGGGTAATGCTGCCGTCCCGGGCGGGCTGGTGTCCCCAGAACAGGCACATCTCCCGCTTCCGGCCAGCAGCAAACTCCTGTTCGACCCATTGACGGGTGTACTTTGGCCGCCCCTCCGGCTGCCATGCATCTACCCAGCAGTCGCCGTGTTCCAGCACTTCGCCGCCGTCCTCATCATCCCACCAGCCCTTCCAGGTTACCGGCTCCGGAAAGAGGGCCCGGTATTCCGCCTGCTCCTCCTGCGAGAGGGTGTCCAGCCAATCGCCAAATCGATATCTGTAATCCTCCCCATAGCCCATGCGCCAGCCGATGGAGTATCGCTCAATCTCCCGGAAAGCCAGCCAGAGGGGCGGCATGATTTTCTTATCCTGTAATGCCATAATTTGTTGTCCTTTCCTGTTAAATGTGGCGCAGTTTTCTCCTGACATCCGGTGGGGGCGCCGCCCAGGGATGTGGCCTGCGCCAGCTCTGCTTTAGTCAGCTCCCCCCTGCATTTTCTTCAGCAGCTTCACAATCCGCTCCCGATTCTTCGCAGTCTTCATGAAGGTGGGGAGATGGTCAGCCTGGGTTCTCTTAGGAAGGCCGAAAGGCTTTTCCCGCAAATCGGCGCTGAGATAGTCGATCAGATAGGCCAGATGTTCCCGGTTGACGGCCCAGACCGGCTTGCCCTGGAAGTAGGCCAGGAACCACAGCTCCAGGCCGAAATAAGGCTCCTTCCCCTCCCGGATTTCATCGGCATAGGAGAAACCCTGCGCCGTTCTAAGCACTTCCCCCGGCATCCTTGTTTTACAGTAGGGGCAGGCCACATGGAGAACCGGAAAACGCCGCTTTGCCTCGTCCTGGATCTCCACCCGGTAGTATCTGCCGCAATTTCTGCACTGATTGTGGACATCATAGCGGTAGACCGTGCAGTCGCGGGTCATTTGATGGCCGCAGCCATGGCAGCGGAAAAAGGCATTGTCCCTGTCCGCCGTCACCACGCCCGCCCCCTGGCATTTTGAGCATTTTGCCTGGATGCCCAAGGTCAGGGCGCTGTATGCGCTATAGGTAAAGTAAGGCTTATCGATGATTCGGCTCATGCATCCACTCTCCTTTTCGTCTGCGGCCGGTCTGACAGCGCTCTTTTGCAGGCCCATCGCCAACTCCGGACATTCCGCCAGCGCCAATCCTCCAGTCCGCCGTCTCCCTCTGCCTGCGTCAATCCTCCCGTCCGCCGTCCCCGCACGTTTCAGCCATTCCTCAGCTTTCCTCACTCCTGTTCCTTATAGCTGGCTTCAATGTTAATGAAGCTCACATACACGGCGCAGACTTCTCCGCTTGCATCGTATCCGAAGTAGACAGGGTAATACCCGTCCCCCCAGCCGGAAGCGAAGATGGGGAGGTTGCAGTCCGTATCCGGCACTGTCCAGTTGAGCCAGTCTCCGTAGCTCCCCTGATACTTAGGGTGGATGCCGGCGTTCTCCTCCAACAGGTCGCAGAACAGATCGTTGTAAGGGTCAATGTCCGGATCCTCCTCCAGACGCCTGCTCCAGTACGCTTTGAAGGCTTCCTGGGTCTGGATGTCCGCGATACAGCCCATACCGGCGTCCACACCGAAGCCGAAGTAATCGCCATCCTCCAGTCCCTCGTCCAGATTCTCATTGCCCACCATGCCCAGCTCGTACCGAACCGGCTTTTCCCCGCTGACCACTGCCTTGACGCAGGCATAGCGGTCGCCGTATTTCTCACTGGGCACCACGCAGATCTGCAGCGGGTAGGTTCCGGCGGGAACCGTCTGAAGGAAGGGCTGAGCGTCCTCCAGTTCCACCATGGGGTCGCAGGCAAAAATCCT
>OFHM01001620.1_pt1 | contig 14236 bp, 13 predicted proteins | sample 1521311 | NCBI WGS metagenome assembly OFHM01 (sample SAMEA3504083, study PRJEB24116) | mouse gut metagenome | biome: mouse gut; feature: mouse-associated habitat; material: faeces | place: Denmark | collected 2011 | reverse complement strand
GGTGGAGCTTATGGGAGGAGAACCCCGGCAGAGTCTGGATGCGGCCGCCACGGTGCTGATGAACATGCTTGGCCTGGTGTGTGACCCGGTAGGCGGCCTGGTGGAATATCCCTGCCAGAACCGGAATGCGGCCGGGGTGGCCAACGCGCTGATCGCCGCGGAGCTGGCGCTGTCCGGTATCCGGCAGCTGATTCCTTTTGACGAGATGCTGGACACCATGTATCAGGTCGGAAAGCGGATCCCGTATGAGCTGCGGGAAACTGCGCTGGGCGGGTGTGCCGCGTCGCCTTCGGGCTGCCGCTTCTGTCACGGTCACGGATGATTCATTGCCTTCCGGTGGGAAAAGGGATATACTGGAAGAAGGGACAGTGATGAGAGCGCGGCGTGCGGCCGCGCATGAAGGAGGACGCTATGGCAAGGGCGATCGGGATCGGGAATCAGGACTTTGAGACAATCCGGAAACAGAACTACTTTTATATAGATAAAACAAAACTCATACAGGAATGGTGGGAGAGCGGGGACAGTGTTACTTTGATCACCCGTCCCAGACGTTTTGGCAAGACTTTGAACATGAGTATGCTGGAGAAGTTCTTTTCGGTCAATTACGCGGGAAGAGGTGACTTGTTTGAGGGCCTTGCCGTCTGGCAGGAGGAAAAGAACAGGAAGCTGCAGGGCACCTATCCGGTGATCTCTTTAAGTTTCGCCAAAGTGAAGGAGACTACCTATCTGAGCGCCAGGAAAATGCTGTGCCATATTATTGCCAATGTGTACAATGAGTATGACTTTTTGCTGGACAGTGACCGGTTAAATGAGAACGAGAAAGCATTTTTCAAAAAGGTCTCCGCCGACATGGAAGATTATATTGCGGCAGATTCCCTGAATGCGTTATCCCGTTATCTGATGAAATATTATGGGAAGAAAGTCATCATCCTGCTGGATGAATACGATACGCCGATGCACGAGGCCTATGTGAGCGGTTACTGGCAGGAAATGGTTGACTTTACGAGAAGTCTGTTCAATTCTACCTTTAAGACGAATCTGCATTTAGAGCGTGCCATTATGACAGGCATCACAAGAGTCAGCAAGGAATCAGTTTTTTCAGATTTGAATAATCTGAAAGTGGTGACGGCTACCTCTGAGAAATATGCGGACTGCTTTGGCTTTACAGAGGAAGAGGTCTTTGCGGCACTGGAGGAATACGGACTGGCGGATCGGAAAAAGGAAGTCAAAGAATGGTATGACGGTTTTACGTTTGGAAACCGGACGGATATCTACAATCCCTGGTCTATCATAAACTTTCTGGATGACAGACAGGTGGGCGCTTACTGGGCCAACACCAGCTCCAACAGCCTTGTGGGAAAGCTGATCAGGGAGGGAGAAGCAGAGGTAAAGACGGTTATGGAAGACCTGCTGCAGGGCAAAGCCTTCCATGCGGTGATTGATGAACAGATTATATTTAATCAGTTGGACAGCGATATCAACTCTATCTGGAGCCTGCTCTTGGCCAGCGGTTATCTTAAGGTGGATGCCTGTACCGCAGACAATGATTACAGCGAAGCAGTATACGCGTTATCTTTGACAAATAAGGAAGTACGGCAGATGTTTCGACGGATGATAAATAGCTGGTTCGCAGACTATACACCGGCCTACAATGCATTTGTCAAGGCAATGCTGACTGATGACAAAAAGGCGATGAATGTCTATGTGAACAGGACAGCCCTGGCAACCTTCAGTTTCTTTGACGCAGGAAATAAGCCGTCGGAAGCCACAGAACCGGAGCGGTTCTACTATGGTTTTGTACTTGGGTTGATGGTAGACCTGGCGGACAGGTACCGCATCACATCCAACCGGGAGAGCGGGTTCGGGCGCTATGATGTGATACTGGATCCTCTGAAGGCCGGGGATCCAGCCTTTGTGCTGGAATTCAAGGTGAGAGATCCGGAGGATGAGAAGACATTGGCGGATACCGTGTCGGCTGCGCTGCGGCAGATCGAGGAGAAAGCATATGATGTGGAGCTGTTAGCGAAGGGGATTTCTCAGGAGCGGATCCGGCATTACGGATTTGCTTTTGAGGGGAAGACGGTGCTGATTGGCTGACCGGCAATTCTTATCAATATTGGGAATGCAGGGTTAAATGGAGTTATGCCTGGACAAGGGACAAAACTGTCGGGCATGGCTCCTGTTTTTTGTGGTGATAAAGCAGTGCGCGACGGCATTTCTTGTACTGATGGGAAATTTACGATATAATGGACATAAGCCGGTCCATAGGTATAAATCGAAAGTCCGCTCAAGAAACATGAGTGCATAAGGAAGTATTGGGTGTGGGGGCGGAGGATTATGAGCATTATCTGGATTACAGAGAGTATGCCCACTGGGAAGCCAGGCAGCGGATCCTGTATTATATCATGAGCGAGGAGCCGGAGCAGGCGGCAGAGCTGTTGGAACAGTATCGGATGACCTATATCAAAGCATCCAGGCGAAACGTCAGCGACAGGCTGGAATGGCAGTTTTATCTCAGTATGCTGGCGCAGATCCGACTCTGTAAAGGAGCGGACAGGAGGGAACTCCTGCCCCTTCTGGAAGAGGCGGCACGTATGACCATACCCGTGCTTAGGGAGAAAAAGCTTGAGAAATGCGTCCTTTCTATCAAGGAACTGAACCTGATCCTGGAGAGTGCGCATGCCCGGGAGGACGGGGGATGCCCGGAAGACTATCTGGCGGTGATTGATTACATAGATACCATTGGTCTGGACGGTGTGGGAAGGGCAAAGATTTATCCCAAAGCGGTATACTTTCTGGGATGCCGTCTGCTGGAAAAGACTGAGGACGGACACTGCGGGAAGGGGAATACTATCGTAATGCAGGGACAGGATACCGCAGGAAACCAACGCAAAATTACGGTTCAACAGTTGCTGAGATACTGTAATCTTGCGGTAGAGTGTCTGCGGGATCATTCCAGGATGTATTATCTCTGGGAGCTTCTGGATATGCGGGGACAGCTTTTGGGACGCATGATAGAGGATTTCGTCCAAAGAGAGGAATACACAAAAGCGGAAGCTCTGAAGTCCGTATTGAGGGAAAATGCAGAATGGAAGGAGGCCTTGGAATCTGTATATGAGGAATTCGGTGTCCGGAAGGAAACCTTTTCCTACTGCTACCTCTATGTGGAAAAAGGAGTGGTCTGTATCAATGATATCGTCCGAATCCGCCGCAGGATGCTGGGGATAGACAGGCAGACGCTGTGTGAGGGCTTCTGTGATGTGAAAACCCTTGAACGCCTGGAAAACAAGAAGACAGTACCCCAGAATGCAATTGTGGAAGGATTGTTTGACCGCCTGGGGCTTCCCCGGGAGAGATGGAGGACGGAGCTGGTCACGGAGAAGCCGGAGGCGAGGGAATTGATGACAGAATTGAGGAAGTGTATCAATGATCGGCGGATGGATAAGGCACAAGGGTTGTATGCAAGGCTGAAAGAGCTGGTGCCCCTGGAAATACGATGTAACCAGCAGACATTATTGCATAGCGAGATTCTTCTGCGGGAGGAGCAGGGCGAACTTGATGCCCAAGCTTGCTGCAGCGCATTGCGAAGTGCGCTGGAACTGACGTTGCCTTTTGAGGCCTTTTTGAAAGAGGGGGAGAAGTATCTGACACATGAGGAACAGTCGTGTATCAATAATATGATGCATGGAATGGATAAGGGCAGCGAAGAGTTTATGCTTTGTATGAAACGATTTGAAGAGATATATCAGCCTTTTGAGGAAAACTGCTTGATAGGGACTGTCAATAATATGTATGAATTTATTATGAGATATATAGGCAGTGAATGGGGCAATTTGGGTTATTTTGATAAGTCTGATCAATATATTGAAAATATAATTGACGAAAGTCTCCGTTTCCGTAGACTATCACCTTTGCCAAGTGCTTTATACGGTCGATGCTGGAATGATGCAGCGCGGAAACGGAAGAGCCTTCGGAAAGAACCTTTTTACGATTACAAGAGCGAGCTTACCAGGTGCATTGTACTCTGCAGATTAGGTAAGAAAAAATGCCATGAGGCATTTTATCAAAAAAAATTATGTCAAGAAGATTGCGGGGATAAATAGATCATTCATCAACAAGTTTTTGGGGTATATCGTCGTCATGTGGAGCAATCCCCGGCCTATTTCCCGGAATATCATTTGCCCCAGGATTCTCAATGGTGATCTTTGGCTCTCCGTCTCCCGGTTCCGGATCAGGCGTAACGCCGGACGGATTGCCTGTAAGAACAGCAGCGCACAGGGACATGACAGCAGTAAATCGGATTAAGTGTTTAACAAAGCGTTTTTTCATTTGCATACCTCCGTTTCTAGTCCAGGATCAGGCAGCTATACCGGGCCTGACTTGGAATATTAGAATATATATTGTGAAGAATCCTATTCAGAGCAGCTTTATCATTTGTAGAAAGCTTCGTTTTTCTGTTCTGAACAGGACTCTTCATGTAAGAATTGTACCATAATGAGAGCAGCTTGAACAGGGACAGAGTTGTTGTAAAAACATCTCAATTTTTAAACAACTCTGTCCCTTGACCAGAGAAGGAGGTATCTGATATTCTATAGATACAAACTTTTCGTGGGAAGTTTTCAAAAAATACAAATGAAGATGGAGGTATTAGTATGAAAAGTACGCGAAAATTTAAGAATCTGGCGATTGCTGCTGTTATGGGTCTGGTGATAGCGGTGCAGAGTGTGATGCCGGTGATGGCGGCGGCGGTATGTGGAAAATGCGGAGGGACTATAACTGAGACTACAGAAATAAAATCATGGGATGAAAGTGAAACGTGTCCATTACCAGAACATGCTTCGGCGGGTTGTGTACTCATTACGACTTTTCATGATGTGACCATTACTTATTCCTGTCCAGAGGGGTGTTATTTTAGAGCAGTTACACATCCTACAACAGAAAGAAGACATGTTTCTGTAGCGAGGTATGCAGCAGATTAGCAATTAAAAATATCATTACAGGAACAAAAAGGAGGAGACCTATGTCAGTTATGCCGTTAACCAACAAAATAAAGTGCGGTCTGCTTACATTGCTCATGCTCCTGGCAGTTTCTTCCTGCGGGATTCGGAATACTCCGGATCCCGTTTCCGGCGTGGAAGAAGGCAGGATCAATACTTCAGGAGAAAATACATCGGAGGAAACAGGTGTTGCAGAGACCGAAAGTCATCCGGTTGCAGTGGCGGATTTCACTTACCTGGAACTGGACGAACCCATGCGGTGGGAGGACCGGATGGCCATAGGAAGTGATTGGCTATACTATGTTGACATGATAACAGAAGAGGGAGAGGGCGAGACATGGGACCGAACGCACTGGGTGATATGCAGGAGAGCGCTTTCAGGACAGGAAGACCCCAGTCTGCTTTGGGCCAGTGAGACAATTGTGGCATTGAGTACTCTCCGGTCTTTGTTTCTGGATGGAGATGGAAATTGCTATACCTTCTGGTCTTTTTATGCCGAGGATGATTTTGGAGAGAAGGCAGATCCGACAGGGTATTCTTTGGAGAAACGAGACGGAGAGGGAGTGCTGATCTGGCGTATGGAATATACGCCCAAGGAGCTGGCAGGAATAGGGCAAACGCTGGGTCAGGGAACTGTGTCTGGGGATGGCAGGATCTTTTTGTACCACATAGGCCCTGGTGAAAGCGTCTTTGCTTTCGGGCAGGATGGGCGTTATATAGAGAGGTATACGCCGGAGTTGGAGACGTTGGAGGGTGTGGCCGCCGGAAAGGAAGGGCGTGCCTACGCTTACTGTGTCACCGGTGAAACCCCTGTTTTTGCGCAGCTGGGCAGCGGAGACGGGATCTATAGCTGTCCCATGAAGCCGCTGCAGGTGTATAGCGGCTGGGAAGAGGGAATCTACCTGTGTTCCGGGGAGGGGCTGTGGCGGTATATTCCGGAAGCTGGTGAGACGGAAATGCTCTGGGGCTGGGAGGATGAATATGTGCAGATAAATGGGAGCAATATCCAGCTGCTTTCCGGAAGCGGGGAAGCCGTGCAGCTCTTGTGCCGGGAACAGTTTGACAGTGGCAAGAGTTCCTTAAAGCGTACGAAACAGGTTCTCACATTGGCCAATATCCATTTTGAGAGCAGTCAGGACTATCCCGGAAAACAGATTATCACGATGGAATTGTCAGATTATTTTGAGGAATTTGAGAACCATACGGAATATCTGGTACAGCGCTTCAACAGGCAAAGCAAAGAATATAAGGTGGAAATCATTCCCCATGAAGGGCTTTATGATGAGGAGCTGAAAAGGCAACTTTTACAGGGGAAAGGTCCTGACCTAGTTGGCGTAAGGCAGATGGATGTACTTGATTTGGCGGCAAAGGGAGCATTTGAAGAGCTGGGAGATTACTATGCCGGCAGCAATGCAGTAAGCGGGGAGGATATCCTGGACTCTGTGATGCGGGCATCTACGGTTGCAGGAAAGAATGTATTGGTGATTCCGGATTTCTATATTAAAATGTGGCAGGCATTTCGCACAGAGGAGCTGGAACAGGCCGCAGAGAACTGGACGCCGCTACAGTTTCTGGAATTCGCAAGAGGAAAACGGATGTTCAATGAGCAGTCGCCGACAATTGCTTTTTATTGTTGTATGGGAATTTCGCCGGGAGCGTACTTTGTGGATTTTGAGAATCGGGAGTGTCATTTTGACACAGAGGAATTTAGGCGGATTCTGGAGGAGTGCCGCCAGTGGGAGAGTTATCCATATACATCTTCCGGTGGGGATCCGCTGTCGGCATATTCGGAAAACTGGGATTGGGTGCTGGAGGCCTGGCCTTATTATGAAGCGCAGGACTTTGTGCTCGTAGATGAGGCGGCGATGAGTGTAGGATACCCGGGCTGGGACGGCGCAGAGTGTGAACTGCTGACCGAAGAAATCTATGCAATTAACAGTGCGTCGGAAAATAAGGAAGGGGCATGGCGTTTTCTGGAGTTCCTGTTGTCTAAGGAAATGCAGGACGGAATCGACTGGGCCTTTCCGGTCCGAAAGGACAGCTTTGAAGAGGATTTGACGGATCCATATGTGAATCCTGATTATATTTTAAAGGAATTTACGAAAGAAGATGCCGAAGCTGTACGTAAGTGGGTAGATTCTGCAGTGTATGATCAATGGCCGGGGATGAGTTCTGTGTGGTGGATTTTGATCGATGAGGCAGGGATGTACTTTGCGGGGGATGCTGATCTGGAAACGACTGTAGAGAAGATTCAGAATAGGGTGCAGCTGTTTCTGGATGAACTGTGAGGATAAACACAGTGGGAGGAAGAATGAAAAGTGGGGACAGGTACGAAATATAAGAGAAGAATATGCGCAGCAATATTATTTCTGTCTTTGTTAGCCGCTTCCTGCGGAGCCCGGGAAAACCCGGACTCCGCATTCGGCATGGGGGAAGAACAAAGTGCTTCCGCCATACGGCAGGATACTATCGGAATCTCTCCGGAGGGCGATGGCGGAATAACGGCAGTCGCAGATTTTCACTATATGGAAACGGATATGCAGATCTCACCATATACTTCCGTGCATGCGATAAACAGTGAATGGCTGTATATAGCCGATCATACAGAAATCGGGAAAATAGACGAGAACGGAGAGCTTCAAAAGCCCTATTATGGAATCACCAGAAAACGGATTACCGATGGCTATGAGGAGAAGTTGTATGCCATGACTGACATAGAATATTTATTCGAGATGAACAGGCCGCTCCTGCTGGCAGACAAGGAAGGAAACTGTTTTATTTTCTGGCGATTATACGATGGGGAGGAAGGGACGACTGGTTACAGACTGGAAAAGTACGGTCCGGACGGAAATCTTCTGTGGAGGAGAGAGCCGGATGCAGAAGAACTGGAAGGTGTGGGAGAGCAGCTGGATCAGGGAACGATAACCCGGGACGGCAAAGTCATACTATACAATTATGGGAAAGGCGGCCGCGCTATTTGTTTCGGAGCGGATGGCAGTCTGGAAACGGTATATGAGCCTGCATTGGAATCACTGGAAGGGATTGCAGCCGGAAAAGACGGCAGGGTATATGGGTATTGCGTCACCGGGACGGAACCGGTATTCCAGGAATTGGGCGGAACCGGGGAGGCATATGTTTGCCCCATGACGCCCCTTGCGGTATACGACGGATATGAAGAGGGTGTGCTCCTGCGCACCGGGGAAGGAATGTTTGCCTATGTGCCGGAGGGGAGACTTATGATGTGGATTCCGATGGGGAGAAGCAGGCGGCGGATGTAGATGAATATATCAGCGGGGTAGAGAAGATGGCGGAATCTGCCCTGCGGAATAAATACGGCGTATCATCAGACCCTGTCTGGGTCATTGTCTCTGAAGAGGCCGGGATGTACTTTGCCGGCGATGCCACACTGGACGCCACCGTGCAGAAGATTCAGACCAGGGTGCAGCTGTTTCTGGATGAATTATAAGAAGCATATATTGTGAAAACAGCTGATTTTTTTCTTTCGATTGGGCATACTGAAATAGAGATAGACTCAAATACAAAAACAATTGGAGGAAAAAATGAAAAAAACTTATAAGAAAAGGACAAGATTCAGACTGTTGGTGCTGCCGCTGATTTTTGTATTGATCCCATTGCTGCCGCAGAAAAATACAGCGGAAGCGGCCGGCAGCCGGGTAATTTTAAACCAGGGAGCCTTTGAGGAGGCTACCGTGGACTGGAATGTGATGGTGGAGCGGCTGGATGAGGCGATCCGGAACGGAAAAGGGGAAAATGTCAATTTTTCAGTGGGGAATATCTTTACGGTACCGGTAGATCTTCTGGAAAAGCTGGCGGGACAGAATGCCACACTGGCGCTGCATGCCAATGACGAAATTGCCTTCAGCGTAAGCGGCCGGGATGTGAAGCGGACGGATGTGCCGGTTCATGTGGAAGTTTGTTTTGAGGAGGTACTTCCGGAGGAGAAGGCCCGGGAATATTCGGGAGCCATGATTGCCGAACAGTTTTATATGACAGACAGGGAGGCTTATCCCTGCCGTATCAATGTGCATATGGCGTTGGGAGCGGAAAATTCAGGCAGACATGCGGTACTGTATTCCTATGACGAAAATGAGGGGACACTGCGTCAGGAAGGTGTTTTCCGCATTACGAAAGAGGGAAATGCCATGTTCGGGCTAAGCCGCGGGGATGCATATGTGACAATGATCATGGGAGGCTGCACGGTGGCTCCCGGAGATACCCTTTCTCATATCGCGCTGCGGCATGGGATCAGCCTGAAAGCGCTTAAGGCCGCCAATCCCCAGATCAGCGACGCGGATATGATTCACGCCGGCCAGCTGGTCAATATACCCAATTTATGAGAGTAAGGAAGGAGAGGCTTCCCATGGTAGAAAAACTTCCTATGGCAGAAAGGCTTCCCATGGTAGAAAAGCTTTCCATGGCAGAAAAGCTTCCCATGGTAGAAAACTTCCCATCAAGAAAAAGCATCCTTGCAGGTTTTGTGAGGATGTTTTTTTCGGTATAACAAAGTCAATTTGGAAGTTTTGTGAAAAGTGCGTCAAATTATTTCGGAAAAGTGTGATAATATAAGAGAATGCGATTGGAATTTTGTGACAAATCGTGGTTGAATTGCTTGGAATTTTGTGACACAATAAAATGACTGAGAACAGAATATATTTTGACGGGAGAACAAATGGAACTACTGAAAAGAAAGATAGATTCTGATCTTGTGCTATGGAAAAAAGTCCGGATAAGCTTCCTCTGATCGTCAAAGGGGCAGGGGCAAGACAGCTGGACCAGGGTCGTATTCTCAATGTGTACTGAGAAGGGTTGATTCCAGTAAAAAAGCGGACGGGAGGTAACAGGGCCGTGAAATTTACAAGCATATTGGACATGGCAGAAAGCCCCTATAAAGAGAAAGCACGCCCGGCCTTTTTCCGGGATCTGAACCTGGATCAGGTGATCGAGCGGATCCGCCTGGACTGGGGAGAGGAAGTTTCCTCGTACTACTACTATTTTCCGGCCGATGCAGACTGTGAGGACTACCGCAGGGAAGTGTTCTCGGATATCGGGCGGGGCGGGATGTACGATATTCTCTGTGTTTTTGACACATTTTTGCGTAGAAGAAAGCGTGGAGACAGGACGGGGAAAGCTGGAGGAAGAATTGGAGAGGCTGGCAAATATCATGGCAGCCTCCATAAACGGGCAGGCTTTTTTGTTTGTGGTTATCAATGAGCTGTTTACCACGGCGGCGAATTACGATGCCTGTATTATGGGAAAAAGGGTGCTGGACTATTTCCTGAATCAGTGTTGCCGGGGCATTTACGTGACCCACTTAAGCGAACTGGCCGGAGCAGATACAAGGCTGGTATCACTGCGTGCAGTGCTGGACAGAGAGGGGAGGCGTACCTTCCGGATCGAGCGGAGCAATGAAGACGTACCGGCGGATGCCGGCAGTCTGGTGGGAAAGCATGGCTTGACATATGAGCAGTTAAAGGAGCGGCTGGCATGAAGGCGTGTCTGTTATATCAGGAAAAAGAATGGGCAAATGAGGGACATTATTTTGAAGAAGGAGCTGTAATACGGGATCTGGGGCTGGATACCCTGTTTTGGGCAGCTTCCCGGGATGTAATCAGGGACGAAGAGGAGAAAGACAGGATCATTGCGTTGGGAGAGCCGGATGCCTTTCTGGAAAGCATCATGAAAAAGGTGATGATGGTTCCCCTTGAAACGGATGCGGAAATCCTCTACCGTCAGGAGATTCTCCGGGATTGTCTGGCGCAGGAATCCTTTATCTGTGAACTGTATGAATATGCGGACAGTGTGCTGAAGGATTGGGACCGCCTGGGGAGAAGGGCGGGAAATAAAGCGGGCAGCCGGAATAGTGCCAGAGCGCTGATTATGGAGATTCATGTGCTGCAGCTGTTTGTGATAAGCCTGGCAAAGCTGAAGGCCATCTTGGCAAAATACGCAGACAGGCTGCATGCGGAGGGACTTTTGGCTTTTCGGGAGCGGCTGTACCGGGAATTTTCCGACGAAAAAGAAGAGGATCTGCAAAATATCCTGAAGGGGATCGCCTTCTATGCCAATGACAAAGAGCATGAGGACGGAATTTGGGGCCGGATGGTGAAGAAACCGAGGATCGTTCTTGGCTGCAGCCTGGGGGACGGTCTGAAGCTGGGGGACTTTCGCCTGGAGGAGGTAGCCACGGAAACGAAAAAGTACCGCCGTCCGGAATCTCTGATCAGCCGTGCCCAGAATTTTGCCGCCGAGAGGTCGAAGACCCTGGTGAATCTCCAGCGGGGAACGGAGCTGGCAGCCCAGGCGGAGCAGCTGGAGTTCAATGCGGTTCGCTATATTGTGGCATGCTGTGAGCCTTTCGTGAATGCCTTCAGCGGTTTTTTTAACCAACTTCATGTTCAGGCGGCTTTCTACCGGGGGGCTGTCAATGTAGCGCATCATCTGGCCAGATTCCGGATGGGGTACTGTTATCCGAAAGCAGGAGAACAGGAAACTCTGCGGTTCCGGGAGCTGAAGGAGATGGTTATGGGATTGGAGCAGAAAAGAGATCCTGTGGGAAACAGCTGTGACATTGCAGGGAAGAGGCTGCTCATTGTCACCGGGGCCAATCAGGGCGGCAAATCCACCTTCCTGCGGAGTATCGGTATCGCCCAGGTGATGATGCAGTGCGGAATGTTTGTGGCGGCACAAACTTATGAAAGCGGGATTTTCCCGAAGTTTTTTACTCATTTTACACGCCGGGAGGACAGTGCCATGAACAGCGGGCGGCTGGATGAGGAGCTGGGCAGGATGAGCCGGATTGTGGATCAATTGGGGGATGCTTCCATGGTTCTGCTGAACGAATCATTTGCTTCTACCACGGAGAAAGAAGGCTCTGTGATTGCCTACGATATCACAAAGGCTCTGACGGAGGCAGGGGTAAAAGTGCTGACAGTCACGCATCTGCTGTCTTTTGCCAAAAGGGTATATGAGGAATATCTTGCGGCGGAGGATTCCGCCATGGAATTTTTAAGTGCGGAACGCACAAAAGAGGGAAAGCGCACCTTTAAAATGATTCAGCATGCGCCGGAGCTGACCAGTTTTGGGCTGGATCTGTATGATAAGCTGATCGGACCGCTGGAAAAATCAGGGATTTGAAAGGGCCTGGAAGAAAGCCAAAAAAGCCCCCAAAAAAATCTAAAAAAAGATTGTTAAAAACTGTAAAAAACAGTTGACGTACAAGACTTTTGTGGTATAATAAAGAATGTGTATATGCCAAGTGCAGTACATAAATAACCCACTCAGTCATGAAACTTGAGGGACTGAAGGGAGGTCGGGTGGACATGTCAAACGTAATCGTAAAAGAAAACGAAACATTAGACAGCGCTTTACGTCGTTTTAAAAGAAGCTGTGCTAAGGCTGGTATCCAGCAGGAGATTCGCAAGCGTGAGCATTACGAGAAACCAAGCGTAAGACGGAAAAAGAAGTCTGAAGCTGCACGTAAACGTAAATATAACTAAGCGACTGATCCCCGGCTTTTATAGCTGGGGATTTTGTATGCGGAAATTTAGGGGCATGTGCGTTGCTGTGCATATGCACATGGTATATATTGGGCCGCATTCTCATATTCTATAGACAAAGGGAAGGAATAGGGAGTGTGGTATTTTTTATGTTTGGGAAAAAGGTTTCCGCAGTGTTCCTTGCGGCGCTGTTTTTTCTGTTCCAGGGATTACCCGTAAAAGCAAATGTGGCGATTTCTGCTCCGTCGGTGATTCTGATAGAAAGCTCCACAGGAGAAGTGATCTATGAGCTTAATTCCACGGAACGCAGAAGCCCTGCCAGTATTACGAAGATTATGACGCTGCTTCTCACCTTCGAAGCCATCGACGCAGGGAAGATCAGCCTTACGGATCAGGTGACCACCAGTGAGCATGCCAGTTCCATGGGGGGCTCCCAGGTCTATCTGGCTCAGGGGGAAACACAGACGCTGGATACCATGATCAAATGTATCGCCGTATCCTCCGGCAATGATGCCAGCGTGGCAGTGGCGGAGCATATAGCGGGCAGCGAAGAGGCATTTGTGGCGATGATGAACGAGAGAGCGCAGGAACTGGGGATGACAGATACCCATTTTGAGGATTGCTGTGGGCTGAGCGATTCTGATAACCATTACACCTCGGCCAGGGATGTGGCGATTATGTCCCGGGAATTGACGGTAAATCATCCTGACATTTTCAATTATACGAAGATCTGGATGGAGGATATCGAGCATAAGACGGCGCAGGGCACTTCGTCTTTTACCCTCTCCAGTACCAATAAGCTGTTGAAACAGTACGAATGGACTACGGGGCTTAAGACCGGTTCTACTTCGAAGGCGCTGTATTGTCTGTCGGCGACGGCCGAGAAGGAGGGCATGGAGCTGATCGCGGTGGTGATGGCGGCGCCGGATCCCAAGGGGCGTTTTGCGGATGCCACGGCTCTTCTCAATTACGGCTACGCCAAGTGCAGTCTGTATAAGGATCTGGAGGAACAGCCGGATGTGGTGGTGACGGCATTTGACACTTCTCTCGATTATCAGAAAATGTGCCGGGTGTGTGATCATGTCAGAGCGGGACTGCCTTATCTGGCGACGCATCCGGATTATAACTGCCCTACGGAGACGGGTTTTATACCTGACGCGGGTGCCATCCATGCCTTTATCCATGCTTCGGCGTTCCGTTATCCCGACCGGATCATCGGTAAGCCCAACGAAGATATTATAGAGTATCTGGCAACCAGAGTCCGTACGCCGAGAGAGAAGATCGCGATGGTAGGGGACCGCCTCTATACGGATATCGCGGCCGGAAGAAATAACGGGTTAAAGAGTGTGCTTGTCCTGAGTGGTGAGGCAGGGATGGAAGATGTGAAGCAGTCTGAGGTGAGACCGCATCTGATCTTTGATTCGGTGAAGCGGATGACGGGGCTGCTGGAATGTATTTGTATTTGACTTTGGGGCGCAATCTGCTATAATGAATCATACTTGCATCTTCATGTCTTTCCGGACACAGTCTGGTGAAAAGTGTGGTGCGGGCATGAGATGGACGGGACAGGATTTTGATATGGAATACTTTATATAATGAAAACGAAAATATCTTTTGGTACGATCATACAATATTTGAATAGTTTTCTGCAGAAACATCGTGTGCAGCTGCTGCAGTGCATTCCGGCGCTGGGGATTTTTCTGCTGGCAACGTACAGACTGT
>OFHM01001613.1_pt1 | contig 14261 bp, 17 predicted proteins | sample 1521311 | NCBI WGS metagenome assembly OFHM01 (sample SAMEA3504083, study PRJEB24116) | mouse gut metagenome | biome: mouse gut; feature: mouse-associated habitat; material: faeces | place: Denmark | collected 2011 | reverse complement strand
ACTATGTAAGGTGGATAAGAAGTAAAGTAGGCCACGAAAAAATCATTCTGGTTTTTGCGGGCGGATGTGTCTTTGATGCAAACGGAAACGTTTTGCTCCAGCGCCGCGGAGACAGTAAAAAGTGGGGATTTCCAGGCGGGGCGGTCGAAATAGGGGAAACGCCCGAAATGGCCGCTATCAGAGAGGTAAAAGAGGAAACCGGGCTTGATGTGAGGGTGTCAGGCTTGATCGGCGTCTATACGGACTGCGACGTGGAGTATCCTAACGGCGATCAGGCGCACAGCATATGCATTGTTTACGAATTGGAAACGGTCGGCGGGGCGCTGAAATGCGACCGTCTTGAAACAATTGATCTCCAGTACTTTGATCTTGATGACATGCCGGAGCTTTTCTGTAAGCAGCACGAGGAAACAAAATACGATTTACAGAAGCGGCGAAGCAACGCAAAGCACTGATACAAAGGGCTGCCGGACTTTGCTTTTTCAGCCATGAGCAGGAGGGACGATATGGATATTGATATGAAGGAGCTGGAGGCTTTTGTGGCCGTGGTGGACCAGGGCAGCTTTTCCCGGGCCGCCAAGAGTCTGTATCTGACCCAACCTACCGTCAGTACCCATGTAGCCGTTCTGGAGCGGAAGCTGGGCATCAAGCTGCTGGTGCGCACCACGAAGGAGGTCTACCCCTCCGATGCCGGGAATCTGCTTTACGACTACGCCAAGGAGATCCTGCAGCTGCGGGAGCGGGCCGTCCAGGCGCTCCACGCCTTTTCCCATGAAATGCAGGGTTCCGTTACCGTTGCCGCGTCCACGATCCCCGGGCAGTACTTCCTGCCCAGGCTCATCCAGGGCTTCCGGGCGGACTATCCGGACGTCAGCTTCAGCCTGCAGCTCCTGGACAGCACCGAGGTGGCCGGCCAGGTCGCGGCCCGGAAGGCGGAGGTCGGCTTCACCGGCACGGTGATCCATCTGCCGAAGTGCGTCTATCAGCCCTTCGCGGAGGACCGCCTGGTGGTCATCACCCCCAACACGCCCAAATACCGGGTCTACCAGTCCACCGGCTTCCCCACGTGGCAGCTGACCCAGGAGTCGTTTATCAGCCGGGAGTCCGGCAGCGGCACCCGGCTGGAGACGGAGAGCTTCCTCCGGGAAATGGGGGTGGACGTGGAGGGCATCCGCATCGCCGTGGAGGTCCGCTCCACCGAGAGCATCAAGCAGATGGTCAGCGAGGGGCTGGGGATTGCGGTGATCTCCCAGAGCGCCTGCGAGGACTACTGCAAATTCAAAAAGCTGCTGGCCTTCAACTTCGACAGCGTGAAGCTGCGGCGCAAGCTCTATCTGGTCCGGCACAAAAACAGCATCCTCTCCCCCATCGCCCAGACGTTTTACGACTACGCCGCCGCATTTTATAACAAGGGCAGGCGTCCCGGGCAGTGATTTATTGATATTTTCAATAAACTGCGCTTATTTTTTGTCCGCATATTTTTGCTTTTTCCCTTGTAAAAATCCCTCCGGCAATGTAAACTATATACCGAAGCGGGGCCGCTTTTGGCCTGCGGATTTGTAAATATTGTTGGATGAAGTCCTCAGGAGATCCGCATTCAGCGGGGCCGAAGGAATAAGCGCGTGGACATGCCAAGCCTGCCGTGAAGATCTCAGGCAAACAGACTGAGGACTGACAACACTCTGGAAAGCGTAAGCGCCGACGGAGCAATTCGGGGGCATCCCCCCGAAGAATCTCTCAGGCTGGAAACAGAGCAAGGCATCAAAAATTTGCGATGCCTTGCTCTTTTTGGATTTATAACGTATGCCGGCGGCAGTTGGGAGAACACTATGGCTATGCTTCATAATCCACGGGACTTTCTGATTCTCACCAATAACCCCCTGGTGCCCGCCTGCATGGAGGGCCGGGGCCTCTATACCGTCCGGTTCCAGCCGGAGCGGAGCTTCCGGGAGATCCTGGTGGAGGCCAGGGACCTGGTGTACGCCGGGCACGTCCTCTACACCCATCCCCTGGCCGGCAGCGTCAAGCCCAATGAGACGCCCTACAAATCCCTGATCGTTTCCCGGGAGCCCCACGGCTTCGACGCCCAGCACGGGGAGATGATCGCCAGCGCCATCGCCGTGTTCGATAAATTCAAGCCCCTGGGACGTACGTTCCCGCCCTCCGTGCTGGAGGATTTCCAACTCATCGACTATACCCTGCTGGCCGGCGCCATCGGTTTTGACGCCCAGGCGGGTCTTAGTAAAATAAATCGTTAGAAGGAGGAGGTGTTCACTTTGAAATTGGAACTGGGCTATATTCAGATTAAGGACATCCAGTTTTCAAAGGAATGCAAGGTAGACAACGGGACCCTGTATGTTGACCCCGACGCCGTCAAAGCCTATTTGTACGAGGATGACGACGTCAAGGCGTGGGTCAAGGATTTCGGCTTCGACATCGCCAAGCCCGGCGAGAGCGTCCGGATCACCCCCGTCAAGGACGTGATCGAGCCCCGGGTAAAGGTGGAGGGCCCCGGCGGCGTGTTCCCCGGCGTTATCTCCAAGGTGGAGACGGTGGGCAGCGGCAAGACCCATGTCCTGCGGGGCATGGCCGTGGTCACCGCCGGTAAGATCGTGGGGTTCCAGGAGGGCATCATCGACATGTCCGGCCCCGGCGCGGAGTACACCCCGTTCTCCAAGCTGAATAACCTGGTGGTCGTGGCGGAACCCAACGAGGGCTACCAGGACCACAAGCACGAGTATGAGCACGCGGTGCGCATCGCGGGCCTCCGGGCCGCCACCTACATCGGCGAGCTGGGCCGCAGCGTCGCCCCCGATGAGACGGCCGTGTTCGAGACTTACGGCATCAAGGAGGGCATCGAGAAGATGCCTGAGCTGCCCCGCGTGGCCTACGTCCACATGCTCCAGAGCCAGGGTCTGCTCCACGACACCTACGTCTACGGCGTGGATGCCAAGCGGAGCCTGACCACCATTCTCTGCCCCACCGAGACGATGGACGGCGCCATCATCAGCGGCAACTGCGTGTCCGCCTGCGACAAGAATACGACCTACCACCACCAGAACAACCCCGTGGTAGCCAATCTCTTCGCCGCCCACGGAAAGACCCTCAACTACGTCTGCAACATCATCACCAACGAGAACGTGTATCTCGCCGACAAGCAGCGCTCCTCCGACTGGACCGCCAAGCTCTGCCGCCTGCTGGATCTGGACGGCGCGATGGTGAGCCAGGAGGGCTTCGGCAACCCGGATACCGACCTCATCATGAACTGCAAGAAGATCGAGCTCCAGGGCGTCAAGACCGTCATCATCACCGACGAGTACGCCGGCCAGGACGGCAAGAGCCAGTCCCTGGCGGACGCCGACCCCCTGGCGGACGCCGTGGTCACCGGCGGCAACGCCAACGAGGTCATCATCCTGCCCAAGATGGACAAGGTCATCGGCACCCTCGATTTCGTGGATGTCATCGCCGGCGGCCACGCCGGTTCCCTGCGGCCCGACGGCTCCATCGAGGCGGAGCTCCAGGTCATCACCGGCGCGACCAACGAGATGGGCTTCAACCGTCTGAGCGCCCGCTGATTCCAAATTAAAGGAAAGGAGGAAATTAGCTATGAGCTATAAAGTTGTACACTATATCAACCAGTTCTTCGCCAACATCGGCGGCGAGGAGATGGCCCACGTAGCCCCCGAGCTGCGGGAAGGCTTCGTCGGCCCCGGCATGGCCCTCAACAGCGCCTGGAAGGGCGAGGCTGAGATCGCGGCTACCATCGTCTGCGGCGACTCCTACTTCGCCGAGCACGAGGCGGACGCCAAGAAGCAGGTTCTGGACTGGGTCAAGGAGCAGAAGCCCGACCTCTTCATCGCCGGCCCCGCCTTCAACGCCGGCCGTTACGGCTACGCCTGCGCCACCATCGCCAACGCGGTGCAGGAGGAGCTGGGCATCCCCGTGCTGACCGGCATGTACGAGGAGAACCCCGGCGCGGATCTGAAGAACAAGATCCTCATTGTCGCCACCGCCAACAGCGCCGCCGGCATGCGCAAGGCCGCTCCGGTCATGGCGAAGCTGGCTCTGAAGATCATGAAGGGCGAGAAGATCGGCGCCTCCGCCGAGGAGGGCTACATGCCCAACGGCATCCGCCGCAACTTCTTCGAAAAAGAGGTGGGCGCCAAGCGCGCCGTGGACATGCTGGTGGCCAAGCTCAACGACAAGCCCTACACCACCGAGTATCCCATGCCCTCCTTTGACCGCGTGGCCCCCAACAAGGCCGTCAAGGACCTGAGCAAGGCTACCATCGCCCTGTGCACCTCCGGCGGCATCGTCCCCAAGGGCAACCCGGACCACATCGAGTCCTCCTCCGCCTCCCACTACGGCGAGTATTCTATCGCCGGCGTGGACGATCTGACGGCGGAGACTTATGAGACTGCCCACGGCGGCTACGACCCGGTCTATGCCAACGCGGACTCTGACCGCGTCCTGCCTGTGGACATCCTGCGGGAAATGGAGCGCGAGGGCCGCATCGGCAAGCTCCATGACCTCTTCTATACCACCGTCGGCAACGGAACCTCCGTCGCCAACGCCAAAAAATTTGCCGCGGAGTATGCCCAGAAGCTCCTTCAGGCCGGTGTTCATGCCGTTATCATGACCAGCACGTGAGGTACCTGTACGCGTTGCGGTGCAACGATGGTTAAAGAGATCGAGCGTGCCGGCATCCCCGTGGTGCATATGTGCACGGTTACTCCTATCTCCATGACGGTGGGCGCGAACCGTATTGTTCCCACCATCGCGATTCCCCACCCCCTGGGCAACCCCGCCCTCTCCCTCGAGGAGGAGAAGGCGATCCGCCGCAAGCTGGTGGAGCGTGCTCTGGAGGCGCTGACCACGGAGGTCGAGGACCAGACCATTTTCGAGGTCTAAAAAGCAAGCGATCCCGCCGGGACGGGGCCGGTGGTCCCGTCCCGGACTTCCTGCATACAGGAGCTTAAAAACGCTATGAGCAAGATTTACGATGTGATCATTCTGGGCGGCGGTCCCGCCGGCCTGACGGCCGGCCTCTACGCCGGACGCAGCCGCCTGAGCACCCTCATTATCGAAAAGGGCCAGGACGGCGGACAGATCGCCATCACGGACGAGATTGAGAACTATCCGGGCCAGATGGTGGAGGGCGAGAGCGGACCCAGCCTCATTTCCCGCATGACGGAGCAGGCCAAGAAGTTCGGCGCGGAGCGCTGCACCGACGTCATCAAGAGCGTGGAGCTGGAGGGCGAGGTCAAGAAGCTGACGGGCCTGAAGGGCGAGTACCAGGCCAAGTGCGTCATCATCGCCACCGGCGCGTTCCCCAAGCCCATCGGCTGTGAGAACGAGGGCCGGTTCACCGGCAAGGGCATTTCCTTCTGCGCCACCTGCGACGCTTCCTTCTTCGAGGATTTCGAGGTCTACGTGGTGGGCGGCGGCGACAGCGCCGTGGAGGAGGCCATGTACCTGACCAAGTTCGCCCGGAAGGTGACCATTATCCACCGCCGGGACGAGCTGCGGGCGGCCAAGTCCATCCAGGAGAAGGCCTTCGCCAACCCCAAGATCGCCTTCATGTGGGACAGCGTGGTGGTCCGGGTGGACGGCGACGACCTGCTCAGCTCCATGACGGTGAAGAACGTCAAGACCGGGGAGCTGACCGTGGTGGAAGCGGACGAGGAGGACGGCCTCTTCGGCCTCTTCGGCTTCATCGGCTACAACCCCAACTCCAAGCTCTTCGAGGGAATGCTGGAGATGGAGAACGGCTATATCAGGACGGATGACAATATGCACACCAACATCCCCGGCGTGTTCGCCGCGGGGGACATCCGTGTCAAGAGCCTGCGCCAGGTGGTTACCGCCGCCGCGGACGGCGCGATTGCCGCCATGCAGGCGGAACATTATATCAGCAACCATTGATTTTTAGCTGGAAACGCGGTATACTGTTCTCATCTTACACATAAGGAGGCTATTCCTATGCTTGAGCTGGATAAAACTACCTTCGAGGCCGAGGTCCTCAAGGCCGAAGGCAAGGTGCTGGTGGACTTCTACGGCGACGGCTGCGTGCCCTGCGCCGCTCTGATGCCCCACGTCCACGCCTTCGCGGAAACATACGGCGAGAAACTCAAGTTCTGCGCCCTGAATACCACCAAGGCCCGCCGCCTGGCGATCAGCCAGAAGATCCTGGGCCTGCCCGTCATCGCGATCTACGAGAACGGCGAGATGATCGACTCCTGCGTCAAGGAGGACGCCACGCCCGAGAACGTGGAAGCGATGATCAAGAAGCACGCCTGAGGCGTGCCCCCCCATTTGTTAGATTCCGGAAGGATTCTATAAAAACGGAAGAAGGAGGTATGTGACATGAGCATCTTGGCTGGCAAGAAGGTCGTCATTATCGGCGACCGCGACGGCATTCCCGGCATGGCGATTGAGGCCTGCGCCCAGTCTGCTGGCGCTGAAGTGGTGTTTTCCTCCACGGAGTGCTTCGTCTGAACCGCCGCTGGTGCAATGGATCTGGAAAATCAGAAGAGAGTCAAGGACTTCGCTGAGCAGTACGGCCCCGAGAACATTGTGGTTCTCCTGGGCGCTGCGGAGGGCGAAGCCTCCGGCCTGGCCGCTGAGACAGTGACCGCCGGTGACCCCACTTATGCCGGTCCATTGACAGGAGTCTCGTTGGGACTCACGGTTTACCATGTGTGCGAGCCCGAAGTGAAGGCGGAGTTTGACGCCGCCGTCTATGACGAGCAGGTTTCCATGATGGAAATGGTTCTGGATGTGGATGACATCATCAATGAGATGAGCGCCATCCGCGATGAGCACTGCAAGTACTTGGGCTGATCGACGCAGGTCTGAAGGGCGGCGGCTGGTTGGTCGCCGCTCTTTTTGATTTTCCGGCAAACGCCGCCCTGCCTCCGGCAGCTCTGCGGCGTCACTGCTCCTTCCCCGCCCCGCTTCCCCCAAATATATCCATATAGAAAGGCTGTGGACATTATGAAAAGCGTCATCAAGGGCGCCGGGTACATCCTGGTGCATACCCCCGATATGGTCCTGCACAACGGGACCACGCAGACCACGGAGCGCATTGTCAACCCGGAAAGCGAGTACCTCAAGGAGCTGCCCAGCCATATCCGCAGCTTTGAGCAGGCCCTCTCTTACTGGCCCAACCAGGTTTATATCGGCAACAAGCACCCCGACGAGCTCTCCGCCGTGGACCAGCCCTGGTGCGACAAGGCCTGCGACGTAACGGACCGCTTCGGCCCCTTCGGGCAGATGATGCCCCAGGAGGAGTTCCTGCTGCTGATGCAGGCCTGCGACGTGTTCGGCCTGGTGAAGCTGGAGCAGGGCTTCGTGGACGCCGTCCGCCCCGCCCTGTCCGCCAACCCCATCATGGACGAAACCATCCTGGCCCGGATTCCCGAGGCACAGACCGCCGGCGAGGAGATTCAGCGCCTGGTCAGCGAGGAGCACTCCGAGGGCCTCTACCATAAGGGGGCTCTGGTGGGCTGCGTCAACCGCGCCCACGATATTGACGTGAACCTCTCCGCCCACGTGATGCACGAGAACCTGGTCAGCAAGGCCAGCTCCGTGATGGCCCTGCTCTCCGCCGTGAAGAACGCGGGCATCAGCAAGGAGGACGTGGAGTACGTGGTGGACTGCGCCGAGGAGGCCTGCGGCGACATGAACCAGCGGGGCGGCGGCAACTTCGCCAAATCCGCCGCCGAGATCGCGGGCCTGGCCAACGCCACCGGCTCCGACGCCCGGGGCTTCTGCGCCGCTCCCGCCCACGCCATGATCGAGGCCGCGGCCCTGGTGGCCTCCGGCGCATACAAGACCGTGGTGGTCACCGCCGGCGGCTGCACCGCCAAGCTGGGCATGAACGGCAAGGACCACGTGAAGAAGGGCCTGCCCATCATGGAGGACATGATCGGCGGCTTCGCCGTGGTCCTCACCCAGGACGACGGCGTGAGCCCGGAGGTCAACTTGGACATGCTGGGCCGCCACACCGTGGGCACCGGCTCCGCGCCCCAGGCGGTTATCTCCAGCCTGGTGACCAACCCCCTGGACAAGCACGGCCTCAAAATTACCGACATCGACAAGTACTCCCCCGAGATGCAGAACCCCGACATCACCAAGCCCGCCGGCGCCGGCGACGTGCCCCTTTCCAACTACAAGATGATCGCCGCCCTGGCGGTGAAGCGGGGCGAGCTCCAGAAGGCCGATCTGGCCACCTTCCCGGTCAGCCACGGCCTCACCGGCTGGGCCCCCACCCAGGGCCACATTCCCTCCGGCGTGCCCTATATCGGCTTTGCCCGCAGCGACATCATGGCCGGCAAGCTCAACCGGGTCATGATCATCGGCAAGGGCTCCCTGTTCCTGGGCCGCATGACCAACCTCTTTGACGGCGTGTCCTTCGTCATCCAGGCCAACACCGGCGCGGAGAAGGCCGAGGCCGGCGTCAGCGAGGAGGAAGTGAAGGGCATGATCGCCAAGGCCATGAAGGACTTTGCCGCCACGCTGATGGCCCAGGCCGAATAAGGCGGGAGGATCGCTATGAGTAATCTGGAAAAAACCATTGCCAAGGCGTTCCTGGAAATGGCGGAGGGTCTGGAGACGGGCTCCTTCGGCCCCAGGCCCCGGATCGCCCTGACCGGCATGGGCAGCGAGCACGGCGAGGAAAACGCCATGGCCGCCGCCGTGGCCGCCGCCCGCAGGGGGGTGGACGTGCGCTATATCGGCGCCCTGGAGGGCGAGGGCGTCACCACCGTCCGCGTGGACAACGAGGACGAGGGCCACAAGAGGATGGAGCAGATGGTGGAGTCCGGCGAGGTGGACGGCGCGGTCACCATGCACTTCCCCTTCCCCATCGGCGTGTCCACCGTGGGCCGCGTGGTCACCCCCGCCAAGGGAAAAGAAATGTTCATCGCCACCTCCACCGGCACCGCCAGCGCGGACCGGATCGAGGGCATGATCAAAAACGCGGTCTATGGCATCATCACCGCCAAGGCCAGCGGCGTGAAGGACCCCACCGTGGGCATCCTGAACGTGGACGGGGCCCGTCAGACGGAGATGGCCCTCAACCAGCTGCAGAAAAACGGCTACACCTTCCGCTGGGCCCAGTCCGCCCGGGCCGACGGCGGCGCGGTGCTCCGGGGCAACGACGTGCTCCAGGGTACCCCCGACGTGCTGGTCTGCGACAGCCTCACCGGCAACGTGCTGGTGAAGATGCTCTCCGCCTACACCACCGGCGGCAGCTTCGAGTCCGCCGGTTACGGCTACGGCCCCGGCATCGGCCCCGGCTATGACAAGCTGGTGCTCATCGTCTCCCGGGCCAGCGGCGCGCCCCTGGTGGCCAACGCCCTGGAATTCGCCGCCCAGCTGGTGCGGGGGAAGGTGTTCGAGATCGCCGCCCGGGAATTCGCCGCCGCGGAGAAGGCGGGCCTGAGCAAGATCCTGGCGGACCGCAAGGCCGCCGCCAAGCCCGCCGGAGGCGAGGAGGAGGTCAAAGCGCCCCCCGCCGAGCCCTGCACCGCCAGCATCCCCGGCATCGAGGTCATGGACCTGGAGGACGCCGCCAAGGCCCTCTGGAAGGCCGGCATCTACGCCGAAACCGGCATGGGCTGCACCGGCCCGCTGGTGATGATGAGCGAGGCGAACCACGGGAAAGCCCAGGAAATCCTGAAGGCCGCCGGCTATATCGGGTAAGGGGGCAGACGGATGAAAGTCATCGACATCGTCAACAAGACGGAGCTGGACCTGACCGTGGAGCAGCTCATCGACCTGGTCGCCAACCATAACCGGCAGGTGGACCTGGTCTTCGCGGAAAAGCGGACCGATGAGGACGGCTACCTCAGCTGGGACCAGGAGAACTGGACCTGTGTGGACGGCAAGCGCTTCATCCGCAGCTATTTCCTGCAGGGCCGCGCCCTGTCCGACTACAGCGGCTACAACAAGCATGACATGAAGGGCTGCTTCCTGCCGGAGGAGGCCCGGGAGGTCCGGTTGGGCTGATCTGCCCGAGGACGGGAAATTATAGATGCAAAGCAAGGGGGGCTGTGCCATCAGGCACAGCCCCCTTAGGTTTTATTATTTTTCTCAATCCTCGCCCTGGTGGACCAGGGAGAAGTCCGTTCCCTCCCGGCGGTAGACCGCCTCCAGGTCGGTATCCATGCAGGCCAGCATGGGCTCCGCCCCGCCGTAGAACACGCAGGTGCCGCAGGAAGAGCTCAGCCGTCTGGGCACGGGCGCAAGGCAGGCCTCCGCGATACCGGCCTTCTTCAGCGCATTGCAGCTGCGCAGCGCCGCCAGATGGGTGTGGAAGGTAGCGACATACTGTTCCATTACTTGGTCAGCATCAGCTTGAAATCGCCCTCGAAATCCACGACCTTCACCTGATAGCCGGCGTTCCGGGCGAACCGGGTCACGTTCTCCACGGAGCACTGGTTGTCCACGGCGACCTCCAGCTTGGAGGGAGCGCCCTCCTTGACGGCCTTCTGCACCATCACCACGGGGGTGGGGCAGGAATATCCACGTGCGTCAATCATAAGTGTTAACCCTCCAATTTCTGCATATTCATGACGGAAATGACACCCAGGACCACGAAGCCAACCACCACCGCAATGGCCACGGGGCCGGCTCCGATGCCGGTGCCGGAAGAGGCCAGGCCGAAGTTGTGGGACACCGCCGCGCCGACGATGAAGCCGGTCACGGTGACGGCGGAGTCCGTATTGCCCTCGCCGGCCAGGATCAGCTGTCGCAGGGGGCAGCCGCCCAGCAGGACGGAGCCCCAGCCCACCAGGACCATGCCCAGCAGGTTCCAGAGGGCCTCGGAGTGGGCGATGGGCTGCTCAGCGAAGCCCAGGGTGAACTTGTTCAGAACCAGGTTGCCCACCAGCACCGCCACGATGATGGCGAGGAAGGCGGATACCAGACGGAAGTCCTTGAACATCACCGCGTCACGGATGCCGCCCACCATGCACAGGCGGGAGCGCTGGGCCAGGATGCCCACCACCACGGCCACCAGCAGGGCCACCAGGACGGGCGCGGCCTGGGAGCCGGGGCCCTTGGCGCTGAAGATGACGAAGTCCGGGCGCATCAGCAGCAAAACCAGCAGGCCCAGCATCAGGGCGGGGAAGATCAGGCCCTCGGCCAGGGACTGCTGGTAGGCGCGGCGCAGGCTGAAGCCCTGCTTGAGGAAGGCGATGCCCACCAGGATGCCCAGGGCAAAGCCCACCAGGCCCACCACCGCGTTCAGATCGCCGCCGCCGATGCGGATGACCATCCGCAGGGGGCAGCCCAGGAACACCAGTGCGCCGATCATGACGAAGACCGCCACGATGAAGCGGATCATGGGGGAAGAGCCGCCCTTGGGACGGAACTCCTTGCGGGCGAAGGCGATGGCGGTGGAACCAAGCACCAGGCCGATGATCTCGGGACGGATGTACTGGACGATGCCGGCGCCGACCTCGGCGTCAAATCCGGCGCGCTGGAAGTTCAAGGCCCCGGCGATGTCCCGCAGGAAGCAGGCGATGCAGAAGCCCATATTGGCCGGGTTGCCCAGAGCTGTCAGCAGCACCGCCGCCGCGCCCACTACCAGGCCGGTTCCAATGAGCAGGCCGTAGCGTTTGACGAAGCTTTCTTTTGGCATGAATGTTTTCTCCTCTCGCTTTTCCAAAAAATTGCAGCGCGGCCCGAAGGCCGGCCGTGAGGAAATACGGTCGGATTCCCGTATTCCCGTACCCAATATATCGTTTTTTATTGGTAAAAGCAAGATGAATTTCCGTTTTGCCCAACCGGCAAGAAAACTGTTGCGCGAAGAAACATTTTGTGGTACATTAAAGTTGTAAAAAACAAGGAAAAAATGGAGCTTTCGCGGGAATTCTCCCCTGCGGAGACGCATTGTGATTTAAGAGGCAATGCGTTTTACTTATTGAATACATCGATAGGAGGCATCGATATGGGCCCAATTTACCTGGACAACGCCGCAACTTCCTTCCCCAAGCCCCCCGCCGTGGCCGCCGCCATGGCGCGGTATCTCACGGAGGTGGGCGCGTCCATCAACCGGGGCGTGTACGCCAGCGCCCAGGACGCGGGAATGACCACCCTGCTGCTGCGGGAGGGGCTGTGCCGGCTCTTCCGCCACGGCGACCCCACCCGCTGCATTTTGACGGCAGGAAACACGATGGGGCTGAATATGGCGCTCCGGGGCTGGCTGAAGCCCGGGGACCACTGCATCGTCAGCAGCATGGAGCACAACGCCGTCATGCGCCCCCTCCACGACCTGGCGGACCAGGGGATCAGCTTTGACCGCATTCCCTGCGACAGGGAGGGGCGGCTGGACCCGGCGGACCTTCCGCCCCTCATCCGGCCCAACACCCGGCTGGTGGCGATGGCCCACGCCTCCAACGTGGGCGGAGCCATCCAGGACGCCGCCGCAGTGGGGAAGCTCTGCCGGGAGCGGGGCATCCCCCTCCTGCTGGACGCCGCCCAGACGGCGGGGCACTGGGACATCGACTTCGAGGGCTGGGGCCTCGCCGCCCTGTCGGTTCCGGGGCACAAGGGGCTGATGGGACCCTCCGGAATCGGCGCGCTGCTGCTGTCGCCGGAATTTGCCCGGGGGCTGGCGCCCATTGTCTCCGGCGGTACGGGCAGCGCGTCGGATTCCGAGCGGCAGCCCGACTATATGCCGGACCGCCTGGAATCCGGCACGCCGAACTTGCCGGGGATCTATGGCCTCCACGCCGCGGTGGAGTTTGTTCTGGAAACCGGTGTCGAGGCCCTGCGGCGGCGGGAGGAGGCGCTGACCGAACAGTTCCTGGCGGGGCTGCGGGACATTCCCGGCATCCGTCTGGCGGGGCCCTGGACGCTGGAAAACCGCGCGGGGGTTATCTCCGTGGACTTTTTGGAGCAGGACAACGCGGAAGCGGCTTTCCGCCTGGAGCAGCAGTACGGCATCCTCACCCGCTGCGGGCTCCACTGCGCTCCGGCCGCCCACAGGACTTTGGGCACCTTCCCCCAGGGGACGGTACGCTTCAGCCCCGGGTGGTACACCACCCCCGAAGAGGTGGCGGCGGCGGTGGCGGCGGTAGGCGAGATCGCCGGCGGCGCGGGCTGACCGCCGGCGGAAGCCAGCTAAGGCCGGAACAGCGCAAATCCTCCCTGCCCGTTCCATCAAAACGCCTCCCCGCCTGGGCCTGCATTCCTGCGGGCGCAGAGCGGGGAGGCGTATGCTTTTCCCATTTCTCCGCCTTCATTACCGGATGACCTTGCGGATGTCCTCGATCCGGCCCAGCACCAGCAGATGCTCCTCCTTGCGGAAGGCGTAGTCCGGGCTGAGGTTGGGGACGATGACATCCCCCCGCTTGACGGCAATGACGGTGAGGTGATATTTCACGCGGAAATTCAGCTCCTTGAGGCTCTTGCCCACCCAGCGGTCCATAGGCTCCAGCTCGTAAATGGAGTGGTCGGAGGTGAGGGGGATGCAGTCGAAAATGCTGTCGGAGCTCTCGCTGACCGCCAGGCGGATGGCGGCCTCCCGCTCGGGGTAGATCACGTGGTCCGCGCCGTTGCGGAGGAGGAATTTCGCCTGGACGTCGTCGTCGGCCTTGCTGAACACCTTTTTCGCCCCCAGCTCCTTCAGCAGGCTGGTGATCTGGAGGCTGCCCAGGACGTTGCTGTCCCCCAGGCAGACGAAGCAGGCGTCAAAGCTCTCCACGCTGAAGGAGCGGAGGACCTCCTCGTTGGTGCAGTCCCCCACCTTGGCGCTGACCACCAGGGGGAGGACGTCCTCCAGGGTTTCCCCGTTCTGGTCCACGGCCATGACTTCGCATTTTTGCTCCACCAGGGCGCGGCAGAGATGGTGGCCGAAGGAGCCCATGCCTACAATCAGAAATGATTTCATCGTCGATACCTCTCTCTTCTCCGCCGCCGATGCGCGGCGGATTGTTCTATTCGCACCTTTGCCCCTGCCGGGGCGGTGTTTTTCCGCTTGACAAAGCCGATGCCGCCTTCTATAATAATAACGAGAGGGCAACTGCGTATCAGCGGTTCAGCCCCGATAAAATAGGTTTAGTTTCTAAAGAGAAACCGTCACCTGCCGGGGTGGCGGTTTCCGCTTTTACGCTTTTTAATCACGATTCACGATCGTGACCGTAAAGTCCTTCACATGAAACGTAATACGCATTTGCCCCACCTCCTTTCGGAGGATGTGGCTGAACCGCCGACCGTATGTAGCAGCGCCCTCCCGGCCCCCGTCAGGG
>OFHM01001610.1_pt1 | contig 14276 bp, 8 predicted proteins | sample 1521311 | NCBI WGS metagenome assembly OFHM01 (sample SAMEA3504083, study PRJEB24116) | mouse gut metagenome | biome: mouse gut; feature: mouse-associated habitat; material: faeces | place: Denmark | collected 2011 | reverse complement strand
ATCAGCGTTTGTAAAAATCATGGAAACAATCGTTACCGTTACTCAAACATTCGTCAATGGCTCAATAGTTCTGAAGGCGCAAATTCATGGTACATCGGCCAGCACAGCACAGATGCTCCACCGTCGGAAGAAAATGTATATAAGCACAATGATTATTTAGCCGTTAATCCCTATCAAAGTATAGCGGGTTTCCTGAATAACTTTACAACCAAAGAACGTAACGCGCTGTTATCTACTACAATCACAGTCGGAAAAAGCGATACAATTGGAGGAGGAACAGAAACCTGTATAGACAAAATTTTTCCATTGTCCTGCACAGAAGTCGGCCTCACTGGAGATCATGTCTGTGGTAGCAAGCTTGCCGTTTTCAGTGACGATGCCAGTCGGATAGCAAAAATAACAACAGAATGTAAAATCAATTCTAACTATACCAATAATCCATCATTGAGTGCGGGATGGTACTGGTGGTTACGCGATATTGTTGCTTCCTCACCTTGCAACACCCGCTATGTCTACTCGAATGGCACGTTGAGCTGGAATAATGCTTACAACGGCTACATCGGCCTTCGCCCCGCTTGTAATCTTTCCTCTGATCTCCTGGTCTCTGATTCTACCGATTCAGACGGATGTTACACGATTATTTATAATAGCGCACCAACCACCCCCAGCAGCATCACCGGACTGATGGGCGCCACCCGGAACCGTTTTAGGATCTTCCGTTCCCGGTACCCGGCTACCACCAGAGGCAGCCCCATCAGGCCCCCGGCGCAGATGGAGATGGTACAGACCGCGCTCATGGACTGCTCCAGGAACGTGTACTCCGCCCCCGGAAAGGCGGGCTTTGTCTGGTATATGAAACCAAGGATGACCAGTACCACAACCGGCATAATGACGGCAAAAATCACCATGTTCATATTCCGGATATTCAGCTTCAGTTCTGTTTTTAAAAGACTGAAAAATGTTCTCATGCCACAACCTCCTCGTCCGCAAATTTCAAATAGGCATCCTCCAGACGCTCACAGCCGCTCTGGGCCTTTGCCTGCTCCACGGTGCCGTAAAAGACGGCCTCCCCTTTTCTCAGAATACAGATCTCATCGCAGAGGGCTTCCACCTCATCCATGAAATGGGAAGTGAGAAAAATAGTCAGCCCTTCGCCCTTTAAATCCTCAAGAATCTTCCACACCGTCCGGCGTGCCCTTGCGTCCAGCCCGGTGGTCAGCTCGTCCAGGAACACAAGCTTTGGGGTCGGTAGCAACGCCAGAACAATAAACAGCCGCTGGCGCTCCCCGCCGGAAAGACTTTTTACGGCATGACCTGTCTTATCCCCGATTCCGAAACGTTCACACAGCTTCCGCCAGTCTGCCGGCCTCTCATACAGGCAGGCAGTTTCCTCGCAAAGCTCGGATACCCTGATTTCCGGCTGGTAATCCCCTTCCTGAAACTGGACGCCCACTTTCTGAAATACAGCGCGCCGGTCCTTTTTGGCATCCCGCCCCAATACCAGGGCGGTTCCGCCATCGGCCTGTTTCGTTCCCAGGATGCATTCGATAGTGGTACTCTTTCCGGCGCCGTTTGCCCCCAACAGACCAAAGACCGTTCCGGACTTGACTGACAGATTCAAGCCCTTCAACACAGTTCTTCCCTGATAGCTTTTGGTAAGGCCCGTTGTTTTAACAGCCTCTTCTGTTTTCTTTCTCGTTTCGCTCATCTTATCCTCCTTTTTCCGGTAACGGTATGCACCGCTACTGCTGCTTTTTAATTGCCCGAAGCTCGATGTATCCCCTCTCCCCTCTGGGCTCCAGCTGGATGCGGGGGCTTTCCTCGTCCCACTCGTATCCGATCACAGACGGGTCATAATGGTCGATGGCATATTGTACGGCAAGAATCGCCTGGGAATAATCTTCCTCCCGGAAAGGCTCCCCCTGGACCGCCAGATACTCGGCGGCAGGCAGGGAAATGACATCAAACCCCTCCGGGATTTCCCCATGGTAATCCGCCTCTGCCTCCACGCCCTGTACATAGGTGGAGGTGCCGGGCTTTTTATAGGCCTCCGGCAGCCACAGGCAGACCGGCTCCCCGCAGAGGGAATCCATGCTTTTTAATATTCCCCAGACCTCACAGCTCACTTCGTCACAGTATGCAAAATAATCTTCCGCTTTTATTCCTCGTTTGATGATGACCTTTCGCTCCGGTTTTTGGATCACCTGGATAAATACGCTCTGGAGATTTTTCATTTCCATATCCAAAACATCCTTTCTCAGTTCTCCGAATTTCACGCCGTATGGGATAAACAGGGCAATGGGCACCGGATCCTTCAGATATTCCCCCGGCCTGCAGCCGAATTCCCGGTAAAAGGCACGGGTATACCCGTCCACACTGCCAAACCCGCAGTCAAAGGCCGCCTCCGTCACAAGGCACTGTTCCTCCTTCAGCCGCATGGCGGAGCGGGAAAGCCGGAGCCTGCGGATATATTCTGCCGGCGTCACCCCCAAAAACTCCTTAAACAGCCGGTAGGAATGCCAGGGGGAAAACAGGGAGACGGCTGACAGCTGTGCCAGTGTGATATCCGCTTCCAGATGGGTTTCGATATAATCCTGCATCCTCTGGACCGCCGCTGTCTGTTCTTTCAAAATAAACCACCTCCTTCTTGGAGTTACTATTTTATAATGATCCCCGCTTTTTGTCTCGACTTTTTTTGCTGTTTTCGGGTTTTTTAGGGAAACGCTGATTTAATCAGCATTTCCTTAGATAATCAGCCGTAATGGTCTGTCCATATTCCGCCAGCTCCTGCGGGGTTCCGGTAAAGACTACCTCGCCTCCCATCGTCCCCCCGTCCGGCCCCATGTCAATCACGTAATCCGCCAGCTTTACCACATCCATGTTATGTTCGATCACAACCACCGTGTTCCCCTGCTCCACAAAGCCGTCCAGAAGTTTCATAATTGTCTTCACATCGGAAGCATGGAGCCCGGTGGTGGGTTCATCCAGCACATAGATGTTCCCCTTCTGTCCCAGGTATTTTGCCAGCTTTACCCGCTGCCGCTCGCCCCCTGAAAGGCAGGCGCCTTTTTCCCCTACCCGGGTTTCTGGCCCCTCTGGCAGGGAGGAAAGCAAAGGCAGGAGCTGCACCTGTTCCAGGGCTTCTTTGATACGGGCATCAGGCACCTCTTTGCCGAACACCAGATTTTCCCTGAGAGTGCCGTCAAAAACAGGGGCCTCCTGGGAGAGAAAGGATAATTTTTCATAGAGGGTTTCCAGGGAGAGCCCTTCCAGGGGGCTGCTGTCCAGAAAAACACCGCCCTGTTGGTATTTCAGCAATCCGGCAAGTACTTTGGCCAGGGTGGATTTGCCTGAGCCGGATTCTCCCACAAAGGCTGCTTTTTCCCCTTTCTTCAGGGTAAGGCTAATGCCTTTTAACACCTCTTTCCCTTCATAAGAAAAGCAAAGGTTTTCCACGCGGATTTCCCGGGAAAGCCCCTGGAAGGCGGCTCCCTCAGTTAGCTGGGGGTCTTCCTCCAAATCCAGAATATCCCGGAAACGCATCCATGCTGTCTTGTTCAGCTTATACTGTACATAGATAACGTTAAAAATCGCAATGGGGGTATAGGCATTGTCTATAAGGGTGATTAAGGCAACCACCTCCCCAATGGAGAGGCTTTGGCTCTGGTGGGCGTAAAGCAGGATCCCGATATCCAGGGCCGCAACAATGAACGCAAATATAGTGAAAAAAGCTTCGTGGATCATATTCATTTTCACTTTGGAGGAGACGATGGTTTCCTTTGCGTGGCCCGCCCGCCTGATTTCCGCCGGGAACTGCCCCTTCAGCCGGAAAATCGGCATTTCCATAAAGCCCCGTACAAGGAAATGGTTCAGGGCCTCTTCATGGTCCAGAATTTTTTCCTTGATCTGGTACAGCCCGTTCAGCAGCAGATTGGTGACAATAAATACTACCACATATCCTGCCAGAAGGAAATAAGTGATATTCCTGTTGATTTTCCAGATAAAATATAAACTGAATAAGACCGTTGGGGCCAGGCCGCGGAGGAAGCTGAACCAGAAATCAAATAATACGCTTTTTCCGGCAGCAGCACCGTTTTCAATTTGCTGTACCAGCCTGCCGGTACCCAGCTTCTGGTATTTGGCATAATCAAGCCTGCTTATTTTTTTCAAAGCCAGCAGTTTAAAGTCCAGATAAATGCCGTTTTCCAGTTTTTTGGCAGGATATTCGTCCAGATAATTCATGCCATAGGAGATAAGGAGGACCGCGCCATAAAACAGGACGCCGCCTAGGGCAAGGGTTTTCCCTGCCAGGCCGTCTACCACCTTCTGAAAATAATCAGCTTTATAGTTTGCCATAAAGGCATTGAACAGGCCCACCGCCAGGTAGGCGAAGGCCAGTTTTTTGTTGTTGGATAATACCTCTTTTATATAAACCATAACTGTACTCCTTTTCAAATATGTTTTCATGCTTTGGCTTCATGCATCAATACACCTATTCCCGGAGGGCAGTACAGCTGCGGCTGTCAGCAAGTTTGGTATTACATGGTTTTCCTCAGCACAATCTGCCGACAGTTTCCATCAACTGTACTGAGTAGTTATCTCGGATATTTCTCATAAAAACCTCCGTTCTTGCCTGGCCGCAGATTTGGGCGCAGGCATGGATCCATTTATAAATAAAACTTTTAATAGCATAGCATATTCCCTGCCATTTTCCAATAGGCAAAGCCATAACCCAAAGAAACCAATGATTGCTTTGAATTCTTTGAAAAGGCATTGACAGATGATGGAAAAGGGATTACACTAAAATAGTAATCATTACTGATTTTAGAATGGGAGGAACAGAATTTATGGATATGAACACATTTCACAAGCTGTCATATGGCGTGTATGTAGTGAGCACCTGGGATAACGGCAGGCCCACAGGCTGTACGGCCAACAGCGCCATGCAGATCACCTCATCCCCGGCAACCATTGCGGTGAGTATTAACCACGACAACTACACCAACAAATGCATTGAGGAAACAGGGAAGTTTGCGGTTTCTATCATTGCAGAGGACTCCGACCCGCTGATCATTGGGACCTTTGGCTTCCGGTCCGGGAAGGATGTGGATAAATTTGAAAATGTGAAATACGAGGTGAAGGACTATCTGCCGGTGGTTACGGATTCCTGCGGCTATGTGGTATGCCAGGTGATTAATAAGATGGAGACGGCCACCCACACAGTATTTCTGGGCGAGGTAAAGGGGGCAGAGCTGTTCGGCAACAGGGAAGCCATGACATACGCTTATTATCACAAAGTAGTCAAGGGGAAAAGCCCTAAAAACGCCCCCACCTACATTCCCGACGGGCAGTAACAATTTAAAGTTTTGATTATACCTGTAAGAAAAATCCGCTATACCCTGACAATTATGCCCGGTAAGCGGATTTTTTGAGTAAAAAATTTGAATTGGGCCATGTTGTGGCTTTACTTTATGGCGAAAATCCAATACAATGATAAACAGTGAAGAAAACACGACAATTTAACGAGAAATAAAAGGAGACAGAAAAATGGAAGAAACAATGAAAGATTATGAAAAAGAGCTGGAGGCATCTTTCCGCAAAATCAAAGAGGGGGATGTGATCCAGGGAACAGTGATCGGCGTAAGTGAGGAAGAGGTAACCTTAGATTTAAAATATTATACCCAGGGAATCATCAAGGCTTCAGAACTCAGCGACGACCCTAAATTTTCCATTATGGAAGACGTAAAGGCAGGGGATGTGATTGAAGCTACAGTGGTGAAAATGGACGACGGGCAGGGGAACATCCTTTTGTCCAAAAAGGAAGCCAATGCAGTTCTGGCATGGGATGTGCTCACCCGGTATATGGAAGAAAAGAAGTCCCTGGATGTTAAGGTAAGCGATATTGTAAAGGCAGGGGCTATTGCCTATGTGGAAGGCATCCGGGGATTCATTCCCGCTTCCCATCTTTCCCTTTCCTATGTGGAAAATCTGGATGAATTTAAAGACAAAGAGTTGACTGTACGGGTCATTACTGTTGACCAGAATAAGAAGAAGCTGGTGCTCTCTGCAAAAGAAGTTTTGAAGGAGCAGAAAAAGGAAGAGCATGACCACAAGGTAGCCATGCTGGTTCCGGGGACTATTATGGAAGGGACTGTTGAGAGCCTGCAGGCTTATGGCGCTTTTGTGGATCTCCAGGAGGGCTTAAGCGGCCTGGTACACATTTCCCAGATTTCCCAGAAAAGGATCAGCAAGCCTTCAGAAGTGCTGAAAGTGGGGGACAAGGTGAAGGTAAAGGTCCTGAATACCAATAACGGCAAGATTTCCTTAAGCATGAAAGCTGTGGAAGAACAGCACCAGGCAGAAGAGACGGAGCGCATTGATGTAAAGAAATTCACCTCCGGTTCAAGCGTAGGGACAAACCTTGGCGACCTGCTGAAAAAACTTGATATTTAAAGGCACTGGACACAGGAACTGGAATAGGAGTAATATGTTTCAATATTGTCTGTTTGACCTGGATGGCACGCTCACAGACCCCAGGGAAGGAATCACCAAATGCGTGCAGTATGCCCTGAGACATTTTGGGATTGAGGAGCCGGACCTGACGAAGCTGGAATATCTGATCGGCCCGCCGCTACAGGACAGTTTTGTGCGATATTATGGTTTCAGCCAGGAACAGTCCCGGGAGGCAATCCGTAAATACAGGGAGAGGTTCGCCCCGGTTGGGGTGTTGGAAAACAAGGTTTTTCCAGGCATCCCGGAACTGCTTTCCCATTTGAAAGAAAAGAAGATGAAGCTGGCAGTGGCTTCCAGCAAGCCGATGGTGTTTATTTACCAGATCCTCCAGCACTTTGATATTGAAAAGTATTTTGATGTCATTGTGGGAAGCGAGCTGGACGGCACAAGGGATGCCAAGGAGGAAGTGGTAGAGGAGGCCCTAAGGCAGCTTGGGGTATTGGATATGGAGGCCAGAGAAAGGCACAGGCTCTGCGCCATGGTGGGGGACCGGAAGTTTGACATTCAGGGAGCCAAAGCCCATGGCCTTACCGGCGTAGGCGTAAGGTTTGGTTTTGCCCTGCCCGGGGAGCTGGAGGAGGAAGGGGCGGAATATATTGCAAAGACAGTGGAGGAATTGCAGGATTTTCTCTGCAGATGTCCCTGAAATGATGCCCCTGCGCCCTACACAGCCAGACGGTATCAATTATCCCTGAGACAAATTAATTGATACCGTCTGGCAGAAAAGAACGCCTGGTTATGCTTGTTCAGTGCAAAAGGCAAAATACCCGGTCCCGGTGTTAAATAACAGGCTGTAATCAAAACATTCCATGCAAAACTCCTGCCGGAACTGCTCCAGAGTCATTAAATGGCTGTTTTTTAATTGGTATTGGGAGGATAAATGGAAATGGATGCCAACCTGTTCCACAATCTTTTGGCAAAGCTCTTTTACAGCGTTCATAGACAGCTTATTGATTTCCCTTAACTGCATATCCAGCAGTGAGTTTAATGCCCAAAGTACCAGGCTTTCTTCAAGCACTAGAAAAATCTGGAGATGTTTCCCATCTTCAGAGCCATATACCAGCCGGTCAATAATGCTGCTGCCAAAATTTTCACCGCTGTAATGTTCACTGACCACTTCAGTCGGCAGACTGAAGATTTCCTGTATGGTTTCAGCTAAGGCAGTTTCCAGGGCATCTATGTTTTTCCCTGTATTGGCGTCTTTCCATCTGGCTGGAATTTTTCCTGTAATGGCGCGGTCCTCCACCATAATGTGGGCGGTCAGCCATCCCAGGCAGATACCCAGAAAATGCTGGATAGATTCCTGTGAATAGCCTGATTCTTTTAAATCCCTTTCAAGGGCGGGAAGTGTTTTATACCGCATATTATCATGCAGGCATTTGTGCATTTCATATCCGCTGTATCCAATGGACCGCATATACGCTTCTTCATCTGCAAAGTGTCCGATCGCATAACTCTTTAAGTATTTGAGACCTTCTCCACATGCCCACTGTCCGTTATTTTCATTTTCACTTAAATAGATTAGCTTCCGTACAATTGAAAAAAGCTTCCGGTGTGCATTGTCAATGGAATCAACCCCAATGTTAAACTGCTTGTGCCATTCCACTTCTTTGGCCATGTTACTCCTTTATCCCAGTGAGACATATCTGCTTATTGCATTCACAGAGTTTGTTTGAATAGGGACATTTTTATTATCAATATATGTCGGAATTATGGGAAGTGTGTCGGTTTATCTGGAAAGATAAGAAATCTTATATTACCAACTTGTATAGGGATAGAAAAATTTAAGCCTTTATATGCCGGGAGTCCTGTGATAAACTGTTATCAGAAATAAAACAGGGGAATGGGCTGAAAGAGATGCTAGGCTAGTTAAGCTTAAAAGTGCTGATTAATACATAGAAGTGAAGTTAGTATTGGATTAGTGATGTTACGTTTTCAAGCTAGGAAAACGAAAAAATTAAAGATAAAAGGGGAAAGATATTATGGCAGATAAAAGGGAACTAGTCATTTACAAAGGGGAAGAGTTTAAATTATGTGTAAGGAATCGGATTGAAAGGACGGATATTTTTTATGACCAATATCTTGATGCGGCAAGGATGCTAGATGCAATCTTAGCCAGGCAAGATGATTCTTTGTCCAGTCAGTCAAAGAAATGGTATGTGACAGAAAGTGAAAATAACATCATTGCCTTTTGCGGAGAACGGGGAGAGGGCAAGAGCAGCGCAATGATAAGCTTTGTCAAGGCTGTATATGAATGTAGTGATGATAGAAATAGCCCTATTTTTATGGATTGTGAAAACGTAAGTAGTACTTGTTTTGCAGAGCCGGTTGTAATAGATCCGTCCATGCTTGATGAAGTGCATAATGTATTGGATATTGTGCTTGCCGCTCTTTACAAAAAGTTTAAAGACAAATATGACAATGATAACCAATCTATTAGGGATTACAGGAGAGAAGAATTACTGGATTGTTTTCAGAGAGTATATAAGTTTATTTCCTTGATTAATAACCAGGATAAGATGCTGGATGATGAATATGATTATGAAGGGAATATCAGCAAACTATCCAAGCTTGGCCAAAGCACAGGACTAAGGGAGGATCTATGGGAACTGGTTAGGATGTATATTTCGGTTATGTCCAATGGGAAAAATGAAAAGAGAAAATCAGGGTGTCTGCTGATTGCCATTGATGACTTGGATCTGTGTAGTTTCCATGCATATAAGATGGCAGAGCAGATTAGAAAATATTTGATTATACCTAATGTTGTGATTGTAATGGCTCTAAAAATAGAACAGCTTAAATTGTGTGTGCAAGAACAGAATCTGAGAGATTATGGAAAAATGATGCATATAAAAGAAGAGGAAGGTGAGATTTTTGAGGAAGTAAGCAATATGTCTGAACGTTATGTGGCCAAACTAATTCCAAAGGTAAGGAGAAATTACCTTCCTAATGTGCAGAACATGTGCAATGTAAAAATTTTGTACAAGGACGGAAGTGATAATGAGATACTGAATGTCAGCCTGGGGGATTCTGTTAATAAGGCGATATTGGATTTGGTCTACCGTAAAACTGGAATGAAATTTCTGCCGGATAAGTCTGGTAATAATTATTTCTTGCCGGATAATTTACGGGATACGGTGAATCTTATTGTTCTGCTGGCTGATATGGAGGAACCAAAGGAAGATGGACATATTTATTATGAAAATATACTGAAATTTTCCAGGTATTATGAAAGGCAGTGGCTGTTTAGTAATCTGAATTTAGAAGAGTATAAGAAAATACAAAGACTGTTTCATGCACAGGCCCAGTTGCATGAGAGGGCATCGTATTTATTATTTAGCCGATACACAGCAACGGAAAAGAAATTAATCGCTAATCCAGTGCAGTTTTGGGCTGAGAAAAATGATAGTTTTTTTGTAGCCAGGAACTGGATGGAGTCATACCGAATGAATGTATTTGGAGAAGAAGAGAAAAAGTATGTATATGTGTTTCAAGTTTTGTATACCATTAGGCTGAATGAATTATTGAGACTGGAGCGTTATGAAGAATTTATTAATTTTATAGGTGGATATGTATGGGCAGGAAATTTTCAAAATGTACTTCCTTATGTACAGGGGAGTGGAGTCGACCGTTCACGTTTTGAATTACATACGTTTAGCACATTTAATATCATTGCCAAGAGACTTTTTGGTGAAAGTATTTTGTTGCCGACATTTCCCAATGTATTGTATTCACAGTATTATGTTACCGAGATACCAGAGAATGACGAGAACAAAAAGGCAAAAATATTGACATGGTTGTTACTTGGAATGTTTTCAAATAATTGGTATCTGAACCCGGCCTATCAATTAGTATATGCCTTTGATACCGCAAGGATAATTGCATCTAATCATTCAATTTGCCAAAAACTGCATATAAGTATGGAAAATTATATTGTAAGCTTATGTAATCTGGAAAGTATATATAAGAAAGTAAATATGGAGTATTTAGGGATAAGTATTGATGAATTCAGGTCAGTTATAAAGGGGATTGAGAACTCAAATAAAAAGATTATAGAGGCATTTCGGAAGCTTGTCTCTAATATAGATCTTACAATGGAATTTAAAGAATACTGCAGTAAAAGGAAAGATATAAAAACATCTGGAAATAAAGATGATATAGGGAAAACAAGGGAAGCTGTTTCTGTATTTTTCAGGAGTACAGAAGATTTTTTAAGAATACACCTGGGTATTGAGATTACAGGACTTGAATGCCTTCAGTTAGAATTTGACAGCGGCATAGATAAGATTGATATATGTGATATATATGCTTTACTGGTACATGGAGGTGTTGTTGATGAAATTGCAAGGAAAGAAGAGAATGCGGAGGGGCAGGATAAAGGAGAGATGGTAAAGAGCTTTGCTTCGAAACTGAGAAACCGGACAGAGCCAGGGCTTTCACTTGAAAGAGTATCATCATATTTGATCACCAAAACCGCTAAAAATGCAAAGGAAAACATGGATAGTCTGGCATCAAATATACAGCGATTTTATACAATTCATGGGGAAGAAAAGCTGGAAGAAGCTGAAATAACAAGTTTATGTATTTTTTACGGGAAAATATTAGATATTTATCTTCAAAATCCTACAGAAAATATCTCGGATGATTTAAGTGAGGAATATAAATCTCTGGTTAAAAAATATGTAAGGACTTGCCAGTAAAGGGAGAAGAGATGGATGTAGAACGGGGAAATATAGCAATACTTTTTCAGAAAATCAGCTATATGGCAATTAGCGGGCAAGCTTCTAATAGAGAATTGGTATCTGCAACAACACATACATACAAGAACATTGACCGAAAACTATATATTCGGTGTGCCAAAAAGATATTCCCCAATATGACGGAGAATGAGAGGCTGAACAGTTATTATCTTGCCTGTGGGCAGATGAAGGATGTACAAGGGAAAAATATGGGTGTTTTTCAGATGCTTATCAATATGGCGCAGAAATTATTGGTATTGGATGGCGATGAGGTCAAATGCAAATTTGACCATCTGCTTCGTTGGAGGGAAATATCTTTCCCTTTAGGCCAAGATATTTTTACCTGTGCTTTTTTAGCAGATTATGACTTAAAAAGAGGATCGGAAACCAAATGTTTTACATGGCTTCCTATTATCAGGAGCGATAATAGCAGGTTGCACAATATTTTGGAGAAGGGGATTGCCGAGAATCATTTCCATCTTGCAGGTTCCACGAAGATTTTTGAACTGAGTTGGCTTAGCCTGATGAACCGCATTGACAATAGAATACATGATTTTAAAAAAATAAACTGTTCGCTACAGGAGTGCTGTGTAGACCCGCTTTATGATACTGGGAAAATGGAACCTCTTTATACCAGATGCCAGCGGGCAGCATTGTATCGGGTGTACCTATTTTCTGTTATGAAAAAGGATTATTTTCTGGAAGAGAAACTGGGAAGGCTGCTGGAAAAGATGAAAAAGGGCACAAGGCCGGAGGAACTTGTGACAGATATCCAGGATGGGATCATATTAGCCAAAAATATTTATGGTGCGTGGCTGGAAGAAAATATACTTGATTATGCATTGGAAAAGGGAATGATAAACGAAAATAAGGATGTCTGCCGGCTTCTCGCAGGAGAACGAAGATTTTTATATGGCGGCTTTAAACATGCCATTTCTGATCTGTTTACGGAGAGGCAAAAAAATCTGTTTTATGCTTATCTGATAATCAGGACTGATTTCCGTGGTGAGCTCATTCAGGTGAATCAACAGGTTGGATTTGCCAATTTTTCCAATTATCAGGGCAGGAAGGAATACTTTATTGAGGGAAAGAAGCCTTATGAGGATGAATTGGTGAGGCTGGCTTTAAATGAGTCCTTAAGAAAAAAGAATATGCTGTTTCTGGAGGCGCGTATTTGCCCAAAAGAGAACTCTTCCAAGCTGTTTAGGACGCTGAAGCATTTTGAGCGGATTGTAAATACCGATGATAAGGGAGGGGCATATAGTAAGCTGAATTATGTGCTGCATTTCCCAAAGATTGATGGCCAGCCATTTGTGCCAGGACTCCCAAGGAATGACAATGTGCGGAAATTGTCTACATATGGTGCTAGAAGCATTGTGGCACTATTGGAAAAACGTATGGAATTGAACGAACATATCAAAGGGATTGATGCCTGTTCCAGTGAGCTTGCCTGCCGACCAGAGGTGTTTGGACAGGTATTCCGGTATTTGTCTGATACAATAATAGTCTGCTATGAGACACGGAAAGATGTGTACAGTATCAGCCATAAGACCAGAAATCTCCAAACCACCTATCATGCAGGGGAAGATTTTTTTGATATTGTGGACGGACTGCGCGCCATTGATGAAACATTGCTTTTTTGCGGTTTAAAACGGGGAAGCAGGTTGGGGCATGGGCTGGCGTTGGGAATTTCGCCGGAGGAATATTACAAATTCAAGTGTTACAACCTGGTGCTTCCCAAACAGGTAATGCTGGATGATATTGCCTGGATGTTATGCAGGGCAGATGAATTTGGGTGTATGGTGGAGAGTTCCCTGAAAACAAGGCTGGAAGAGAACTATTATAGTCTATATGAGGAAGTATATGGGGAGAATATGGGAGATGGATATTTTCCGTCCATTTATGATTATTATCAGAGCTGGAAGCTAAGAGGGGATAAACCGGAGCTGTATAGACTGGGAATGGAAGGGTTTAGGAAAAAATTGGAAAGTACTGAACTAGAAAGATTCGACAGATATCAGTTTAATGACAAAATAAGCAATGAATTACGAAAGAACGCAAAATGTAGGGATTTATATTTTGCCTATCATTTTAACAGGAAAGTACGTGAAAAGGGTAGTGAAATCACGGAGTTTAAAACAGGACAAAGCTATGGTGGATTGGTTCGCCAGATTCAGGATCATATGATTCGGAAGTTGGTATGTGAGGGGATTGGTATTGAAACCAATCCGTCTTCTAATTATCTAATTGGCACAATTAAAAAATATGAAGAACACCCAATCATCAGATTTAACGGAAGAAAACTGAAGGAAGTTGAGTCAAATACTTCTTTAAGCGTTTCCATAAATACGGACGATCAGGGAGTATTTGATACTTTGTTAGAAAATGAATATGCTTTAATGGCTCTTGCGCTCAAAAAGGCAAAGGATAAGGATTCTAACCCGGTTTATGATCTGGAAGATATTTACGAGTGGGTGGATTATGTAAGGAGGATGGGGATAGAGCAGGTGTTTGTCTGAGGGAGCGGATATATGAGAAAATGACAATAGGTGAAAAACTAGCGTTGCTATGTTTACGGATAAGCGGAAAAATGTTTATTCTAATTTGGCCGGAAATCCACAGATTGAAATTGCAGGCTATAATGTGAACACACGCAAATGGATATTTTTTGTAGTATTTGGTTCTGTGGGGACCAAAATAGAAACATTGCCAGGAAACTAAGAGAGGCTTTTAAGGAGTGGATCGACAATGGGCACAATAATTTTGATGATGAAAATACTTGTATTCTTCGCATTGAATTAACGGATGGTATTTTGTTTTCACATGGAACAAGGTACCATATAGATTTTTGTGCAGGAAAAGCAGCAGGCAGGGGGAAGGGGTAATTGTATCGTACAGCCGGAAACGGTTTTAATAGAATAAGTCCTCATTTACAGTGTAATTACTATGTAGTATAATGAAATAAAAGGAGGGCTGATGCTATGTCTAATACATCATTGCTGCAAGTGAGGACTTCCGCAGAGG
>OFHM01001605.1_pt1 | contig 14336 bp, 13 predicted proteins | sample 1521311 | NCBI WGS metagenome assembly OFHM01 (sample SAMEA3504083, study PRJEB24116) | mouse gut metagenome | biome: mouse gut; feature: mouse-associated habitat; material: faeces | place: Denmark | collected 2011 | reverse complement strand
CGACACGCGCCTGCGGGCGCAGTCTCTTTTCCTTCTGGAAGGAAAACCGGGGCCCCCGCGCGGCCTGCCGCGTGGGGAGAGGAGGAAGGAACGGAGCAGAGCGCAGTCCTCGCCGTTAGGCGGGGACGGAGTGGGCGGAGTTTCTTCCGACGACATGGGGGGTGCAATAAACCAGCCATCTTCATGGCTGAAATCCTCCCCGCCCGTCAGGGCGAGTACAGCCCCTTTACCAATAAGGCCTCGGGTCCTCCGCCAACCCTAATAAATAATCAATACTGGTATGATAAAATCTTGCCAGCGCGATCAGAGCCCCGCTGGGAATATCCAGCCCCCCGCTCTCATAGCGGGAATATGTTGCCTGGGAGACGTGGAGCAGTTCCGCCAGGCTTCGCTGGGGCAGATCCCGGTCCTCCCGCAGGTCCCGCAGCCTCTGGTACATGGTACGTGTCCCTCCTCCTGCTCTTCCAAACTTCTTTCATTTTAGGATATGCGAAAATTGCATATTGATTTTTATACGAAAATCGCATAAAATGGAGGAAAGAAAAACCGGAGGAGGGAGGATCGCATTGCCCAAGAGAAAGAGAGAGGACAGTCAGGTCTGGCGGGTTTGGGTAGACACCCGGCGGCGGGTGGTTTCCTTCCACGAGGCCCCGGGGTATCAGCTTCTGGAGTTCCACAGCTACGAGCTGTTTCTGAGCTGCATCGACAGCTATACGGCCCAGCGCTACCGCTATCAATAAAAAAGTCCCGCCAGACGGTTGACAAACGGTCAAAACGTGGTATTATAGGTTGCAACTGAACATTTGGCGTTGATAAGGACGAGTAACCGGCCACGACCCTGCCAAGAGAGCCGCCGCTTTGGTGCGAGGCGGCCAGGAGCGGCGGCGAAAATCACCTTGGAGCCTCCTGCTGAAAGACGGCGCGAGTAGGTAAGGACGTTTGGCGGGCGTTATTCCGCCGGCCCGTATTGGCGGGCCATGAGGGGCTGTTCCTTGCGAGGGGGACGGCAAGAAGAGTGGTATCGCGGAGCGCTGACAGCGCCTCCGTCTCTTGAAAGGGAGACGGAGGCGTTTTTTTGATATTCTCGTATATGCACTGAATACAAACCGTATTTTACGTTTAATAAAATACCATTTGGAGATGATGACGTTGAAGCTGCCGGGTACGATTACGCTGGTCCTTGAGGACACCCCGGAGAAGTTCCGCCCCCTGGCGGAGGAGATCGTCCCGCCGTTGATAGAGCTTCTGCGGGGCCTCTGCGCCCTGGAGGAGAAGTTTTGCGCCCGGGGACAGAAGCAGCGGGCAGAACGCCCCGGCGGTATTTACTCCACCCAGGCCCACCCCAACAGCAAAGCCCTTTGGGATTACTACCGGGACGCTTACAAAGCCCTGCTGGACCCCCGCTGTACGGAAAAGCTTTTGGCCCGGCGCCGGGACTGCTGCCAGAGCATGGGGGACCCGGCGGATTTTGCCTGCTTGAAGGGAGCGGCGGAGGTCGTCTTCACCATGAAAAGCAAGAGCAAGGCCGTGGTGATTGTCCGGGCCTTCGACGGCTTCGGCAGCGACTGCCGCTTTGAGCTGAAACCGGAGGCCGGAGAGTGGAAAATTGACCAGGTGTCCCAGAACACCTGCGGCAGCGGGCCCTGGCGGACAAACTTCTATTTTTAATTTGATGGCAGCTCAATAAAACACAAATAGTAATATTATAAAGGAGTAATACAAAATGGACTACAACAAAACCATCTGCCTGCCGAAGACGGACTTCCCCATGCGGGCGGGACTGCCCAAGCGGGAGCCGGAGATGCTCAAGCGCTGGGAGGACGAGGACCTCTACCATGAGCTCCTCAAAAAGAACGAGGGCAAGCCCCTCTTCAACCTCCACGACGGCCCCCCGTTCTCCAACGGGTCCATCCACATGGGCACCGCCATGAACAAGGCCATTAAGGACATCATCACCCGGTCCTACGCCATGCGGGGCTATTACACCCCCTATATCCCCGGCTGGGACAACCACGGAATGCCCATCGAATCCAACATCATCAAGCAGAATAAGCTCAACCACAAGGCCATGAGCATCCCCGACTTCCGTTCCGCCTGCCATGACTTCGCCGCCCATTACGTGGATGTCCAGCGGGACGCGTTTAAGCGCATCGGCGTCGTGGGCGACTGGGACCACCCCTACCTCACCATGGACCCCGGCTTCGAGGCCGAGGAGGTGAAGGTCTTCGGGGAGATGTACAAGAAGGGCTATATCTACAAGGGCCTCAAGCCCGTGTACTGGTGCCCCCACGACGAAACCGCCCTGGCGGAGGCGGAAATCGAGTACCAGGAGGACCCCGTTACCACCGTTTACGTGAAGTTCCCCATGCACGACGACCAGGGGAAGCTGGGGGCCTTTGACAAGAGCAAGCTGTTCTTCGTCATTTGGACCACCACCATCTGGACCCTGCCGGGGAACCTGGCCATCGCCCTCCACCCCGCCGAGAGCTACGCCATTGTGAAGGCCCCCAACGGCGAGCACTATATCGTGGCGGAGGCCCTGGTGGAGAAGGTCATGGGCCTGGGGGGCTTTGACAGCTGGGAGATCGCGGAGACCCACCCCGGCAGCTTCTTCGAAAATATGCTGGCGGACCATCCCTTCCTGCCGAAGACCAGCCGCCTGGTGCTGGCGGATTATGTCACCATGGACTCCGGCACCGGCTGCGTCCACACCGCTCCGGGCTTCGGCGCGGACGACTACCAGACCTGCAAGCGCTATGGCATGGACATGGTGGTCCCCGTGGACGACCAGGGCAGGCACACGGACTACGCCGGGAAATACGCCGGCATGACCACCGACGAGTCGAACCCCGTCATTCTCCAGGACATGAAGGAAAGCGGCATGCTCTTCGCCAGCGAGGACATCGTCCACAGCTATCCCCACTGCTGGCGCTGCAAGAGCCCCATCATCTTCCGGGCCACGCCCCAGTGGTTCTGCTCCGTGGATTCTTTCAAGGAGGAGGCTGTCGCCGCCGCAGACGCCGTCCGCTGGGTGCCCAAGTGGGGCATCGACCGGATGAAGTCCATGATCCGGGAGCGGGCGGACTGGTGCATCAGCCGCCAGCGCCGCTGGGGCCTGCCCATCCCGGTGTTCTACTGCAAGGACTGCGGCAAGCCCGTGGTGACGGACGAGACCATCGAAACCATCTCCAAGCTCTTCGCCGGACGGGGCTCCAACGCCTGGTTTGCCAAGGAGGCGGAGGAGATTCTCCCCGCCGGCTTCGCCTGCCCACACTGCGGGGCCAAGGCCGGCTTTGAAAAAGAGACGGACACCCTGGACGGCTGGTTTGACTCCGGCTCCACCCACTACGCCGCCATGAAGAAGGACCAGGGCTTCTGGCCCGCCACCGTGTATATGGAGGGCCTGGACCAGTACCGCGGCTGGTTCCAGAGCTCTCTGCTCACCGCCGTGGGGGCCTTCGGCAAGGGCGCGCCCTTCAAGGAGTGCGTCACCCACGGCTGGACCGTAGACGGCGAGGGCAAGGCCATGCATAAATCCGCCGGAAACGGCATGGACCCCGCCGAGGTCATTGACAAGTACGGCGCGGATATCCTGCGCCTCTGGGCCGCCAACACGGACTACCACGCCGACGTCCGCTGTTCTCACGACATCTTCAAGCAGCTCAGCCAGATCTATCTGAAATTCCGCAACACCGCCCGGTACTGCCTGGGCAACCTGGACGGCTTTGACCCCAGCCATCTCACCGCCCCTGGCGAGATGGAGGAGCTGGACCGCTGGGCGGTGACGAAGCTGAACACGCTGATGGAAAAGTGCTTTGCGGCCTATGACGAGTATGAGTTCCTGGCAGCTACCCACGCCGTCAACGACTTCTGTGTGGTGGATATGTCCAACTTCTACCTGGACGTCATCAAGGACCGGCTCTACTGCGACGAGAGGGACGGGGCTCTTCGCCGCAGCGCCCAGACGGCCTTGTACCTGATTCTGGATACCATGACCCGGATCATGGCCCCCATTCTCTGCTTCACCTGTGACGAGATCTGGCAGGCCATGCCCCACCGGGAAGGGGACGACCCCCGGAACGTCCTCTTTAACGACATGCACCAGCCCTTCGCGGAATACGCCCTGGACGCCGCCTCCATGGAGCGCTGGGCGGCTATCGAGGCCCTGCGGGATAAGGTGAACGCGGCCCTGGAGACCGCCCGGGCGGAGAAGAAGATCGGCAAGAGCCTGGAGGCCGCCGTGACCCTCACCGTGCCGGAGGCGGAGGGCTGGCTGGCGGATACGCCGAACCTGGCGGATCTGCTGATTGTGTCCCAGGCCGCCGTGAAGACCGGCGGCGAGACCGCCGTGGAGGTGGCTAAGGCCCAGGGCTGCAAGTGTGAGCGGTGCTGGAAGGTTCTGCCCGCCGTGGGTTCCGATGCGGAGCATCCCGCCCTGTGCCCCCGGTGCGCCCTGGCGGTGAAAGCCCTGCCCCAGTTCTGAAAACCCGCCCGGGACTGTTTTATAGCTAACGCAGTTGAAAAGGAGTTATAACTCCTTTTCAACCGGCGGACCATGGGTCCGCCGAAGCGCGGAGTGCATTTGCGTTTCCTATGAAGCTATGCGCAGGCAGCCGCTAAGGCGGAGGACAAGGAGCGCCGGCTCCCTGCGGACTGCAAAACAGACTCCGGAGCAAAGGGGAAGCCCCGCCTTGCGGCGGGGCTTCCTCATTTTGCAATGAAAATCGCGTTCACGGGGCAGCCGTTGGCGGCGTCCCGAACCCGGGGGCTTTTCCCCTCCGGCTGGGCAATCACAACCGAGACGCTTCCTTCGAGGCGGAAAACCTCCGGCGCGGCGCTGGCGCACATGCCGCAGGCGATACAGCGCTTGGCATCCACAGAGACGGTCATGGGCAGGCCTCCTTGCTTTGTTCTGCCTCCATCATAGCGCGAAGCGGTCCGTTTGTCCAGTCTGGAAATGCCAGGGGAAACCGTCCGCCGTTTGTCAAGAGAAATGCGAAAAATTCTATAAATTTTTTAGTACAGGGAGGGGAGGCCAGGAAAAGCGGCGGTGAAAAGCTCTGCCGTTTGGGCGTTTTGCCAATCTTCAAACAGGGCCTAATGGGAAGGCCTGCATTCGAATTGCCCGGTATAATTCCTGTTTCGATATAGCGATAAAGGGGCCGGGGCGATATTTTAGTGTCAAATTCCATTCCTTTAACCGCAATTTCCCCGAGGGCGGCCTCTGGGGAGCGATAGCACGCCCTTTACTCGGATGAAGAGGATCGGCCCATACTGCCCCGGCGCTTGCCGGACTACCTCATACGCGCCGCCCGGCTCCGGGCCGCTGGCCCTCCTCCGCGGCTCTCCGATCTCCGGGTAGGGGCCAACGCACAAAGTCCCGTCGAAATCAATAGCGTAAATCAAGAGTACCCAAAAAAAACATATTAAGCGGACAGTCTGCGGCCTCAATCCGCCGCCGAGCTATGCCGAAATACTTCTTGCAAATTTCGTGCCGGGTCCGCCGGAAAAGTTTCTCTTTACAAATAAATTTCCCTCCTATATAATACATGGGCTGGGAAATCTGGAAGGATGGAGAATTTGCCATGGCTTTGATTGAATACGACGCTTATAAACAGAAGCTCCGGGACCTGAAGCCGGAGCTGGACGAGCTTTCCGCCGCCCTGGATATGGACGCGGCCCGTCAGGAGGCCCAGCGTCTGGAGGATGAAACCGCCCAGGACGGCTTCTGGAACGACTTGGAACGCTCCCAAAAGGTGCAGCAGCGGCTAAAGCAGCTTCAGAACAAAATCACCAAGCAGGAAAAGCTCCTCTCCGCCTGGGAGGACCTGACGGCCCTGTGCGAGATGGGCCAGGAGGCCGACGACCCGGAAATTCTGGAGGAGCTGAAAGCCGAGTACGCCGCCCTGGTGGACCGGACCGCCGAAAGCCGGATGGCCACCCTCCTCTCCGGGGAATACGACGGGTGCAACGCCATTTTGCAGTTCCACGCCGGGGCGGGCGGCACCGAGGCCCAGGATTGGGCCCAGATGCTCTACCGCATGTACACCCGCTGGGTGGAGCGGAAGGGCTTCACCTATAAAATCCTGGACTACGAGGACGGGGACGAGGCGGGCATCAAGTCCGCCGCCATTTCCATTGAGGGCGAGAACGCCTACGGCCTCCTGAAAAGCGAGAACGGCGTCCACCGCCTGGTCCGGGTCTCCCCCTTCGACGCCAACGCCCGGCGGCAGACCTCCTTTGCCGCCATCGAGGTCATGCCGGAGATTGAGAACGACGAGACCATCGAAATCCGGGACGAAGACATTGAGATGCAGGTCTACCGGGCCAGCGGCGCCGGCGGCCAGCACGTGAACAAAACCTCCTCCGCCGTCCGGCTCATCCACAAGCCCACGGGCATCGTGGTGGCCTCTCAGCAGGAGCGGAGCCAGTTCCAGAACAAGGACAACTGCATGAAGATGCTCCGGGCCAAGCTCCTGGAGCTGAAGGCCCAGCAGCACGCGGAGAAAATCAGCGATATCAAGGGCGTGCAGATGAAGATCGAATGGGGCAGCCAGATTCGCTCCTATGTCTTCATGCCCTACCAGATGGTGAAGGACACCCGGACCAGCTTCGAAACCGCCAACATCGACGGCGTTATGGACGGGGACTTGGATGGGTTCCTCAACGCCTATTTGACCCAGCTGGCCACCGGAGAGCTGAAAAAATAACCCCAGCCTTCTAAAAGGCGCGGCTGCTGCGGCCGCGTCCTTTTTCCGCAGAGCCCCGCGTATACAGAAAGGAAACCAGAGATGAAAGACAACAAATTGCAATCACCCTCCCCCGCGCCCCAGGAAAATAAGATGGGCACCATGGCCATTGCCCCGCTGCTGGCCGGCATGGCGGTGCCCATGATGATCTCCATGCTGGTCCAGGCCCTCTACAACGTGGTGGACAGCATTTTCGTGGCCCGGATCAGCCAGGATGCGCTGAACGCCGTTTCCCTGGCCTTCCCCCTGCAAAACCTGATGATCGCCGTGGGCGGCGGCACGGGCGTTGGCATGAACGCCCTGCTGTCCCGCTCCCTGGGGGAGAAGAAGCAGGACCAGGCGGACCAGGCCGCCAACACGGGCATTTTTATTTTCCTGGTCAGCGCCGTGGTCTTCGGCGTGTGCGGCTTTTTGCTGGCCCGGCCCTTCTTCCTGGCTCAAACGGACATCCAGCCCATTGTGGATTACGGCACGGACTACGCCCGCATCTGCCTGGGCCTGTCCATCGGCATTTTCAGCCAATTCTGTTTTGAGCGGCTGCTCCAGTCCACAGGGCGGACGGTGTACTCCATGATCACCCAGCTCATCGGCGCGGTCATCAACATCATCCTGGACCCCATTTTGATTTTCGGCCTCTTCGGCTTCCCCCGGCTGGAGGTGGCGGGGGCCGCTGTGGCCACGGTCGTGGGCCAGATTGTGGCCGCCCTCATCGGCCTTTGGATGAATCTGCGCTTTAACCAGGATATCCGCATCCGCCTTCGGGCCATCCGGCCGGACCGGGCCGTGGTCCGGGAGATTTACCGGATCGGCGTTCCCTCCATCGTCATGCAGTCCATTGGTTCCATCATGACCTTTGGCATGAACAAGATTCTCATCTCCTTCACCGACACCGCCACGGCGGTCTTCGGGGCCTATTTCAAGCTCCAGAGCTTCATCTTCATGCCGGTCTTTGGCCTGAACAACGGCATGGTGCCCATCATCTCCTACAACTACGGCGCGGCCCGGCTGGACCGGGTGCGGGACACCATCAAGCTCACCGCCACGGTGGCCACGGTCATTATGGTCATCGGCTGCTCCGCCTTCAATCTGATTCCCGGGGTGCTGCTGGGCTTTTTCAGCCCCTCGGCGGAAATGCTGTCCATCGGCACCGTGGCCCTGCGGGTCATCAGCTACTCCTTCCTGCTGGCGGGCTTCGACATCATCGCCGGGTCCGTCTGCCAGGCCATCGGCAACCCGGTTCACACGCTGATCTGCTCCGTCTGCCGTCAGCTGGCGGCGCTGCTGCCGGCGGCCTGGCTCCTGGCGCAGACGGGGGTGCTGGACCTGGTGTGGTTCTGCTTCCCCATTTCGGAAGTGGTTTCTCTGGTGCTGAGCATCCTCTTCCTCCGCAAAACCATGCGGGCGGCGGAATCCAGAATCGCTGCCCTGGGAGACGCTTAACAATTCAACCGTCACGAAACAGGGAGGTATTATGGATTCCATCATCACTCAATTAGCCCAGGAGCTGAACCAGCCGGACCGGTATGTGGAAAACGTGGTCCGCCTGCTGGACGAGGGCAACACCATCCCCTTCATCGCCCGCTACCGCAAGGAGCTCCATGGGGCCATGGACGACACCACCCTCCGGAATCTGGAGGAACGGCTGAACTACCTCCGGGGTCTTCAGGAGCGGCGGGAGGCCGTTAAGAACGCCATCGCCCAGCAGGACAAGCTGACGGAGGAGCTGGCTACCGCCATCGACTCTGCCGCCACCCTGGCCGAGGTGGAGGACCTGTACCGCCCCTACAAGCAGAAGCGGCGCACCCGGGCCACCATCGCCCGGGAGAAGGGCCTGGACGTGGTCTTCACCGGCATGGTGCCCCACGGAGAGGTGGCGGACTACTACCGTCTGGGAGACCTGTTCGTTACCGCGTCCACCAGTGAGACCCAGGGGCTGACCTACTTCGAGGCCCTGGCGGCGGGGGTGCCGGTGCTGTGCCGGAGGGACCCCTGCGTGGACGGGGTCGTTGAGGACGGCATCAATGGCTGGCAGTACGACAGCGGCGAGGACTTCGGGCGGTGTCTGTCCAGCTTCTGCGGGGACAAGGTGCTGCGGGAGCGGATGCGGGCTGCGGCCCGGGAGTCGTCGGAGAAGTTTTCCGCCGAGGCCTTCGGCGCGGCGGCGGCAAGGCTGTACGCCTCCGTGGAGGAGGACGCCATGCCCGCAGCGGTCGGGGCGCGCTGGTGATATGAGGCTCCGGCAGATGGAATAGGGAGAGGGCGGCCTGCGGGCCGCCCTCTCTGCGTGTTAAAAGACCATCCTTTCTGTCAAGGAAAAGGAAGGAAAAACGAGGAAATGCAGCAAAAAAGCCCGTGCGGCAAAGACTGACTGGCCCACCAAAGGGCCAGCTTTTTGAGATTCAAGGCAGCAAATTTAAGCCTCACCCAAGCAGAAACTCGTGCCAGACCTCTGCGGTGTGTAAAAAGCATCCCATGCTTGTCTTTGGCGTTGGCGCCACAGGCCTCCCAGCAGGGACGGTTCTGACAGTCCTTCTGCGTGTTGCGGTAGGTGCGCTTTCCATTCCTGTCTGTGGTCGTGTGCTGCAGCTGGCAGCCCTGCGGACAGATAAAGCAGGTCTTTCCTTCATCATAGATAAATTCCCAGGGTTTGTAAGTCCCTTTCTTTCCTTTGTACCGGGTATAGGGGACCAGCGGGATCTTGCCGTCATTCAGAAGTTCCTTCATTTTCCGGCTTTTGGATAGGTTTTTTGACAGGTAGAGAGAGTGCCGCAAACCCTGTTTGCGGCACTCTCTCCCATCATTTCATCATCTTCCGGCAGGACCTCGCCAGCTCGTCCAGCGTCGAACAGGGGGCCATCTGGCACAGGGAAGCCATGGTCCTGATGCTGGCCATATAGGGCCACTTCCTCTGAGGGATGGGATTGAGCCACAGCACCCGGCCCGCCTGACGGCGTGCCTCCACCAGAGCCTGTGCGGCCCGGGGAAGATCAATAGTCTTGGTATCGGATAGGATCAGCAGCGTAGTGGATATCCGCACAGGGGGCAGGCTTTCTTCGGCTTGCTGGCGGCTTCGTCTTCGTTCCAGTCGCCATGTAGAACGACGTTTTTATAATCCCGCTTCAGCTCCAGCAAAAACTCGGAGGGGTTCTGCTCCGGTGCGATAAAGAATACACGGTTTTTCGTCCTTGTCATAGCTACGTAGAATAGTCTTCTTTCCTCCGCGTAATCGATGGATTTGTCGCCCTTGATGACGAATGCCAGGACGGGGTCGTCCTCGATTTTGGAGGGAAATCCGTAGGTTTCGTTTTTGCCGTTTACGATGATGACATCGTCGTATCCCAGGCCCTTTGAGGAATGAGCCGTCATGAAGGTGATGTCCAGCTTCGGATACTTGACGCTTTTGATTTTGCTTCCGCGGCTGCTGTATTCGAACAGGCCTGACCGCTCCAGATGGTCGCCGTCAAATCCAAATCGGCCCAGGAACAGGATTGGCCCGGGCTCTTTGTTTTCCTTTTTCTTGTATTCCAGGAGCTGTCCGATGGCGGTCTCTACGGCGGATGCCAGGGCATAATTTGCCCCGCTTCTGCGGTTGCCGTCCCTGCCCTTGAAGGTGCTGTCGTAGGTATAGATGACGACGGGGTCTTCTATCCGCTTGGGGGAGACGAGCTGCTTGGGAATCTGCTGCGAATTGCGCTGGATAAAGTTTCCGGCGATGTCGATGACCTCCTGGGAGTTCCGATAGGTTCTGACAATCTTCAGCATTTTGGCGTATCCCATTTTCTCCGCGAATTTGGTGAACAGGGTGATATCGGAGCCGCTGAATGCGTAGATGGACTGCCAGTCGTCCCCAACCGCGATTATTTTGGCATCTGTCACCTCGGACAGGGCTTTGGTGAGGTCGAACCTCTGTCTGGAGATATCCTGGTACTCGTCCACGATAATGTATTTGAAGTCCAGCTTCTGCTTCATCTCCTTTACTTCTGTGAGGATTCTGGCGGACTCGTTTATCATGTCCTCAAAGTCCACTGCTTTGTTTTCCCTGAGCCACCTTGCATACTCCAGATAGCAGTCGTTGCAGATGTCCAGGAACAGTCTGCTCCTGACATTCTGGGTGGAATGGTACATGCGGCCGAATTCGTCCTCTGTGTAGCCGTTGACCTTGAAATTGGAGATGAAGCGGCAGATGAGGTTGATCAGCTTGCGGACGTAGCGATTCTCCTCTCCCGCCACCAGCGATTCCATGACTTCTTTGTTGGAGCGCGGCCTTAGCTCGAAGCCTTTGGCCTCCAGCTCCTCCCGCAGATGGGCCAGCAATGGCTTTCTGTCGTTGTAGGAGGAAAAGGTGTATATCAGTGTGGTTCCGTGCTGTTTGTGCAGGCGGACTTTGTTGTTTACCGCTTTTTTGTAACAGTCTAATTCTTCGGGGCTGTATCTGTCGTTTTCACCGCTCTGGGAGATGCCGAAATGTTCTATGTATGCGGTCCTTCCATCCTGGCAGATGATGAAGTCCGGGGTGTATGGCTTCCTTGCGTATGCTATGTTGTAGGGGTAGGCGGGTTCATAGTCATAGTCTATGTTGTTCAGGTAGAGGAAATTGGCGATTTCCACCTCCTGGTGGGAGCGCAGCACTTCGTTCTGGATCGTGACGGACTTTTTCGTCCTTGCGTCTATTACCTGGCACTTGAAGTCCTCCAGGTCGCTTCTCATGGTGGAGTAGTTCGCTTTGGCGATATTGTTGAAGAACGCGTTGAAGTCGTCCCCTTCGTATGGCGCGTCGAAATAGGATGCGAAGAACATGATGAGCTTGTTCACTATGCTTTCGTTCTGCATCACGGAGCCGCGGAAGTAATCGCGGATGACAAAGTACAGCCTGGAATTGTCTACGATATTCAGCTTCTCCTCCGGGGCGTTCACATGGATTATGGCGTTTCCGGTGGAATGGAATGTGGCTATGGGGCATGGTATCCCCAGGGCGCTTTGAATTTTTTCCTTTAGTTCGTTTACTGCTTTGTTCGTGAAGGAGACTACCAGTATCTGGGAAGGTTTTATGCCCTGCCTGTCCACAAGGTATTTTACTTTGGCGGCTACCGTTGTGGTCTTTCCGGCGCCTGCTCCAGCGATTATAAGGCAGTAGTCCTCGTCGGTCAGGACGACTCTCCGCTGGTCGTCGTCCAGGGAGACCGCGGGGTCAACCGGCTTTAGGATGTTGTCCAGGTATTCCTTTTCGGTAGTCAGGGATTTGGTGATGAATTCTTCGTTGAGCTGGTCTACCCGTTTTTCTATTTCGGTATATGCTGCTGTTGTATTTTGGACTTCGGGCAGAGATATTCCGTTTCTTTGGCAGAAGTCGGCCAGCATGCCGCTGTTTTTCAGGATGTCAAAAAAATCTATGGTGGGCCTGTATTGTTTTATGGGGGCAAGGTAGTCGCTTTTTGCGATGTATTTGTCTGAGGCTAACAGGGAATCTATGTATTTTTTTAAATCCAGGAGTTTTAGGACATTTTCGTTTTGGGAGAATGCGGGACTCTTTTTCGGTATTTTCATTTGTTTAATATAGCTTGATATTCTGTTGAAGAATCCCATGGTTTGTTTTCCCTTTTTTATTTATAGCGTTATTTTCTTAGACATTTCTGCTGCTCTTCCAGCAAACGCATCTTTTTCCATGATGCTTAAGCAGTCCATTGATAAAATGGCCAGCCCATCTAAACCGTTACTCCAAGCCCAGTTCCTTTTTCCAATCCTCGCCCGTCAACATCCTGATACTTGAATCTTCCGCATACAAATCAAATAGATTCTGATCCGGATGGAGGAAAACCCGGCCTCTGTCATTTGTAATAATTATGTATTCCCCACAGGATGCTTTCGCAATTGCCAACAGTTCACATTCTCCCATGTCTTTGTTCCTGAAGCTCGGTCTCTTTATATCCTCCCGGGTAATGTCCCCTCTCTGTATCAACATATTCAAATAGCCTGGGTCTCTCATCCAGCTATAGTATCTTTTTCTGATTTTCTTTAATTCCTGTGTTGCTCCATCAATATCCTCCAGCTTAATCAGCCTTATGACTTTCATTCCCCGTGCTCCCGTTGCCAAATTATGTACAGCGGTATATATTTCCTTGCTGGATATATCTTCATTCTCTCTGTAATAGCCAGGATCCAATTCATTTAAAATGGTCTGTGTAATCGTTATATCATTGCCACTGCGCTTACACAAATCAGCGACTCCATATATATTTGAATCGATGACATGGAGAAACACATTTGTATCCACCAGATAATACATTATACTACACCTATTCCATTTCTATATTTAATGGCTTCAGCAGTGGCTTTACTGATTTTTCCGCTCTCGATTAATTTATTGACCCTTTTTTCCAATTCAATATAAGCATCCCGCAGAACCTGATACTCCGGCAATGCTTCGTTTGGAATGTAAAAATCCTTCTCGAAATATTCTGAAATTCTACATCCTATAGCCTTCTCTATCTGTCCTTTTATCTGTTTGTACTGTGCCGCCTGCCTGCTTCTGTATAATATCTTTCTAAAAACCGCATCGAAGCTAAGGCAATACTTATGACATAATTTGTCTATATATACTGCTAATTCTTCTCTCTTATCAGCCTGCAAAAAACCTTTTTCCACTGCTTCAAAATAATCCTGCACAAAAAGCTTTTCGGGGTAGAGCAGTTCACCCGCGAACATATTCGCCTCCTGCTCTTTCGTGTCTTTAGACCATGTATAATTTGTGACATTATCAGAAATGCTTTGGCCATTGTGCAAGAGCCAATGTCCCAGTTCATGGGCCAAAGTAAAATTCTGGTGGCCAATAGGGCGTTTATAATTGATGCATATCAAGGACAAACCATTTTCTCCATATCCTATAAAACCTGACAGTTTTGAGATGTCTTCCCTGAACAAAAGAAGGCTAAACCTCTCTATGTATCTCTGGCTTTCAAGCAAAGAAAACAAATTGCCAGGAAAGTCTTCGATTTGAAAGAGTTCCCTGGCGTTATTCACTGCCCCAATCACGCTTTGTGTCATAAGATTCCCCCTATTTTACTTCTGACAAAATATCTGTCACAAAAGCAAAATCATTCATAAAATCCTGAAGCTTTGCTTTTACGTTCATCGACTTTTTATCGTCTAATCCTCGGTTCATGGATGCTGACAACAAATCCCTCTCACGCGCTTCTGAATCTGTAAAGAAATCCTCCTGACAGTGCAGTACGCTGCAGAGCAATGAAAAATCAAATTCTTCTATATTTTCCAATGAAATTTCATTATTGATAATCGCCGCAACTACATCCTCTTCTAAAAAGGTCTTGTCGGCTACTTCTTTTACTGTCAAGCCTAATAAATCCATTCTATCCTGTACTTCTTTTCCGATGTATAGCATGGCAATACCTTCCTTTCTATTTTGATGCAGTAATGTATTTTTTACATTATATCATATTATTTGTAAATTGATACTGTTTTTACGCATTTTCTCCGAAAAAGCAAGCGGTTGGGGGAATCTGCCCTTCTCCACTTGTCCGCGGTGCTGCTGGCCTACCAGGGAATCGCTTATCATAAAGGGAACCTACGCCA
>OFHM01001603.1_pt1 | contig 14340 bp, 11 predicted proteins | sample 1521311 | NCBI WGS metagenome assembly OFHM01 (sample SAMEA3504083, study PRJEB24116) | mouse gut metagenome | biome: mouse gut; feature: mouse-associated habitat; material: faeces | place: Denmark | collected 2011 | reverse complement strand
CTTTTCATTTTCCGGAAGGGGCGGAAGTAATTACGACACCGTTTACATTTATCTCGACGACGCATGCGATTGTAAGAAATCATTTAAAACCGGTGTTTTGCGATATCAAATACAGCGATGGAACGATCGATGAGAGCCAGATCGAAGATCTGATCACGGAACGCACCGTGGCTGTCGTTCCCGTACATGTGTATGGCAATATCTGCAATGTCGAAGCGATTGCAGATATCGCATACCGGTATGGACTCAAAGTGATTTATGACGCGGCGCATGCATTCGGCGTGGAATATCAGGGAAGAGGCATCGGCAGCTTTGGAGACGCTTCGATATTCAGCTTTCATGCGACCAAGATCTACCATACGATAGAGGGCGGCGCGGTTGCGTTTAACGATCCTTCTGTCTACGACAGACTGTATACGCTTAAAAATTTTGGCATACAGGGGGAAGAGCTCGTGACAGGCGTCGGCGCAAATGCAAAAATGAATGAGTTCTGTGCGGCTATGGGGTTGTGCAATTTACGCCATATTAATGAAGAAATTGAAAAGAGAAGGAAGATTGCAGAGTGCTATCGAAATTATTTAGAGGGGGTAGAGGGGATACGTTTAAATCCGGTGCAGAGGCTGGTAAACTCTAATTATGCTTATTTCCCAATAATAATAGAAGAAACTGATTTTGGAGCCAGCCGGAATGAATTGTATGAAGAATTAGCGAAACATAACATTATTACAAGAAAGTATTTTTATCCACTTACTAACACTTTTGCATGTTTTCACAATAAGTATGATGTGGGGAAAACGCCTGTAGCATTGTATATTAGTAAAAGGGTATTGACATTACCTATATATGGAGACTTAGATTTAGCTATAACGGAGAAAATTTGTCGTATAATTTTAGATTGCCACAGAAGGGCAGCAAGTAAAAGTTTTTTTGGTTAAGGGAGTAAAAGTGGATAGCGATATAAAGGGAAGGTGTTTAAAATGGGGTTGAATATTTTGCTGACTTCTGTTGGAAGGAGAAGTTATCTAACACAGTATTTTAAAGAAGCGCTGGGGAATGTGGATATTGTGAGTCAATGCCAAGTAGGCTGACATTGTTCGCCATATAATATATAATGGAGGGACATAATGATACCTGTAATGATAATTACACTATGCAGATATGAGCATTTGTTAAGATGTATATGTTCACTTCAAAAAAATTCAAATGCAGAAAATACAGATTTATATATAGGATTGGATTATCCGGCAGATGAAAAGCATTGGAGTGGATATAAAAAAATTGAAAAGTATCTTGACAATAAAATAGTTGGATTTAAAAGTGTAAATGTTATTAAGCATCAGAGTAATTTAGGACCAACAGGGAACTACAAAACAGTTCGGGATATTATTATCAAAAGTCATGATGGTTATATATTTTCTGAGGATGACAATGTCTTTTCACCTAATTTCTTAGAATATATGAATATATGTATGGAGTATTACAAGGAAGATAAAAATGTAATAGCAGTTTCAGGATACATGTATCCCATAACAGTTACAAATGATAATGCCAATATTTTACAAATCTCCACATATTTTTCAGCATATGGATTTGGTATGTATCGTGATAAGGATGCTATTCTTGAAAAATATGTAAATATGGAAACATTTCTTAAGATGTATTATAACATAAAATTAATGCGTAAATTGAAAAAGACAAGCCCTAATCAATTTTGTAATTTTGTAAAAGGAATGGTGGAATACACTCCAGATTTAGTAAATAATAATAAGATTCGTCCGACGGATTTGGCTTGGGGGCTGTATATATTTTTTCATAACTACAAAGTTATATTCCCTACTGTTAGTAAAGTGAGGAATAACGGATATGATGGATCCGGTGTAAATTGTTTCTCACAAAATAATATTAAAGGGGGGGATACAGGAAAATATAGAGAGTATGATTTTTCACTACAGGAGATAGATAAAATGGATAGTTTTTCCTTAAAAAATGCACAATGTGTTAATAAAAATAAAATTGACGAGGAAGTCTCTCTTTTTTTTAGTATCTCTAGAAAAGAAATGTTTAGAACGATAATTGCGTATAGTATTTCTTTGGTAATTGGAAGAAGAAACACGGCTTCAATAATTAAACGAATCATGAATGCCAAAGGAGATTAACAGTGAATGTATTAATGATGGTCAGTTGGTTTGGGGAAACTGCCGGGGCCGAAAAGGGTGGAGGCTTCCATTATGAGCAGGCAGTTGATTTAAATAGATTTTGTAATTGTGCAATTTATTATCCTTATGACAGGAATATCGAAGAGAGTTTTGTAAGCCGTATAGAGGGTGGAATCTTGGTATACCGTTCAAAATATTGTTTGCCCCAAAAAGTGCGAAACAGGTTATTTATGTTTGGGGCAATGAAAAAAATTGTTAAAGAGTTCCATCCAGATATTATACATGGGAATGTTGCAACGGAATCAGGACGATTTGCGGTGATGTTGGGCAAATTATTTCATATACCAGTAATAATAACAGAACATTCTTCAACCAAAGGATCTGGTGTAGACTGTTTTCCTCACTATTATTATGCAAAGTTTGCTTATAGGCACAGTCTCTATAATGCATGTGTTTCTGATGATTTGAAAAATAATTTAGAAAAAATTTTCCCTCAATACTTTTTTCATACAATATATAATGGAATAAAAATTTCTCAGGTAGTTAATTGCGATGTAAAGTTATATAAGAAAAATAATTATGTTAATGTTGGAATGGTTGCAGGCTTTTATAGCCGCGAAATAAAGGGGGTACAATTTGTTCTGCCAGCACTCCGTAAGATGCTTGATGAAGGATACAATGTATTTCTGCATATTATGGGGGGTGGAGGGTATTTAAATGAATATATAGATTTAGCAAAAACGCTTGGCGTATCCGATAATTGTCTATTTTATGGATTATGTGATAAGAATAAACTTTTTGCCATTGAATCTGAAATGGATTTTGTAATTTCTGCAAGTCTTTTTGAGTCATTTGGGTGTGCTATTGCGGAGGCAGCGATGTTGGGAAAACCGATTGTTGCATCAAAGAGCGGAGGGGTTGAGTCTATTGTAAATCCACAAAATGGTATTTTGGTTGAAACAGGTAGTACCGAGGCAATTTATAATGGCATGAAATTAATGTACGGGAAATATATGGCATATGATTCTAAGAAGATAGCAGAAGAGGCAAAGGGTAAGTTTGCAATTAGTAAGGTTAGCAAAAAGTATATAGAAATTTATGAAAAAGTATTGGATCAATATCAGAAAAAAGGTGGGAGAATGGGCAAGAAAGGAACTGGTAGATGATTAATGAAAGTGTTGCACATTACAACAATTGATATTGGCGGAGCTTTTAAGGGCGCATGGCGGTTAAATGAGAGCCTAACAGCTCTCGGAATTGATTCACAAATAATGGTGAGAACGCGAAGAAACGGTGATAAGAAAGTAATAAAAGCTTTTTCTAACCCGGTTGCGCAGCTATCGTCTAAGATAAAAAATGGAATAAATAGGTTGTTAGCAAGAGGTGGGATAGCAAGGGACTTGCTTGGAACAGATATTTCCCATAATAGCTCAGTAGAGGATGCAGATATTGTAGTGCTTCACTGGGTTAATTCTTTTCTATCAGTTATTGATGTAATGAAATTGGCACAGATGGATAAGCCAATAATATGGATAATGCATGATATGTGGCTTTTTACAGGAGGATGCCATTATGATAATTACTGTGGTAAGTATGTGGATAGATGTGGAAATTGCCCATTAATTTTAGGGGAAAGGGATATAGATATATCCAGAAAGAATCTTGAAGATAAAATTCATATGATGGATAAAAGCAATATTTTTATTACTGGTCCGAGTAAGTGGATTGTAGCGTGTGCAAGGGATAGCAGTATTTTGAAAAGAAAGGAAATCTGTTATATACCCAATACACTTGATACTTCATTTTATTCACCATTAAAAGACAGAATAAAATTGCGTAAGAAGTATCAGGTAAACACAGAAAAAAAGGTAATATTATTCGGAGCAGCAGATAATGGAACAAGTAACAAGAATAAAGGCTTTATATATTTGCGGGACGCTTTAAAGTATATACCAATTGATGACTATCTATTAATTATCTTTGGAAATGCTAATTCAGAGTTAAGCTTACCTTCAAATTTGGAAGTTATAAGAATGGGCTTTATTAAGGATGAAAAGATATTGGTTGAATTGTATAACTTGTCTGATACAGTGGTTGCGCCTTCAAATCAGGAAGTATTTGGCTATACGGTTTGTGAAGCAATGGCCTGTGGGACGCCTGCTGTCTGCTTTCCTGTGGGAGGACTAGAAGAACAGGTATTGCACAAGGAAAATGGATATCTTGCCCAATATCATGATGCTAGGGATTTGGCGCAGGGAATTATGTTCTGCGCGGAGCATACAGAGGAACTTGGCAAAAAGGCAAGACAGTCGGCAGAAAAATATTCGTATGATAATGTCGGCAAAATGTTTAGTGAATTATGTAGGCGATTGGCTTATGGTTAAAGTGTCAATTATTACTGTTTGCTACAATAGCGAATATACAATACGTAGAACATTGAAAAGCGTTTTGCAACAATCTTATTCTAATATAGAATATATTATAGTGGATGGAAATTCTAACGATAAGACAATAGATATTGTGAAGGAATTTGTCCCGGAGTTTGGCAATAAGTTGCAAATTATTTCTGAACCTGACAGTGGCATATATGATGCAATGAATAAAGGTATCGCAAAGGCATCAGGACAGCTTATAGGTATATTAAACAGTGACGACTATTATGAAGAGGAAGCGGTTGCATACATGGTAGATGCCATGACAGAGGATAAGTACCAAATACTTTATGGGTTTACTAGGACAGTAAAAGACGGGATTGAATATTCGATCAGCAGACGCTCCCATACATTTTTAAGTGAGGAAATGATAGATCATCCAGCCTGCTTTGTGACGAAAGCTGTATATGATGATTTTGGGAGCTTTGATTTACAGTATATAAGTGCAGCAGATTATGATTTTATGCTTCGTATGAGTATGATACCAGAAGTAAGGTTCTATCCTGTAGATCAGTTGGTTGTTAATTTTAGTATGGGGGGGATGTGTTCTACGGATAAGGCATGGCTTGATTTACTAAAGTTAAAGAAGAACCATGGTATGATAACGGAAAAAAGATATAAATGGGAGTTGTTTAAAGATAAAGTATATAGAGTAATTAATAAGATGTTTATAGAAGGATTACAGTCTAAGAAAAAAAACGGGTAGATTGGATACAAATATAATTATGCATAATGTTAAAACTTTTTTAAGAATGTTTCAACAATTAAATAAAATTTTAGATTTCCGTCAAAAGAGGAATGCAGTAGTAGTTGCAATAGTAGCAATTTTTAGCGCACTATTGGAAACTTTAGGCGTTAGCATCATCCTTCCATTTATTTTAGCAATGCTTCAACCACAGCAATTGTTGGATTACCCATATCTAAAGAAGACTTTTGATATATTTGGAATAAAGGCAGAAGGAGAATTACTTTTATTTACGGCTTTGGCCATTGTAAGTGTTTATATATTAAAGAATGGGACGATTTTATTATTTAATTTTATTCAATTAAATTTCAGAAATAGGTTAGAGAGAGATTTATCAGTTTTAATGATGGAATCATATATTTATAAGCCATACTCCTTTTTCCTGAATATAAATAGTGCTCAAATAATGCAAGGGGTCAGCGGTGATATATCAGGAGTTGCTTCCGTAGTTGACGCTTATTGTGGATTATTAAATGAAGGTCTCACAGTTGTTTTTATTGGTGTATTGTTGGTTGCGATTAATCCTGTGATTGCGATCGGGTTAATTATGTTGTCTGCAATTATTGCACTGTTTATGGTACTGGCTTTGCGGAAGAGAATTGGTGAATGCGGGGCTAAAACAAGGGAAGCATTTACGAAGCGATATAAAAGCGCTTACCAAACAGTTAATGGAATAAAAGAAGTCCATGTAATGAAGCGGCAGAAAGAATTTCTAAATGAGTTTGAGACTGCGGCAAGTGTTGCGTGTGAAAATAATACAGAATATTTGTGGATTGCTAAGCTACCCAGCAGAATAATTGAAGTGTTTTTTATATCTGGTCTTATTTTTATGATACTGATAAGTTATCATTCAGTAGCGGATATGTCAGTTTTAATAGCCCAGTTTGGGGCAATGGCAGTTGCATCTATTCGTATTTTGCCATCCATATCTAATATTGCAAATTCCATTAATTCATTGGTGTTTAATCGCCTATCCCTGGAAAATGCCTATATGAATATAATTAATATAGGGATGAAACGACAGTCAGATTATATACAATGCAATGGGCAATCTGGCGAGGTACTAAATAAAGGATTTAATATTGAATTATCAATTAATAATATTTTTTGGAAGTATCAAGAAGATCTTCCATATGTTCTATCTGGTCTGTCATTAAAGGTGAAGCCAGGAGAAGCAATTGGTTTAATGGGGGAATCAGGTGCAGGAAAAAGTACATTAGCTGATATAATTTTGGGTTTATTCACGCCACAGAAGGGTAACATTACAGTTGATGGCAAGAATATTTTCGACAGCAAGACAATGTGGCATAAAATGATAGGGTATGTACCCCAAAGCATATTTCTATTGGATGATTCGGTTAGGAATAATATATTATTTGGAGTTTGTGGCGAACAAGATGATGATAAGGTTTGGGCAGCCTTAAATCAGGCACAATTGAAGGAGTTTGTACAAGGATTGCCAGATGGGTTGGATACAATATTAGGGGAAAGGGGGATTAAGATATCAGGTGGGCAAAGGCAGAGAATGGCGATTGCCAGGGCATTGTACTATAATCCGGAAATATTAATATTAGATGAGGCTACATCTGCGCTGGATAATGAGACAGAGAATGCAATTATTGAGTCTATAGATGCCTTGCAGGGTGAGAAAACGCTTATTATAGTTGCACATAGACTTTCTACAATTGCAAATTGTGATAGGATATATGAGATAAGAAATGGGGGCGCGGTTTTAAAAAATAAAGATGAAGTTTTTTCAAATAGATAAAGGCTATAGTTGCACTATAGCTATCAGTAGGTACCACGTTAAGGGATTGATGAGGTGTTTTGTGAAGGATAAATTTATCTTTGATGTTTTTGATAAGTATAATTATATTTTGCATTATTTAAGATACAAGGTGAGCAAAATTCCAGGTATTGTCTTGCCAAAAGGATATTGGTCTAATCCGAAGATGTCATTAATAAAGGTGTAATATGAAATTTAATACAAAGAAAGTAATGATAAGTTTTCTATTTATAGTTGAATTATTTGGTCTAGTAGTTGTCAGCACTAAAGGTAATAATTTAAGAAAGGTATCTGTCTGTTTTGGCGTAGATGAACTATTAACAGCAGATGGCGACCTTGTGACCATAGACAGGCAGCCAGAGGAAGTCGCAGAACGTGTAGGTGAGGATGTTTGGTGTCCCTTACTTGATTTAGATGAGGGGAGCTATATAGTCAGGGTGGTATACAGAGCTGCCGACACAGGAAATAAGTTAGTATTTTCCCGGGATAAAGGATACTATAAGGAATATGATAGTATACTGAGTGACTTTGCGGAACTCCCCCGTGGTAATCCCGAGGGAAGGGAGTGGCAGACTTTTGAAACGAAAGTATATTTGTCTAGGCCAGCAGAAACCTTCAAAATTATGATACAGTATTCAGGGGGCTGGGAGCTAACAGTAAAAGAGATAAGTATCAGGACAGATAAAGATTATCCGCTTACTGCCAATAAGCTGTTTAAGTTAATTGTAGCTTTTCTGCTTTTGGACATTATAATATTATTGTTTATATTTAGAAATAGCCAGTGGGTTCAAAATAGATTAAATGATAAAGAGGGGAACACAATATTTTTAGGTATAATTATAATAACATTGCTTTCCTCTGCGCCGGTTTTCAATGATTATCTAGTATTTGCGCATGATTTGGATTTTCATTTATCAAGAATAGAAAACATAAAAGACGGAATTCTTTCAGGGGTATTTCCGGTGAGGATTGGGCCTGATTGGTGTGAAGGATATGGATATGCAGCTTCTGTATTTTATAGTGATTTACTGTTGTATTTTCCTGTAGCATTGCGCCTTTTAGGGATATCTCTACAAAATGCTTATAAAAGCTATGTGGTGGTTGTGAATTTAGGTACAGCAATCATAGCATATCATAGTTTCAAAGGGTTTACAGGAGATAAAAGGCTGGGATTGTTACTCAGTGGAGTGTATAGCTTGTCTGTTTACCGTACAATAGATATATATATGAGATGCGCATTGGGAGAATTCAGTGCCATGATGTTTCTGCCATTGGTAGCATATGGCTTTTATAAAATATTTTTTGTGGACAAAGATAAATGGCAGTTTGCTGGCAGTGTGCTGATCCTTGCTGTTGGGTTGTCAGGGGTTGTTAATACCCATGTCCTGTCGTGTGTAATGACAGGTATTTTTGTCTTTATTTTTTGCATGGTCTTTATTAAAAAAATATTTAACAGGCAGCGTTTTGTTGCCCTTGCCAGTGTGGTAATTATTACGTTATTACTTAGTGCATGGTATTTATATCCTTTTTTATATTATATTATGACAGGCAGTTTTGTAATTCAGACACAGCCTGCGGTGGGAATCCAACAGGAAGGGATGTTTTGGAGCCAGTTCTTAACTATGAATTATTCCGGGTCTGGGACAAGCTTGATTTCATGCTGGGGAATTAAGGGAGAAATGCCAATGGGAGTTGGTTGGGGATTGATCCTGCCGTTTATTGTATCAATTTTTCTGCTTGTACGGAGGGAATATACGGATAAAAGAAGACAGAAAGGAGCTGCTTTTTTAGTCATTTTATCAGCTTTCTCTATGTGGATGTGTACTGTTAATTTTCCATATGACATTATTTTAGACATTTGTCCGCTGATAGGAGAAGCACTGGGGAAAATAGAGTTTCCCTGGAGATATTTGCAGATGGCAACATTGTTGCTTTCTGTACTTGCAGGTGTGGTGCTAACAGAATTAAATTCTATTAATAGACGGGTAATGTATATTTTGGCAGGGGCATTATGCCTGTTTACTTTCTTGCAGAGTGGTATGTTAAATGATAACATTGCACAGGGAGAGAAGGCAAGAGCATTCAGGAGATATGGAATTTCGCAGGTATCCAATATAGCCTCTGGGAGCGAGTACTTTCCCACAGGGATTAATGTGGATACATCAAATCAAGAGCTAAATGCCAGCGAAGATGTACAGGCTGCTATACTGGATAGAAATTACAACTGCTTTTTGCTGGAAAGTATTAATTCAGGGAATGGTGCAGGTTATGTGGAATTGCCGCTGATTTATTATATTGGATATAGGGCTGAGGATGAAACAACAGGAGAGAGATTGGAGGTAGTTCCAGGGGAAGGGATGAAAGTGAGAGTGCAGATTCCAAAGAACTATCAGGGGAAGATTCAGGTCTCATATAAAGAGCCGGTCTCCTGGAGAATTGCAGAAATAGTATCAATAATCATGATGATTGGCATGTTTTTTGCAGGCAGGATTGTTTATATACATAAGAAAAGGTTTGCCAGTACTTTAGCATAGGAGAGAGAATGAAGAAGATTAGTGTATTGATTCCCTGTTATAATGAAGTGGAAAATGTGGAACCCATTAGCATGGCAGTAGTTAATATTTTTGAAAGAGAGATACCGGATTATGACTATGAGCTGGTATTTATTGATAATTGTTCTAATGACGGAACCCGGGAAAAATTAGAATTGCTCTGTGGCAATAATAAGAAGATTAAAGCGATTTTCAATGTGACCAACTTTGGGCAATTCAATTCTCCCTTTTATGGCATGTGCCAGACTACTGGGGATTGTACCATTACGATGTGCTGTGATTTTCAGGATCCCCCGGAATTGATCCCAAGGTTTTTGGAGGAATGGGAAAAGGGGCATAAGATTGTAAGCGGGATTAAGACAAGCAGCAGGGAAAATGCAGTGATTTATTTGCTCAGGACATGTTACTATAAGTTGATCAGGAACATGTCAGATGTGAAAATGATTGAACATTTTACTGGATTTGGTTTGTATGATAAAACTTTTATTTCTATATTGAGGGAACTGGACGACCCGATTCCTTTTGTAAGGGGAATTGTGGCAGAGTATAGTTCTGGTTTTAATTTAAAGGAAATTGAATATGAACAGCCTAAAAGGAGGGCTGGTAAGACACATAATAACTTCTATAGCCTTTATGATGCTGCTATGCTGAGCATCACATCTTATACGAAAGTTGGGCTGCGCCTGGCCACTATGCTTGGCTTTATATCATCAGGCGTCAGCCTTTTGGTGGCACTTATTTATTTAATCAACAAACTGCTTCACTGGTATGACGTGCAGGCAGGAAATGCGCCAATGATATTAGGTATTTATGTCCTGGGGTCTTTGCAACTTTTTTTTATTGGGTTAGTAGGAGAGTATATTTTAAACATTAATACCAGAGTGATACACAGGCCGGTAGCCGTTGAAGAGAAACGAATAAATTTTGAGGATTGTCAAAGCATGGAGCTGAAAGGAAGAGGCAATAGGGAAGATGGAAGAATGGAATAAAAAGATACCAGTATCACAGTATGGGACAAGTTTGTTAATCGCTTTTCTGGTTACACTGGTTCCAACCTTTTCGGTGTTGGTTATGCAGGTACGCACCGATAGTTTGACAGGGGAAATGAATAACCTCCGAATTTATATAATGACTGCACTGGTTTTTATGATTACCCTGTTAACGTCGGTTTTGGTTTGCAAAGTTTTTTTCTTCAGTGGTAAACATAAGTGGAATTTGCATATCACCTGTTGGGCATATGTCTTGTATTTGGGGGGCATTTTGCTTAACGTCTGGTATTTGATAAAATGTTACCTGAATTCAATGAATGTATATCCCTACATGAGCGGCGAGTGGTTTCCCTGGCACAAAAAGCCAAACTGGCAGATATTTTTTCTAATGTTCCTTATTGGAATTATTGCCATAGGAGTGAGCTTATGGAATGAAAAGGGGAAAAAAATATTTGAAGTTGCCAGGTTCCCACTATACCTGCTGGCATCTGCAATTGGCGGAGCTTCCATGTATTGTTCCAATTTATTTGCAGGGGACTTTCTGCATGGAAACGCATATTATGCGTCTGTTTACCAGGCAGTCATAGGTGCGCCATTTGATTATAATAACCAGAGTGTTTATGGGCACTATGCTATTTTTTTGAAATACCCGGTTAAAATGCTTGGAGGAGATTATACAGCATTCAATATTGTAATTGCCATTGTGGGGGCGATGAGTATATTTATGGTGGCGCTTGCGCTTGATCTGTGTGTGAAGAACCATTTTATAAGTATTATTGGGACTTGGGCAATACCTATGATGTATCTTTATTATCCTAAAAACCATTGGCAGATGTTTCCACATAGAATATTATCTGCCAGTTTTTTATTATATGTAATTGCCAGGTATTTTCATAAACGTGAGAAATGGATGAAGCTTACAGGATATACCTTGGCAGGGCTGGCCATTCTTTGGAATGCGGAAACTGGAATAATTTGTCTTGGAACATGGATTATAGCCAGTATTATTTTTGAAATAGTAAATAAAGTAGATGATACTCGGGTCAACCTGATGAAAAGTGTTTTTAGGAATATGATGTACAGTATTTTAACACTCGGAGGTATGGTCTGCCTGTTTAATTTATATAATATGCCCCTTGGAGAGAAGTGGCATGGTTTTCGGTTTTTGATGTTTCCGCTGGACGCAGGATGGGATATGCCTGGTCTTATAGAGGCGCATGCTGCGGAGGAAACCGGAAGTTTATTTGGTGCTAAGCTTATGGAATTGTGGGTGAAAATGAATAATACTTTTGCCTCTGGCTTAATGCAGCCTTTAATTTATGAAATAAGCCCATGGTACTTAGTATTTTTGCTTTTTGGAATTGCTATTGTGCTTGTAGTGGTTCGGGCTTTGTACAATAGGGCACGGGCGAATGACTATGTAATTGGACTGGCTTCCATTCTGGCTCTTGGGCAGTTATATTATTTTTTTAACAGGCCTTGCTTTGACTATCTTGCAATTGCACAATTTGAAGCGATACTGATAATGGCTATTTGGTCAGATGAAAGATCCGGTTGGGAGTATGCTTGGATGAAAAGGCCACATCAGTTTTTATTTATTTCTATATTATCAATTTTATCAGTTTTTACACTATGGCAGGCAAGATTCCGCTTTGGTGGAAGAATAGCGGAGGGATATTATGATAGTGGACCATTTAATGAGGTGCTTAGGGATATTGAGGAAAATGTACCCAAAGACACCTTTGCATTTGGCCATGGTATTGAAGAAGTTTATGCGCAAATTGGATGGAATACAGGCTGTCATGTGTCGGATTATTCAAGCTGGGCGAACAATCATTCCATAGGTGCCGTAATTGTCAATGCATCAGGACAAGAAGAATGTGTAATCTCGGTCAGGAATAAGAAAAAAAATGGTATGGTCAGTGCGGAAGAGTATATGGGATGGTGGGGGTTTGAAAGAAAAGCCATTTCGGTAAAAGAACATTGGAATTTAGATATTGACGAAACCTGGTATTGGGATATCTATTATATAGAAATTGATAAAAACTTTGATAATTATTATTATGATAAATACAAAGGCACTGTTTAATTGGTGTAGAGTTTTATTAGTAGCCAACAGCGCATCTTCCTGCGGGAAGATGCGCTGTAACTTTAATTATTTTTCGTCTCTTCATAATTCAATATAATTTTCGCCAGTGCGTCTGCATACAACTGCCTTCCAGCATCCGTCAAATGCACCCCATCTTCCAGATATTCTTCAGCAGTATAGCCAGTGATACCCAAATCAAGGTAAGCGTTAAAGAACAGGGCACCCTGTTCGTTAGCAACATAATTACAGGTTCCTGCGTAATCAAACAGAGTTCCCTGTCCATTGTTAGTGGTATTGCCGTCACCCACCAGATAGCCATCCTTGTAGAACTGTGCATACATAGGCGAACAAAAGATAATGGTAGCGTCCGGTGCAACTTCCCGCAGCCTGCTCACTGAATAACGTAAAGCCCCTCCATAGGTATGCAGATTGTAGGCATCACTGTCGCTTTGCCTGACGCCCCGGAAGAAGTCATTGGTTCCATATTCTACAATAAAATAGTCTGTCTGGGAAAAGTCAATGTGTGGATTATCCAGCAGTTCTCCTGTCCTGGTTCCCTGAAAAATATCTGTGGGAATTCTTTTTCCCATAGCGTTTGCTACGCCACACAGCCCGCGGGACGTCCATTTTTCAATATCGGATACCTCCCCTTCTTCTATGCTTGCGCTTGTGCCCCCTATAGCAAGGTTATACACATCAGCTTCACACTGTTTCGCAGTCAGATAGGGAACGCCCGTGCCATCCCGGTTATTGTCAAAAATACTGTCACCTAAAAATACAAGCTGTAGGTTATATCCCTGGGGTTCAGTCTGGTCTTCCTCTGTGATTACCTGCTCCTGTACCGGAATGTCTACATCCACTGCCGGTGTGGCTGCTGCCTGAGCCTGCTGCCCGTTTTGGGATCCTGAAATGGCGGGTTCCTGGACGGCGTTGCCCTGTTCTGGAGTTGGCGTGGGTTCCTCCGTAGCTGCTGCCTGGGGCGTAGGTTTTTCCATTACCTCGCCGGTTTCCGTAATTATTATATTTTCAGCCCTCATATCATCCTGTGTTTTTTCTTTTGCATATCCCCTGCTGCAGCCGGTTGTCAGCAGGCCGATTAGCACAACTGTAATGGTAAATATCCTTTGTCCTCTACTTGATTTTTTCATAAATTACACCTCATTTCTGCGCTGCTTTTACGCACAGGCATGAATGCCTGCCAGGCATGTGCGGCGCAAACACAAACCTGTTTTACGTTCTTTTCGAAAAATAATTCTTTCTTGATATCTAGCATATCACATTTTGGAGGAAAAACCAGTTACCCTGGTTCTTTCTAAGATTTTTTCCATGATTCTTAAACAATTCTTAATAACTTATATATAGTTTATTCCATTTCAGGAAAATATATGTCCTGTTATATTGTAAAATCCGGCCAGTACCTGCTATAATAAACGGAAAAAGGAGGTTCTTTATGAAAAAGAAACTGATAGAATTTCCCTGGGAAATTGTTATAATAATTGTTTTTATGGCCATGTCTGTTACTGCGTGTTCACGCTATACAATTAATTTCGATGAGTTTTACACTATGAATTGGTGCCGCGCCGATTGGCAC
>OFHM01001600.1_pt1 | contig 14354 bp, 6 predicted proteins | sample 1521311 | NCBI WGS metagenome assembly OFHM01 (sample SAMEA3504083, study PRJEB24116) | mouse gut metagenome | biome: mouse gut; feature: mouse-associated habitat; material: faeces | place: Denmark | collected 2011 | reverse complement strand
GGAGATGATAACGTCTATATTTTATATAGTTATATTTACTTTTGTGCTTTATGCTTTCTGGGGGATTTTGCGTCTCCTGTTTTATGGAATGCAAGCACTGTTTAAAAAGAAAAGCAAGGGTTGATAGTTTTCTTGCATAATTTTAAAGAAGAACTTAATCAATATCAATGAAAATAAATAATTTATGGTAACACGAAGGGATTTTTTGAAAACGATGTCGATGGCTTCAGCCGGATTGGCATTGGGAACCGGTGATTTATTACATGCGCAAACCGCTTCACCTAAAAAAGTAAGAGGTGACAAAGTGAAGATTGCTTATATCGGCATTGGTAACCGTGGAGAGCAGATTATTGAAGACTTTGCACGCACAGGCATGGTGGAAGTGGTGGCTTTATGTGATGTAGACATGGGCGCCAAACATACACAAAAGATAATGGCTAAATACCCGAAAGCAAAGCAGTTCAGGGATTTCCGCCAAATGTTTGATAAGGCTGGTAACGAATTTGATGCCGTAGCAATTGCTACTCCCGACCATTCGCATTTCCCGATCAGTATGCTGGCTTTGGCTTCCGGAAAGCATGTATATGTAGAGAAACCGCTGGCACGTACTTTCTATGAAGCGGAACTGTTGATGCAAGCTGCGCGTAAACGTCCGAACCTGGTGACGCAAGTAGGAAACCAAGGTCACTCCGAAGCCAACTATTTTCAGTTCAAAGCTTGGATGGATGCAGGTATCATCAAAGACGTTACTGCTATCACTGCCCACATGAATAACCCGCGCCGTTGGCATAAATGGGACACTAATATTTATAAACTTCCTTCCGGTCAGCAACTGCCGAAAGATCTGGATTGGGACACTTGGCTCGGAGTTACTCCTTATCACGAGTATAATAAAGATTATCATTTAGGACAATGGCGTTGTTGGTATGATTTCGGTATGGGAGCATTGGGCGACTGGGGAGCACATATCCTCGATACGGCTCACGAATTCCTGGAACTGGGATTGCCATACGAAGTCACCATGCAATATGCAAATGGACATAATGATTACTTTTTCCCGTATTCTTCCACCATTCTCTTCCGTTTCCCGCAACGTAAAGGAATGCCACCGGTAGATATTACCTGGTATGATGGTTTGGATAATCTTCCTCCTATTCCTGCCGGTTATGGAGTTTCGGGACTAGACCCGAACATCCCGGCAACTAATCAGGGAGATACTCCGAAATCTAAGTTGAATCCGGGAAAGATCATTTATACGAAGGATTTGATCTTCAAGGGCGGTAGCCATGGAAGCACTCTATCCATTATTCCGGAGGAGAAAGCCAAAGAGATGGCAGACAAGTTGCCGAAAGTTCCTAAAAGTCCTTCCAATCACTTCGAGAACTTCTTGTTGGCATGTAACGGTATTGAAAAGACACGCTCGCCGTTCGAAATCAATGGAGTGTTGAGTCAGGTATTCTCACTGGGTGTGATGGCTCAACGACTTAATACACAGTTGTTCTTTGATCCTCGTACGAAGCAGATTACAAATAATGAATTTGCTAATGCAATGCTGGCGGGACTTCCACCGCGTAAAGGTTGGGATGAATTTTATAAATTATAATAAATAGAAACAGCCTTTTCCATTCCTTCTCTTCAAGAGAAAGGGATGGGAAAGACTAATCAATGATTATGAAGAAGAATATCGTATTAACTTTACTTTTATTCTGTGCCGCTTCTTTAGGTGCACAGAATTGGGAACCTCTTTTCAATGGGAAAAACCTGAAAGGATGGAAAAAATTGAATGGCAAAGCCGAGTATAAAATTGTAGATGGTGCCATTGTCGGTGTATCTAAAATGGGAACACCCAATACTTTTTTGGCAACGACAAAGAATTATGGTGACTTTATCCTTGAGTTTGACTTCAAGGTAGATGACGGTTTGAATTCCGGAGTACAGCTTCGTAGTGAAAGCAAGAAAGATTATAAGAAAGGTCGCGTACACGGTTATCAGTTTGAGATCGATCCTTCCAAACGCGCTTGGTCAGGTGGTATCTATGATGAGGCACGTAGAAACTGGCTTTATCCTTTGACGCTGAATCCGTCGGCAAAAACCGCTTTTAAGAATAATGCATGGAATAAAGCTCGTATTGAGGCTGTAGGTAACTCAATCCGCACCTGGATAAACGGAGTACCTTGTGCTAATATCTGGGATGATATGACTCCTGTGGGCTTCATTGCTCTGCAAGTGCATGCCATTGGAAATGCGGCAGATGAAGGTAAAACAGTTAGTTGGAAAAATATCCGCATTTGTACGACGGACGTAGAGCGCTATCAGACACCGGAAGCGCAAGCTGCACCGGAAGTGAATCTGATTGCCAACACGATTTCTCCGAATGAAGCAAAAGAAGGATGGACTCTATTATGGGATGGCAAGACTACTGATGGATGGAGAGGAGCTAAACTTTCTACTTTCCCTGCAAAAGGCTGGAAGATAGAAGATGGAATTCTGAAAGTAATAAAGAGTGGTGGCGCTGAATCTGCTAATGGCGGTGATATTGTGACTACCCGTAAATACAAGAACTTTATTCTGAAAGTAGATTTTAAGATTACTGAAGGTGCCAATAGCGGAATTAAATATTTCGTAAACCCGGATATGAATAAAGGTGCAGGCTCTGCTATCGGTTGTGAATTCCAGATTCTTGATGATGACAAACATCCTGATGCAAAACTGGGTGTGAAAGGTAACAGAAAGCTAGGTTCGTTGTATGACCTGATTCCGGCTCCTAAGAATAAACCTTTCAACAAGAAAGAATTTAATACAGCTACCATTATCGTAAAAGGTAACCATGTAGAACATTGGTTGAACGGAGTTAAATTGATTGAATATGACCGTAACAATGAGATGTGGAATGCATTGGTAGCATACAGTAAATATAAAAATTGGCCTAATTTCGGAAATCCGGAAGAAGGAAATATACTTCTTCAGGATCACGGAGACGAAGTGTGGTTCAAGAACGTGAAAATTAAAGAACTGAAATAAGGCGTATTCCATATTATTGTGGGAGATACGTCGAAAATTCCTTATGAATTTTTATTCAGGCACGGATTGCGCGGATTTCACGGTTGTTCTAATGAAATAGCAACCGTGTAGTTCGGGTAATCCGTGCCTAATTTGTCCTGCTATACGATGCAAGTCCCTATTCAACATATCTATAAGCCGTCCCATGAAGGCAGTGGACTGCTTTACGCCTGGTTTCTTTCTATGCATACACGGGTGGATATTATCCTATATAGCAAGAATACGGAAGGAGAATTGTTGCTTGTGGTCAATCGTATTTATGATGCATTGTGCCGGTTGGAAAAGATGGCGAACTTTTATGATCCGGCCAGTGAATTGGCTTATGTCAACCGGACAGCTTTTGTTTCTCCGGTCGTTCTTAGCGAAGAACTCTATTCAATGATTGATTTATGTCTGGAATATAATGAGAAGACTCTGGGGTGTTTTGATATTACAGTCCATTCAGAAAATTACAATCAGACCACGATACAATCGGTCCATTTATCAGCTGAAGATCATAATATCTATTTTTCACGACCGGGAGTTGCTGTCAACTTATCCGGTTTCCTCAAGGGGTATGCTTTGGAAACAATTAAAAGCATATTGAATGAGTGTGTGATAGAAAATGCATTGATAAATATGGGAAACAGTTCTGTCCTTGCATTAGGTAATCATCCGGTAGGAACGGGATGGAACGTCAATAATATACTTCTTCATAATGAGTGTCTTACAACCTCCGGTAATGACTCTTCTGAACGTCGGCACATTGTTTCTCCTCGAGATGGAAAATTGGTGGAAGGTGCCCGACAGATATCTGTAGTTACAACGAATGGGGCAATAGGAGAAATATTGTCTACCGCTTTGTTTGCTGCTGACGGCGAACAACGTAAAGCCTTGATGGGCATATATGCACACTGTCGTGTATATATATATCCACCGTGCTGAGTATATATACTCACCGTGCTGGACATATATCCCCACCATACTGTATTGAGCATCTATATCCAACGATACTTATCCGACTGACTTAGCTAGCTTGTAGACGAGTAAAATTGATTATTAAATACGGGCAAATATCCCCAAAATTGCGTGTGACCTGATTCTTCTGTTTTTTGAGACAAAAATACTATTTGAGATAAGCTAGCATTTTTTATTTTTGCCGCAAATTTATATGATTATTAATGTATAGGCATTGGGATATAAAATGGAAGTAAGTAGATAAGTTCAATATAAGCTTGAATATTATCTTATTAATATTAACTCAAATTTATTTAATATGAAAAACAGAAAAGAAAGTTTCACGTCTCGGGTAGGGTTGTTCTTACTATTGGTGACTTTTTGTCTTGGTACAATACAGGCTCAAAGTTCTAAAATTACGGGATATGTGAAAGACCAATCGGGTGAACCGTTGATTGGAGTAAATGTGATGGAAAAAGGGACTACTAATGGAACCGTAACCGATCTGAACGGATTCTACAGCATTGCGGTAAAGGCTTCAAATGCTGTGCTGAATTTCAGTTATATTGGTTATAAAAATCAAGAAATTCCGGTAGCAGGTAAAAAACTGATTGACGTCACAATGAAAGATGATTCAGAGACGTTGGATGAAGTAGTTGTAGTGGGTTATGGTACGATGCGCAAAAAAGACTTGACTGGTTCGGTCGTCCAAGTTCGTCCTGATAAAATTGCTAATGAAAATCCTAAAACTGTTCAAGACATTTTACGCGGAACACCTGGATTGGTGGTAGGTTATGGTGAAGGTGATGCAGGCGCAAAAGGCGGCGGTGAGATGAAAATCCGTGGACAGCGTTCTGTTTATACAGATGGTGGTCATAACAATCCGTTGATTATCCTCGACGGTATGTTCTTCCAAGGAGAACTCTCGGAAATTAATCCGGATGATATTGGGCAAATAGATGTTTTGAAAGACGCGTCGGCAGCTGCTGTTTATGGAGCACAGGCTGCTAACGGTGTAATCATCATCACAACGAAAAAAGGTAAAAAAGGCAAGCCTGTTGTTAATTTCACAGCTAGCGTAGGTTTGACTCAAAAGGCTGCCTATCGTGATAGATGGCAAACTACGGACGAATATCTGCAACACTATGTAGACTGGAAAGAAAAAAACACTTATGGGGTGAATGCTGAAACAGGAGAATATGCAGCTTATTCAAGGCCAGGTAATGAATATACTTCAAAGCCGGAGTATTTCCGGAATCCTAATAATTTGTCGGGAGTGTCCTTGGAACAGTGGCGTAATTATTCGACTAATCGGGAAGGAGAATCTGATCTTAGTATATGGGCAAGACGTTTGGGATTTAGATATGATACGGCTGCACTTGACAATCTTTTGTTGGGAAAGACCGTCGATTGGCAAGATGAAGCGTTCCGATTAGGTTTCAACCAAGACTATAATGTAAGCATTAGCGGTGCCGGTGATAAAGTGGATTATTACCTGTCTTTAGGTTATCTGCGCAACGAAGGCGCGTTTGTCGACGATACTTATCGGGCTATTCGTGCAAACTTGAAACTAAATGCAAAAGTAACCGATTGGTTTGAAGTGGGTGCAAATGTAAACTTTCAAGATCGTTCGGATGGTGAAATCGGCATGGATAAAGGTGGTTTTATGGAAAACAGTCCATACGCCATGCTGAAAGACGAAAACGGAAACTATACACAAGACCCCTTGATGTATCAATATGACCGTGCTAATGAAAAGAACTGGTATTTTGAGAAGCAATACATTCAATTGGAAAAAGGGTATACTACATTGAATACGATCTTCAATGCTAAAGTAAAACTGCCTTTCAACATCACTTATCAGTTTAATATTGCACCTCGTTTCCAATTTTTCTACGACCGCTATTTTACGTCTGCAGAAAGACCTAATTCCAATCCTAACGACCGTGGAACAAACCGGGAACAAGCCAAACGTTTTAACTGGTCGCTGAACAATACTATTACTTGGGATCAAACTTTTGCCAACAAGCACCATGTTATTCTGACACTTGTGCAAGAAGCGGAAGAACGCCAATATTGGTCGGACCGAATTGAAGCCCGTAATATCTTGCCATCTGATGCGCTTGGGTTCCATAACACCCAGAATGGAGATAAGGCTGTCAGTACATTCAGAACAGATGATAATCATCAAACGGCTGATGCATTGATGGCACGTGCATTCTATTCTTACGGTGATCGTTATATGATTACCGGTACCATCAGACGTGACGGTTATTCGGCTTTTGGAGCAAATAATCCTTATGCATGGTTTCCTTCGGGAGGTCTGGCATGGTCATTCACCAATGAGGATTTCTTCCAAAAATATGCTCATATCATGAATAGCGGTAAACTGCGTGTTTCATACGGTAAAAACGGTAACCGTTCATTGGAAAATCCTTACGAAGCACTTGCCAATCTTTATCCGGGGGGTGGTAAGATGCAAGGTTATATCACTTCTTCAGGTGACTTATATTTAATGCGTTATTTGATGGCCCAACGTATGATGAACCCGAATCTGCAATGGGAAAAGACACAATCGTGGAACTTTGCATTGGACTTTGGATTCTTGAACGACCGTATCACAGGTACATTAGAATATTATCGAATGAGTACCAAAGATATGATTATGAGACAACCTCTGTCTAATTTCACCGGATTTGAGAATATCACCACCAATTTAGGACAGGTGGATAATAGTGGTTTTGAGGTGGCATTGAATACGCTGAATATTGATAAGAAGAATTTCCAATGGAGTTCGTCATTCAGTCTCTCATATAATAAAAACAGAATCAAACATTTGTTCGGTGATCGTCAAGATATAGTAGATGCTAATGGAACTGTGGTAGGTTCCAGAGAAGCGGACTATGTGGCAGCCGGATGGTTTATCGACAAGCCTATTAGTGCGATTTGGGATTATAAAGTAACAGGAATCTGGCAGAAAGATGAGGTTGAAGAAGCTAAAAAATACGGGCAGGTTCCTGGTGACCCGAAAGTATGGAACAATCCGGCTAACGACCAATACGATGCTGATGGCAATTTAGTAAAGGTTATCTATAATAATGATGATAAAGTGTTCCAAGGACAAACTGCCGCTCCGGTTACATGGGCATTGCGTAATGATTTCACCTTGTGGAAAGATTTGACTCTCTCTCTGAATATTTACTCTCGTATGGGGCATAAGAGTCTGGAAAGTATGTATTTGAACAATGATGACGACGGTGGTGGCATGACTTACAGATTGGTGAACAAGAATGCGAAGGAATATTGGACTGTAGACAATCCGACTAATAAATATGCACGTATCGAGGCGCAAGGTCCGGAAGGTGCAAAAGGTGCACGTAGATTATATAATCGTTCTTTCATTCGTTTAGAAAATATATCTGTCGGCTACACATTGCCAAGGGCTTGGACGGAAAAAGTACAAATCGATCGTGTGAAAGTGTATGGCTCTGTTCGCAACGCTGCTGTATGGGCTAAAGATTGGGAAGGATATGGCGACCCTGAAACCGGAAATTTTGCATCTCGTATTTGGACGCTTGGACTTAATTTAACATTCTAATCTTTTAAACAGAAACGTATATGAAAAATTATATTCAAAAATATATTTGTAAAAGTGTCACTTTATTGGTGGGCACTTCATTAATGTTGACCGGATGTTCGGAAAGTTTTTTAGATCCGGATCCTCAAACAATGTTTGAACCGGAAACTGTGTTTTCTACGGAAAATGGTATAAAATCTGTATTGGCTATTTGCGACCGTCAGCTTAAACGTAATTATGTGAGTGAAGATTCCAGAGAGATGATAGCGCTGCCCACAGAATATACTTTCTCAGATTTGATGGTACCGTCTGCAACTGATAAAAGCGGGTTGTTGGATAATGTTGACAATTTGTTGAGGCCGAACAGTGATCAAACTGACGAAAAAAATCTAGGACGTACAAACAGTATATACTTCTTCTGGAGACAAAATTTTGAAGGTGTTAGAAATGCTAATACAATACTTTCATTTATTGACAATGTACCAATGGATGAAACATTGAAAAACGAATACATTGGCCGTGCTTATTTCCATCGGGCGTATCGTTATTATTCATTAGTCTTTCAGTTTGGACATGTACCTTTGTTGACAAAACTTCCGGAAGTTCCTAAGCAGAACTATCGGTCTACTCACCGTGATGCTATTCTGAAAAAAATGGTAGCAGATATGGAATTTGCTGTACAATGGGTTCCTGAACAGAAAGATATGGACTATGTTGGTATGGTAAATAAAGGCGCTTGCCGCATGTTGCTTTCTAAACTCTATATGTCTATTGGCGAATTCGGGAAGGCAAAGGAACAATTGGATATCTTAATTGATAGATCAGGCTATTCTTTGATGAAAGAACACTTCGGTACCTTTTTTGAAGGCGGCGAATCGGCATCATGGACTATTACCCGCAATGTTATCTGGGATTTACATCGTCCGGAGAACAAGCTGATTGCTGCCAACAAGGAAGTGATTATGGGTATGCCCAACCGGGGAGCAGCTAAAGAATCATTCATCCCGATGTTGACTATGCGTATCATGTATCCTTTCTTCTTTGATAATAAAATTAAAATGCCTGATGGAAAGCAAGCTCTGTTCAACTATACTCGCAAAGATGGTAAATACCGTAAAGAATATGATTATATGCGCGGACTGGGACGTGGTATATCAACATTCCGTACTACCACTTTCTATCAAGACGATTTGTGGGCTGTTAATAATAAAATGGATCAAACCGATTTGCGGCATAGCGCGGAAATGGGAAACTGGATGCACATGGAAAACCTGAAGTGCAATAATCCGGATTCTGAATTCTTCGGGCAAAATATCAAGCTTTACGCAGAAGAGGATTATTACAATGAGAAAAATGAACTGGTTACCCGCAAGGGAGATTTGATGTGTTCTGACACTATTCGTCGTTGGTATGACGTCCCTCATTATATTTTCTGCCTGAATGATGTCATCAATCAAGCGAAAGAAACCAATAATGGTCTGGAAGGAGCTACGGATGGCAGTATTGCGGATTGGTATCTGTATCGTTTGGCGGAAGCTTACCTGTTGCGTGCAGAAGCAAAATTCTATATCAATCCGGATGATCCGACAATCAAGGATGATATAAACATCATCAGAGAACGTGCTCATTGTACTGAACTTTATACAGGTCAGGTTACTATCGGTGATATCATGGATGAACGTGCACGTGAACTTTTCTTTGAAGAATGGCGTAATGTAGAGTTGACCCGTGTATCTCTCTGTTTGGCTATCAGCGGCAGAGCGGACGAGTTTGGGAATACATATAAAGTGGAAACATTCGACAAGCAATCTGGCACCGATGCTGAAGGTGGTAGCTATTGGTATCAACGTTGCATCAAGAAAGGTATGTACAACAAAGGCGTTACTATTAACGTAAACGCTACTAAAACAGACATCAACTATATCATGGGTAAACATAACATTTATTGGCCTATTCCTGAAAAAGCAATCGTTTCTAACGGAAAGGCTCCTTTGTATCAGAACTACGGTTATGATGGTTATGATCCGAATGTGCAGATATGGGAAACCTGGGAAGAGGCTGTTGCCGATGAAGACAGATTCTGATAGATGAAGACAGCTTTTGATAATAGATAATAAATAACCACCGTAACTTCGGATTTCGAGTTGCGGTGGTTGTTTTTTGAACATATTTTGCTATTTATAGGTCGGTTTCTTTTATCCGTTTAATTGCTTTTTGCCTTACTTTGCATTATTAATAGTCAATCTAATGTGTATATGAAAAATAAAGTTTTATTGCTGGGCTTATTTTGTTGTAGCCTGATTTCGGCAAAAGCACAAGTTCTACTCGACAAAGGAACCGGAAAAAATAGTTTTCCTATTGTTTCTTCATCAACGAATGCAGTTGTTTGCTTTGATGGAAAAGATGCAACTGTAGTACGTAAGAGTGCTTCTCTTTTTGTGGATGATGTTCGTCGTGTGACGGGACAAGAGTTGAAAATGGATGAAAGCAAGCCCGGAAAAGTATCTGCGCGGTATGCGATTATTGCCGGTACTATAGGAGAAAGCGAATGGATTGATGCTTTGGCATCGAGAAATAAAATAGATACAGCAGCCATTGCCGGAAGTTGGGAACGCTATATGATAGAGGTGGTCAACAATCCCGTTCCGGGCATTAAGAAAGCAATTGTCGTAGCCGGAAGTGACAGACGTGGCACTGCTTACGGACTTCTTTCCATATCAAAGGCAATAGGAGTATCTCCCTGGTATTGGTGGGCAGACGCTCCAATCAAACAGCAAAAACAAGTTAGTGTAAAAGTTGATAAGTTCATTTCTAAAACACCGTCTGTCAAGTTCAGAGGTGTCTTTATCAACGATGAAGACTGGGGGCTTTATCGTTGGTCGAAACGCAATTTTGAGAAAGAACGTGGAAACTTCGGACCGAGAACGTATGCAAAAGTGTGTGAACTGCTGTTGCGTCTTCAGGCTAATTATCTTTGTCCGGCTATGCACGATGCATCTATGGCATTCCACCGTATTCCTGAAAATCGCCTGGTAGCGGATAGCTTTGCTATTGTCATGGGGTCCTCCCATTGTGAACCGTTATTGTTTAATACGGCAAGTGAGTGGAAACGTGATAAAATGGGTGAATGGGATTATATCAATAATAAGGATGGAGTCAACAAAGTGTTGAAATCACGTGTAGATGAATGTGCTCCATTTGAAAATGTATATACTTTGGCTTTGCGTGGATTGCACGACCGGGCAATGAATGCAAGCAATAATATGAGCGATAGAAAGGAAATGCTTCAGGAAGCTTTGATGGCACAAAGGCAAATGTTGGTGGATGCAATCGGCAAGCGTGCGGAGGATATTCCTCAAGCCTTTACTCCTTATAAAGAAGTGCTCGATGTATACGATCAGGGATTGGAACTTCCGGATGATGTGACTATTATCTGGCCGGATGATAATTATGGATATATGAAACGTTTGAGTAGTCCGAAAGAGCAAAAACGTTCCGGACGTTCGGGAGTATATTATCATTCTTCTTATCTGGGTAAACCTCACGATTATCTTTGGATGAACACAACTTCACCCACATTAATGTATGAAGAACTACGTAAAGCATACGACTTGACGGCCGACCGTATCTGGCTGCTCAATGCTGGAGACATCAAATCATGTGAATTTGCTGTTGATTACTTCCTGACGATGGCTTTTGATATTGATTCATTCAACTTTGAAAGAGCGGCAAACTATCGTGCCGAATGGTTATGTGGTATGTTAGGAAACGATTATCGCAATGAATATCAGGATGTAATAAACTCTTTCTATAAACTGGCCTTTGCACGTAAACCGGAGTTTATGGGATGGGGTTACCAGTGGGCTACCGACAAACACGGCAGAGAACGGAATACAGATACTGATTTCTCACTTGCCAATTATCGTGAAGTAGATACTCGTCTGGCCGAATATCGTCGGATAGGAAATGTAGCGGAGAAAATTTTGAAAGCTCTGCCGGAAGATAAGAAGGCATGTTATTATCAATCATTATATTATCCGGTCAAAGGATGTGAACTGTTGAACCGTATGGTTCTCAACGGACAGAGAAACCGTTGGTACTCTATTCAGCAAAGGGCAACTACTGCTGAACTGGAGAAAATGACTAAGGCTTGTTATGATAGTCTGGAAGTAATCACAAAAGGATATAACTCATTACTTGGAGGTAAATGGGATCATGTAATGACCATGAAACAAGGATTTGCCGCAGCCTACTTTGAACTCCCGGCTCTGCGGAAGGCAAATCTGGCACCTACAGCCTCTTTGGGTATATTGGCAGAAGGAGAAGATATTCTGAAAGGGCAGAAAAGCTTCCATTCACTGCCATCTTTCAACACATATTTCCGTCAATCATATTACGTAGACGTTTTCAATAAAGGAGCGACTCCTTTGAAATGGAAAGCATCGGTTTCAGATAACTGGATTCTGCTAAGTCAGAAAGCCGGAGAAACTGCTACAGAAAATCGTATAGAAGTATCAATCGACTGGGCTAAGGTTCCGACTGGTGAGAAAGTATTCGGAACATTAGAAATCGCATCTGATCGTGGTGAGAAGGAGAATGTCTATATTTCTGTCTTCAATCCTTCCTCTCCTTCATTAGCGGAAATGGATACTTTGTTTGTAGAACACAACGGATATGTTTCCATTGATGCTGCCGGTTTCCACCGGAAAGTAGAGAACAAAGCTATTCAAATGAGAACGATTCCTAATTTGGGAATAGAAAATACAGCTATTCAACTAGGTGATCCGACAGCCGCTCCACAGCGGACTGCAGGGCGCAGCACACCTCGCCTGGAATATGATTTCTATACATTCGAACAAGGATCGGTTGATGTTTACACATACGTATTGCCTACATTTACTCTAAGTAAGGATCGTGGGTATGCCGGACATGAAGCGACGAATGTGGAAACAAAATATGGAGTATGTATTGATGAAGGTCCTGTAATGAACCCTTCCACTTCTTCTTTTGAGTATGCACAAATCTGGTACGAAAGTGTGTTGAAGAACTGTAGAATAAATAAGACCACTTTGCATATTGACAAACCGGGTAAACACACTGTGAAAATTATATGTGGCGATGCTGGAACTGTCCTGCAAAAGATTGTTTTGGATTTTGGAGGAATGAAGCGTTCTTATTTGGGACCACAGCCGACAAGACAGGGGAAATAGTAAGTTGAATGAAATATAGTACAGCTATGAAAAACACTTTTTTATGTTATTTTTCTCCATGGCTATTTCATTCATAGTGTGTGGAGGCGGTGGGGAGAATGATGAAAATTTACCTGCCGATAATTATCCCCGCTATCCTCGTATAAAGAAAATGAAAAATGGCGACTATATTTTGTTCTATCACAATGGCAGTGCTAACAATAATATTGGTCGGCGTTGTGTTTATGCGCTCAGTAAGGATCTGAGAACGTGGACAAAGAAAGGAGAGATATTTAACAGTTATGATATTATTGATAGCAAAGGCAATAAGAATATACATTGCTATGCTAATTGTGATGGACTGGTGCTTTCTAATGGAGATATATTGGCTGTTGTATCTACAAGTACGGCTCGTTGGATACCGGTGACTGGGTTATGATTCGGAGAATTTAATATTGAATAATTAATTATATAGAACACTACGATTATGAAAAGAAATTATTTGATTTATGCTTTATTGATGACTGTTTTTTTGAGCTCGAATGTGATTCTCGCTCAAAATTATTTTGGAGATTTTCCTGTAAAGGCAGATCCAAAGACGGTTGGAAATAGATTGAGCAGACGTTTGATGGAAACTAAACACCAACTGTATTTTGATAGAGGAATACATTATGCAGAGGTGTGTACATGGTATGGAGCTCTTCGTTTTGCAGAATTGACGAATAACAAAGAGCTGATCAAGCTGTTGAGAAATCGTTTCGAACTATTGTTCCACCTGGAAAAAGAACTTCTACCTCCGCCGATTCACGTAGACCAGAATATGTTTGGTTGTCTGCCTCTCAGATTTTATAATATAACGAAAGATAAGCGTTATTTGGATCTAGGACTGCCCTATGCTGATACTCAATGGCAACTTCCTGCCAATGCAAACGAAGAGGAGCGTAAATGGGATAAAAAGGGATACTCTTGGCAAACTCGTCTTTGGATTGATGATATGTATATGATTACTATTGTGCAATCTGAGGCTTATAAAGCTACTGGTGATCCTAAATATATCAATAGAGCTGCCAAAGAAATGGTTCTGTATTTGGATGAATTGCAACATCCCAACGGTCTTTTCTATCATGCACCGGATGTACCTTATTATTGGGGACGTGGTGATGGTTGGATGGCTGTCGGTATGACGGAACTGCTTTATAACTTACCGGAAAAAGATCCTAATCGTGCACGTATCATGAAAGGTTACTTGTTGATGATGGATAATCTGAAAAAATACGTCAATAAAGATGGACTTTGGAACCAGCTGATTACCGAACCGGACTTTTGGACAGAGACATCTGGCTCGGCAATGTTTGCCTATGCTATGATTGTGGGTGTCAACAACGGCTGGCTGGATAAAGAGGAATATGCTCCGGTGGCACGTCGCGCATGGCTTGGCTTATGTAATTATATTAATGACAAGAACGATCTTACTGAAGTTTGTATTGGAACCGGAAAGAAAAACAGTAAACAATATTATATGGATCGCCCCCGTATTGCTGGTGATTATCATGGACAGGCACCGATAATATGGTGTGCTTATGCTTTACTGA
>OFHM01001595.1_pt1 | contig 14392 bp, 9 predicted proteins | sample 1521311 | NCBI WGS metagenome assembly OFHM01 (sample SAMEA3504083, study PRJEB24116) | mouse gut metagenome | biome: mouse gut; feature: mouse-associated habitat; material: faeces | place: Denmark | collected 2011 | reverse complement strand
GCAAGCCGGGTTCTGTCAAGGTAACCTGGAAAGGCAAGAAAAAGGTCAGCGTTACCTGGAAGGGCGCGTCCGATGCGACGGGGTATCTGGTATACCGTTCCTTTAAGAGCAACTCCTCCGGGTTTAAGCAGGTTGCAGAGGTAGGGGGAACCAGCTACACTGATCAGGCGGCAACCCCGGGCAAGACAGCCTACTACAAGGTGGTAGCAGTGAACGGCGATGCCCAGGGGGCGGCCAGCAGCGTGAAAAGCACGTATGTGGTAAAGGCGCCTGCCAAGGTAAAGGCAAAGCTTTCCAAAAAAACAGCTACCGTATCTTTTAAAGCTTCCGCAAAGGCTTCCGGCTATGAAATTTGGTCAAAAACAGATAAAAAATCTTATAAGAAGGCTGCTACCCTGACGTCAGCCAAGAGCGTGAAGAAGCAATTCAAAAACTTAAAGGGCGGTACTTACTACTATAAAGTAAGGGCTTACAAGAAAAGCGGCGGAAAGAAAATTTATTCGGATTTTGGGAAAGAAGTAAAGGTAACAGTTTCATTGGGCAACACCATTGAAAATACAAAATCCAAGCTGACAATTGAAGGGGATATTAAGCTTACAGGCACAGGGACAGGCTACCATGCAAAGCTTGTTATGCAGACGCCGACTTCTGCGGTATCCTTCGGCATCCAGTACGACCAACATGCAGAAGCTCCCTACACCGGGAAAGCCATGGCATTGATTGAGAATGTTTCCAATAATAACGTAGGCGGGCAGACATATACAAGGCCCGGCAACAAATCCTTAAAGTTAAATAAGACTTACCACTATATGATGACAGTGGATGAGCAGGGAAATGGGGATGTATATTTGGATTATGAAAAAATCGGAAGTTTCTCCCAGCCCAATATAGCAAAAGAACTGTGCTATTTAAGGATTGAAGCATGCGCAAGGTTAAATGGGGACAGCGTAAAAGCCACATTCTCAAACGTAAAATGTAAATGGAATGGGAAATACGACCCAGCTACTGCATTAGGCAGAGGGCAGTGGGCAGAATTTAAACAGAACCAGGGGCTGAATTATAAGTACGATAAGAAAAACGACAGCTTCCAGATTTATGGGACAGTCCAGGGGATCAATGGGGATTGGGATAGCGACTATGAGAGCGTATCCTATTGCCTTCAGTTCCAGGGGCCATATTAAGGCATAATTGAATGATAGGTTTATGGACAAGCATCAAGTAAGCAGCCGCATGGCTGCTTACTTGAAGCTGTTTGTTTTGGGAAAAATGACGTATAAGGAAGGATGGTCGCATCATGGAAGAATCGCTGGTAAAAAAGACGCTTCGTATATGGAAAGAGGAAGGCTTTGCTGTAGTTTGCGAAAAAGCGAAAAATAAAATAAAAAATATAGGGAAAGATGAAAACACAGAGATAGCCATGGACATATACAGCGCTTGGATTGCCGCAAATGAGGGGGATCTCCTGTCCACGGAAACGCTGTCCTACCACCCATTTTTTTCTGTGGTGATCCCAGTATATAATGTAGACAGTACGATGCTGTGCGAATGCATTGATTCTGTATTAGTCCAGACTTACCAAAACTTTGAGGTTGTTTTGGTAGACGATGCGTCCACACAGGAATCCGTGCGGGAAACGCTCCGCAAATACGAAGGCAGAAATGGGATTACCGTCATTTACCGGGAGGAAAATGGGAATATTTCCCGTGCCACCAATGACGGGATTGAGGCCGCAAAGGGAGAATTTGTAGCTTTATGTGACTGCGACGACCTGTATGCGCCAAATGCCCTTTATGAAATTGCAAAGAAATTAAATGAAGACCCAACGCTAGATTATATTTATTCTGATGAAGACAAAATCAGCGAAGATGGGGAAGTGCGCCGGGATCCGTTTTTTAAGCCGGACTGGTCGCCGGAAACATTTATGTCCTATATGTATACCTGCCACATTTCCGTATACCGCAGGACGCTCCTGGAAGAACTTTCCGGGCTCCGGCCGGGATTTGAAGGTTCACAGGATTATGACTTAGTATTGCGCGTGATGGAGAAAACTACCCGTATCGGGCATGTTCCCAAAATTCTCTACCACTGGCGTATGCGCAAGGAATCTACGGCAAATGCCATGACGGCCAAGCCCTATGTGATGCAGGCAACCATTAAGGCCAAGGAAGAAGCGTTACAGCGCCGGGGGCAGGCAGGGGAGCTTACCTTGCTGCCGGAAATCACACAGTACCGCGTCACTTATATCCCTCAGGGAAACCCCCTTGTTTCCATTATTATCCCTTCGAAAGACAACCCAGACGTATTGCGGGTATGCCTTACCAGTATTGCAGAGCATACAGACTACGGGAACTATGAAGTGGTTATTATAGATAATGGAAGCAGTGAGGAAAATAAGAAGAAAATCGAAGATATGGCCCGGCAGGCGGAACATGCAGGGGCAATGAAAAAAATAATATATTCTTATCAGCCGATGGAGTTTAATTTTTCAAAAATGTGCAATATTGGCGCCCAGAAAGCCAGTGGGGAATTGTTGTTGTTTTTAAATGATTGTCATTCAAGGTGATATGCAATCTCAATATAGGTTGATTTCATTTCTCTGATGACTAGTGAGGTTGATCATTTTTCATGTATGTAATATGGCCTTTGGACTTCATCCTACAGGCGCCGTGGGGTGCAAGCTGTATTATCCGGGCGGCATCCAATTCCAACATGCAGGCGTATTGAACCTGCCCATTGGGCCCGGGCATTGCCTGTACAACATGGGGGATGATACGAATTATTATTATGGCAGGAACCTTCTGGATTATAATTTCTGTGCAGTGACAGGCGCCTGCCTTATGGTAGAACGGAAGAAGTTTGACGAAGCAGGCGGGTTTGACGAGGAGCTTGTGGTAGCATATAATGACGTTGCGCTGTGTTTCAGCCTGCTGGAATTAGGCTACCATAATGTAATCCGCAATGATGTGGCGCTGGTGCACCATGAATCGGTGAGCCGCGGGCTGGACCGTGCATCGGAAGAAAAAGAAGAACGCAGGAAACGTGAAATGAAGAAATTATATGAAAAGCACCCGAAGTTTTCCGGCGGCTATGACCCTTGCTACAATCCAAACTTAGTACCGGATAAAGGGGATTTTTCCTTTAATATGAACCCGCGTTCCACAAAATAGGGTATGCATCACAATATACAAGAAAAGGGACATGATTGGCAGATGAATGGGAAATCAAAGAATATTATTTTAGAAATCATAGAAAACCGCAATATGATTAAAAATTTGGCAAAGAATGATTTCAAGACCAAATTTGCAGGCGCATATTTAGGGATTATCTGGGCTTTTGTGCAGCCGGTGGTTACCGTGTTTATTTATTGGTTTGTGTTTGACAAGGCGATGGGGGCGCGTGCCTCAATTCGCGGGGAGCTGCCGCTGCCTTATGTGCTGTGGCTGGTATCTGGCATTGTGCCATGGTTTTTCTTTTCTGACTGCGTCAGCGCAGGGATGGTGTCCCTTGTGGAATATAATTACCTGGTAAAAAAGGTTGTGTTCAATATTGATATCCTTCCGGTGGTGAAAGCGATATCGTCCATTTTTGTGCATATTTTCTTTATCGTATTTACGGTGGTGCTGTTTGGGCTGTTTGGGTATGCTCCGGATTTTTATATTTTACAGGCGGCCTATTACAGCTTAGGGGTGCTGGTCCTTGCCCTGGGCATTGCCTACCTGACCAGCGCAGTGTCCGTATTTTTCCCGGACGTGCGCCAGATGGTTGGGATTGCCCTCCAGATTGGGGTGTGGATGACGCCGATAATGTGGAATATTGATGATATGAAAGCAAGGATCCCAGATGTTATTATGGTGGTTTTAAAGTGCAATCCCCTGTATTATATTGTCATGGGATACCGGGAAACCTTCATTGATAAAGTGTGGTTTTGGGAACATCCGGGAATGACGCTTTATTTCTGGGGGTTCACAGCCTTAACCTGCCTGCTGGGCGTTACGGTATTTAAACGCCTGAAAGTCCATTTTGCAGATGTGTTATAAAGGCTGGCAGCCAAAGGCCCGTGCAGTCAGGGAAGGCGGGGAAATTTCAACGGATGGAGAGGAATATGCAAAAAGTAGCGATTAAGGTGACGAATGTCAGTAAAATTTATAAATTATACGATACGCCGGCTGCCCGCCTGAAAGATGCGTTAGGGCTTGCAAGGAAAAAAAATTACCGGGAACATGCGGCGCTGCATGATGTGACATTAGAGATTAAAAAAGGGGAAACCGTTGGCATTATTGGGACGAACGGTTCCGGCAAATCCACCCTCCTGAAAATTATTACAGGCGTCATCCGACAGACAGAGGGGGAAGTGGAAGTAGACGGCAGGATTTCAGCGCTGCTGGAGCTTGGTGCCGGGTTCAACATGGAATATACAGGCATTGAGAACGTCTACCTGCAAGGGGACATGATGGGCTTCAGCAGGCAGGAAATCGAACAGAAAATGGAAGATATCCTGGGATTTGCAGATATCGGGGATTTTGTCCACCAGCCGGTAAAGACGTATTCCAGCGGTATGTTTGTGCGCCTGGCATTTGCGGTGGCAATCAATATTGAGCCGGAAGTCCTGATTGTGGATGAAGCGTTGTCGGTTGGGGATGTATTTTTTCAGGCGAAATGTTACCGCAAATTCGAGGAATTTAAGAAGCAGGGAAAGACGATTTTGTTTGTCAGCCATGATTTAGGCAGCATCACCAAATACTGTGACAGGGCAATCCTACTGAATAAGGGGCGGAAAGTGATGGAAGGCACCCCGAAAGAAGCGGTGGACCGTTATAAAATGGCTTTGGTGGAACAGGAAGAAGCAGACTGCAGGGAACATGCCTCTTTGTGGGAAGCCGGAGCTGACAGCGGCAAATGGCGGGAAAAGCTGCCCTTAAACCCAGATACCTTGGAGTATGGTGATAAAAAAGCGGAGATTGTGGACTTTGCCATTATGGACAAGACCGGGAAAGTGACAAATATCATTGAGAAGGGCGACCCATTCACCGTGAAAGTGAAAGTGAAATTTGCAGAGGATGTGGCGGAGCCTGTGTTTGCATTTACCTTTAAGAACCTGATGGGGATTGAGATTACCGGGACGAATACCATGTTTGAAAATGAGGGCGTGGAACCCAGGAAGGCCGGGGATGTGCAGAGCGTTGCATTTACCCAGCGCATGGTCCTGCAAGGCGGGGAGTACCTGCTGTCATTGGGCTGCACAGGGTATGAGCATGAAACGTTCCAGGTGCACCACCGCCTGTATGACGTTTGCAGCCTGACGGTAATTTCAAATAAGAATACGGTTGGGTTTTTTGATATGGAATCCACAGTATCTGTGGAAAGCGGTGCATGACAAAGGAAAACAGGGAAGCATCGGAAGGGGAAGGGAATTATGTATAAAATCGGGAATGTTTGTTTGGATGAAACGTATTATCCGGGAGAAGATTTATACAGCGACGGGGCTGTAGAAGAACGGCTTTTGGAGCTGGCAGAGGAATATGGGGACGGCGACTGCCACAAGGCCATTGTGAAGGAACGGGAATGGGCAGTGATGTACCATCTTGCCCACGAGCGCGGCAATATCCTGTCCTGGTATCCCTTTGGGGAAGGGGCGAAAATCCTGGAGGTTGGCTCCGGCTGCGGGGCAGTTACAGGCGCATTGGCGGCCAGGGCAGGTTCTGTAACCTGTATTGACCTTTCCAAAAGGCGCAGCACGATTAATGCCCAGCGCAACCGGGAACGGGACAACATTAACATCTATATTGGGAATTTTCAGGATATTGAGAAGGGCCTGGAAAAGGATTTTGATTATGCCACCCTGATTGGGGTATTTGAGTATGGGCAAGGGTATATTGGCGGGGAACGGCCTTACCATGAATTTCTCACTGCGGTGATGGGGCATATCAAGCCCGGGGGGAAACTGCTCCTTGCCATTGAAAATAAATTCGGGCTGAAATACTGGGCTGGCTGCACAGAGGACCATGTGGGCAGGATGTTTGAAGGGATTGAAGGCTATCCATGCGCCGATGGGGTGCGTACTTTTACGAAACCAGAGCTGATACGGATTTTGGAGGAGTGCGGATATTCAGATTACCGGTTTTACTATCCCCATCCCGATTATAAAATCCCGCTGGCAATTTATTCCGATGGGCACCTTCCCAAAAAGGGAGGGCTGGCAGGGAATTTCTGCAATTTTGACCGTTCCCGCCTTGCCCTTATGGATGAAGGGCGGGTATTTGACGAAATTTTAGAAAACGGCCTGTTTGGGCTGTATGCCAATTCCTTTTTTGTTGAAATCACAAAGGGGACGGCCAAAGAGGATCCGGAAGAAGTGGTGTATGCAAAATATTCTAATGGGCGTGCGCCAAAATTTGCGATCCAGACGCATATTGCCAACACAAAGGCGCAGGGACGCCAGATTTATAAAAAAGCAGAGTATGAGGAAGGGAAGGCGCATATTTTTAAAATTGCAGAAGCGGCCGAAGGATTGGGGGCGCTTTGGCAGGAAAAAGGGATTTTTCAGGTAAACCAATGCAGGGTGGAAGGGGATAAAGTATATTTTGAATACCTAAAAGGCGTTACGCTGGAAGAAGTTTTGGACGGGCTGCTGGAGCAGAAAAAGTTAGGGCAGGCGATGGAGCACATCCAGAAAGCAGTGGACAGCATTTCCCATGCTGCCCCTACGGAGGAATTCCATGTTACGGAAGGGTTCCGGCAGGTGTTTGGGGATGTGGAACTCCCAGACAAGGCCCCGGCGGTTAAGATTGCAGATGTTGACATGATTTTTTCTAACCTTTTATTGGACGGGGAGGAAAAATATTATGTGCTGGATTATGAATGGACCTTTTTCTTCCCAGTGCCTGTGGGATTTATTGTTTACCGTGCCCTCCACTATTATCTGGAAGGCGCGTCCAGCCGGGGGGTTTTAGGGGAATATGTGGAGGAATATGAAAAGCTGCATCCAAAAGCTGGCTGGGGACAGGCTCCCCAGGAAGAAGGCGGCAGCTTTCGCGGGTTTTACCAGTACTTTGGCATCAGCAGGGAATTGCAGTGGGTTTACGCAGAGATGGAACGAAATTTCCAGAAGTATATCAGCGGGGGCTATGTTTCCTTATCCGGCCTTTACACTTCCATGGGTAAGGCGGCCTTTCCCTTGCGGGGAATTATGCAGGAAGCGGAGCGCAGGCGGATGCAGGTATATCTGGATATGGGGCAGGGGGCTTCGGAGGAGGACTCTTACTATATTGACCAGATCTTCCAGGACCATATGTGCTGTAAAATTCCATTGCCGAAAGGGACAAAAGCAGTTTTGGTTGACCCGGCTTTCAGCGCCTGCATCATCCGGGACGTGGAGCTTAAGTGGGAAGACGGCTCTGCGGTGGCCTATGGGACTACCGGGCATGAAATTGAGAAAAACTGTTTCCTGTTTGACGATACGGACCCCAAAATTATTATAGGGGAAATCCCGGAAGGAAGGCGCCAGATCGAACTTTCTTATAATATCAGCATTTTGGAAGGGGAAACGGCAGAACTGCTGACAGAGAAGCTGGTACCCAAAGAAGATGAAGGTGGAAAAGAAGAAGGGATAAAAGGCAGGCTCAGGCGGCTGATCAAGAGATAGGGGCTTTGGGCGGCATGTTTTTATCAAAGGAGAAAAGTCAGATGAAATGGGGCATAAATAAAGATTTTGCGAAATTGGCAGCTATTCTTGCAGCCGTGGCAGTTGTGTCATTTGGGATGGAACGGATCCTTGCCTATGTATTCTATGGGAAAGACAGTTTTTACTGGGGGAGGTATCTGGGGATTTTTGTAGTGCTGGAGCTTGCGGCATGCCTGGTATGTTTCCGTGAGATAGTTGCAAGGAAGGCAGAGGTAGCGGCCCTTGTGGTAACCTTAAGCGTGGGGACGCTGTATGCCCTGGCAGTCCCTGCCAGCACAGGGATTTCCTGGGATGATGAATGGCATTATAATTGTTCTATGGCAATGTCCCATCTTTTAAACCCGGATGTGTCGAAGGCAGAGTACTATTATGCCGATAAGGACTGTTTTTTGGAAACGGCGCTGGAACATAAGAATTATGACAGGGAGAGCCAAAAAGAAACTTACCAGAAAATAGAAAAGCTGTACCAGCAGAAGGAAAAAACGCTGCCGGGAAGGTACTGGCCCCGGTACAGGAACCTTTGTTACATGCCCGCTGGGTTCGGGCTTTGGCTGGGGCGGCTGCTTTCCTTGCCTTACCATGTGGCGTTTATGGTGGGGCGCTGGTTTAGTATGCTGTTTTATTCCATTTTGGTATTCCTTGCCATCCGTAAATTAAAATCCGGCAAGATTCTGGCGGCAGCGGTGGCTTTAATCCCATTTAACATATTTATGGCGTCCTCTTATTCTTACGACCATTGGATTACGGCGTGGCTCTTATATGGCACCTGCTGCCTTTTTGGGGAATTGCAGCAGCCGGAGAAAAAAATGTCTGTCTTTGAATGGATTTTTATGCTGTTGGCATTCCTGATTGGCGTAGGCCCGAAAATGCTGTATATCCCACTGGTGCTGCTGGCCCTGTTTTTACCGAAGGAAAAATTTGTAAGCCCAGTGCAGCGGAAGCTTATGATAGCGGCTGCGGTATGCGTAGTGGCTGCTGTAGGCGCGAAAGTAGCCTTGATGTTTGCTGCGCCGGGATCCATCCAGGATGTGCGGGGCGGGACAGGCGTGGACTCCCTGGGGCAGGTTTCCTATATTTTTTCCCATCCCTGGGAATACACAAAGACGTTATTGGGGTTCCTTTGGGATTACCTGTCCCTGAAATCAGCAAACCACTATTTTTCCCATTTGCAGTATCTGACGAACCTGCAGCCTACGGTATTTTCACCTTTGATGGTGGCAACACTGGCAGCCGTGGCTTTTACGGACAAGAATGAGTATGATTCCAAGGTGGCGTTAGCCCCAAGGATTGCCGTATATGTACTGTCATTTGGCATCCTGTGCTTAGTGGCAACTTCCATGTATGTTGCCATTACGGCGGTAGGGAGCAATAAAATTGAGGGATGCCAGTACCGCTATATTGCGCCCCTGATGTTCCCGGTGCTGTATTCTCTGGGAAACGGGAAAATATTGGACCGGCTGCGGGAAAAAATAAAGTTCAGGGGAAAGAGGGAATATTACAATGGCGCTGTACTGGCAGTCTGCGCTTTTATCTCCATCCATGCAGTGTGGGCATATGCCATTAATTTGTATTAAAGATTAGGGTGCCAAAAGGGTGCGGCGTACCCGCTCTATCCCATGTCCTTGCAACGCAGTACGAAAGATGGTAAAATAAACTATCAAAAAATGTATTTGGAGGAACACATGAAAGGAATTATTTTAGCCGGAGGGTCCGGCACAAGGTTATACCCATTGACAAAAGCGATTTCCAAACAGATCATGCCGGTGTACGACAAGCCCATGATTTACTATCCGCTGTCTACGCTGATGCTGGCAGGGATCCGGGAGATATTGATTATTTCAACGCCCAGGGATCTTCCCGTATTTGAAGAATTGCTGGGGGACGGGAGCCAGCTGGGGATGAAATTTGCATATGCCGTGCAGGAGGAGCCACGGGGCCTTGCAGACGCATTTATCATAGGGGCGGATTTTATAGGGAAAGATGCAGTGGCTTTGGTGCTGGGAGATAATATTTTTTATGGCCAGAGCTTTTCAAGGGTGTTAAAAGAAGCTGCAGAGCGGACGGAAAGCCAGCCGGGAGCTACTATTTTCGGATATTATGTCAGGAACCCAAGGGAATACGGCGTTGTGGAATTTGACGGGGATGGGACGGCTATTTCCATTGAAGAAAAGCCGGAACACCCCAAGTCCAACTATGCAGTGCCGGGGCTGTATTTTTACGACAATGACGTGGTGGAAATTGCCAGGAATGTGAAGCCCTCCGCCCGCGGGGAAATTGAGATCACAAGCGTCAACAATGAATACTTGAAGCGGGGGAACCTGAAAGTGGAAACCCTTGGCCGTGGGTTTGCCTGGCTGGATACGGGGAACCACGACATGCTGCTGGCTGCCGCAGATTTTTTATCTGCCTTCCAGAAACGCCAGGGGCTTTATATTTCGTGTATTGAAGAGATTGCTTACAAACGGGGATTTATCGATAAGGAACAGCTGGTGAAATTGGCGCAGCCTCTGTTAAAGACGGATTACGGCCAGTATCTGGTTGAGGTTGCCGAAGGCTTGTAGAGGGGGATACGGATATGGGAAAAATTAAAGTGACGGATGACTGCAACGGAATTGCAGGGCTTAAGGTGATTGAGCCGAGCGTATTTGGAGACGCGCGCGGCTATTTTATGGAAACTTATAATTACAATGATTTTAAGGAGGCGGGGATTGACTGTACGTTTGTGCAGGACAACCAGTCGGCTTCCAAAAAGGGCGTTTTGCGCGGGCTGCATTTTCAGATCAATTTCCCGCAGGACAAGCTGGTGCGTGTGATAAACGGGGAAGTGTTTGACGTGGCGGTGGATCTTAGGGAAGGCTCTAAGACGTTTGGAAAGTGGTTCGGCGTTGTGCTTTCCGCGGAGAACAAAAAGCAGTTTTTTATACCAAAGAATTTTGCTCATGGATTTCTGGTGCTTTCGGAGTACGCCGAGTTTGCTTATAAATGCACCGACTTTTATCATCCGGGAGATGAAGGCGGGCTCAAATACGACGACCCTGACATCGGAGTTAAGTGGCCCTTTAACGGGGATAGCCTGATTATGTCCGAGAAGGATAAAAAATGGGGAGGAATCAGGGAATATACGGAAAGCAGCAGAAAGAACGGATAGGAAGTATGGAGAGTAAGAAAAAAGCAAAGAAGCGGTTTGAGCTGTCAAAGCTGCCAAAACCCGTGGGAATCGGCGTTTTTTTTGGAATATGTCTCATAGTTGCCATTATAGTGCTTTCCCATAACAATCCGCTGGCGCCTGACCAGCATACGGAAAACTTGAAAAAGTGGTGCGCCTGCGCGCTGCTTGCTTTGGCCTGCATTATTTTCGGGCTTTATTACGACAGGATGTTTATCATTCCCAGAGAGCTGTTTCAGAGCAGAAGGCTTATCTGGAAGCTTGCAAAAAATGATTTCAAGAAGCGTTATGCCGGTTCGTATCTGGGATTTTTGTGGGCATTGGTACAGCCGGTTGTGACGGTCTTGATGTACTGGATAGTGTTCGACAGGGTGTTCCAGACCAGAGCCCAGATGGTGGCAAGCGGTGTGGAAGTGCCATATGTGCTGCATCTGACCGCAGGACTGGTTCCCTGGTTTTACTTTTCCGAGGCAATCACCAACGGCACCAACGCGCTTTTGGAGTACAGTTATCTTGTAAAAAAAGTGGTTTTTAACATCAGTATTCTTCCGATTATCAAGCTCATTGCGGCGACTTTTATCCATGTGTTTTTTGTGGCAGTACTTCTGATAGTTGCCGCGTTTTACGGTTATTATCCCACCATATATACCCTGCAGGTGGTCTACTACAGCTTTTGTCTGTTCATTCTGGTGCTTGCCATGAGCTATTGTACCTGCGCGGTGGTGGTGTTTTTCAGGGATTTGGCGCAGATTATCAACATCGGGCTTCAGGTGGGAATGTGGGCGACGCCGATTTTGTGGAACATTACAATGCTGAATGACGATAATGTGATTACGCTTTTCAAACTGAATCCGCTGGTTTATATTGTAAACGGCTACAGAAATGCAATCTATGGCGACGAGTGGTTTTTCGAACATTTTTATTCTTCCACGTATTTCTGGATTTTTACGGTAACGCTGTTTTGTGTGGGTTCCCTTATTTTTAAACGGCTCAAGGTACATTTCGCAGACGTCTTATAGAGAGGGAGTTATTGGAATGGAAGAGAAAAAGATTGCCATAAAAGTAGATAATCTGGAAAAAGCATATAAGCTGTACGATAAACCCTCGGACAGGTTAAAGGAGGCGCTCGGGCTTTCGGGAAAGAAACGCTATAAGGAGCATTATGCCTTAAAGGGCGTGAACGCCGTCATTTATCAGGGGGAAACCGTGGGAATTATCGGAACCAACGGTTCAGGAAAATCCACCATTTTGAAGATTATCACCGGCGTATTAAATCCCACCAGAGGAAATGTGACGGTGAACGGCCGGATTTCAGCCCTGCTCGAGCTGGGGGCCGGCTTTAATATGGAGTACAACGGAATTGAAAACGTCTATCTGAACGGTACTATGATTGGGTTTTCCAAAAAGGAAATCGACGAAAGACTGGATGATATCTTAAGCTTTGCGGACATCGGAGATTACGTCTATCAGCCTGTGAAAACTTATTCCAGCGGCATGTTTGTGCGGCTGGCTTTTGCCGTGGCCATCAACATTGATCCGGAGATTTTGATTGTGGATGAGGCTTTGTCAGTGGGGGATGTGTTTTTCCAGGCAAAATGCTACCACAAGTTCGAGGAATTCAAAAAGATGGGTAAGACGATCCTTTTCGTCAGCCACGATCTGACCAGCATTGCCAAATACTGTGACCGGGTGATCCTGCTGAATAAGGGCGTGAAGCTTTCGGAGGGTTCTCCAAAAGATATGGTCAATATGTATAAGAAGCTTCTGGTGCATCAGCTGGATGAAGACACCCTGGAGGATGTGGGCGAAAAGAGCGGGATCAGCCGGCACACCACAGAGGGAAAAGCGTGGAAAGACCATTTTGAGGTGAATCCTGCTCTTCTGGATTATGGAGAGAAGCAGGCAGAGATTGTGGATTTTGGTATTCTTGATCAGTACGGTCAGTTTTCCGGGATTATTGAAAAAGGCTCCACCTGTCAGGTAAAGGCGAAGCTATATTTTCACAGCCAGGTTAAAAATCCGATTTTCACAATCACCATAAGGAACAAGCAGGGGACCGATATCACCGGAACCAACAGCATGTTTGAACGGGTGGAGACCGGGACAGTGGAGGCGGGAGAGACCCGAATCGTGACCTATACCCAGAGAATTGATCTGCAGGGCGGAGATTATCTGATTTCCCTTGGCTGTACCGGATATGAGGGAGATGAATTTAAAGTGTATCACAGACTGTATGATCTGGTGGGGATGACGGTTTTGTCGGACAAAAATACGGTGGGGTTCTATGATATGAACACCGTGATCACCATAGAACAGTGATTTTACGTCCTGACAGGAGAAAGACGAAACAGACTGCAAAGAAAGAAGGGATCAGATGAAAGACACCATATGTCTGGAGGAGAAGCTTTTGGAACTTCTGGAATCCGGCTATGACTGCCGCCGGGGGACGCAGCACTCTTTTGAAGTGCTGTACCATCTGTCGCATCTTCGGGAGAATCTGACCGGGTGGCTGCCCATAAAGGCCCAGGAGACGGTTCTGGAGTTCGGTGCAGACACGGGTCAGCTGACCGGTGCACTGATCCGGAAGGCCAAGCAGGTAGTCTGTCTGGAAGATAAGGAGCAAAGAGGCCGCCTGATCCAAGTCCGGCATGGGCAGGCAGAGAATCTGACGGTTCATACCGGCAATCCGTGGAAGATTCTGGAAAAAGAGGGGCTGGGAAACTTTGACTGGATCATTGCTCCTGCGCTGTTGCAGCAGGCTGTTTTTTTCTTTCCGGGACCATGCCCGGAGGCAGAGGCGCTAAAGGCGATCCTAAGATACTTGGCGCCAGGGGGGCATCTGGTGCTGACCGCAGACAACCGGTTCGGCTTAAAATACTGGGCCGGTGCCATGGAATTGCACACAGGAAAGTATTTTCAGAGTCTGGAAGGGGAAGGCTTTGGCTACTCGAAGAAAGAGTTAGAGCGAATATTAGAAGCCGGCGGATGTCAGCAGGTACAGTTCTATTATCCCTATCCGGAGCGCTGGTTTCCTTCCGCTGTGTATTCGGATGCGCGGCTTCCCAGATCAGGAGAACTCAATCAGAATCTGCGGAACTTTGAAGGGGAGCGGCTTGTACTTTTTGAGGAAGAAAAGGTCTATGACCGGCTGATCGCCGACGGAAGATTTCCGGAATTTGCCAACGCATTTCTGTGCGTGGTGGGTCCAAAGACAGAGGAGCAGATCCTTTATACCAAATATTCCAATGATCGGGCGGAGCGATTTTGCCTGCGTACAGATATAGTAAAAACAGCAAAAGGCATGGAAGTGCGGAAAGTACCCCTGTCTGAGCCGGCGAAAAAACACGTCCGGGATATGAAAGATTGGGAAGAAGTACTTGACAGATGCTATAAAAAGAATCATATTAGTGCTAATCGGTGTGAGCTTCGGGGAGATACGGCCTGCTTTGAATTTTTAGAGGGCCGGACCTTCGAGGAGCATCTGGACGAACTGCGCAGGCAGAAAGACTATGCGGGACTGACTATGGAGCTGCTGCGTTTTCGGG
>OFHM01001590.1_pt1 | contig 14426 bp, 7 predicted proteins | sample 1521311 | NCBI WGS metagenome assembly OFHM01 (sample SAMEA3504083, study PRJEB24116) | mouse gut metagenome | biome: mouse gut; feature: mouse-associated habitat; material: faeces | place: Denmark | collected 2011 | reverse complement strand
CTGCTCTTTGCGGTTTCGATTCAATTCAAATCAGTTTTTCATAGTCCTGCCTGCCGTGGAAGAACCGCAGGATATTCACGGTCTTTTCGGCCTCATTTACTGCGTAGACCATGATGTAATTTTTGATGACCGCCTTGTGATATTTCAAATCCCGGAGATGGGGGTCATCGCAAAAGCCGAACATCAACGGCATACGCTCCAAATCATCATAAACCTTTTCAACGGCATCCAACAGAGAAACAGCGGCGGTTTTATTGACCAAGGATAAGGCGATATAACCGACCACGCCATCAAGATCGCGCTGATAAGAATCGGTTTTTAGAATCTTATAGGCCATATTTTTCCCGCAGCGCAGTCAGCCCTTCACGGGCATCAGACACCTTTCCTTCCCTGACTTCTGCCTCCGCCTCCGCCAACTTGGAATATACATCAGTCATGAACATCTTTTTCTCATATGCTTCCATGCTCATAATCACCATGTTACCGTAGCCATTTTTGGTGATATAGATAGGCACGTCTTCCTCGTGGGCCATATCAGAGATGGAGCTGTATTCATTCCGCAATGCGGTGGATGGTTTAATAATCATCATGGCTTCCTCCTTGTTCTTATCTTGATAGTATTCTATCACTATTATTTCAAAGCTACAAGCCCCAGAAATAAAATTTATAAAGGAGAGTGAAATCTTTGTACCGATTAGTTGTCACGGAGAAATCATCCGTAGGACAGAGCATTGCTGCCGCGCTGGGTGTAACTGGCCGGAAGGACGGCTATATGGAGGGCGGCGGCTGGCTGGTGAGCTGGTGCGTGGGCCATCTGGTGGAACTGGCACCAGCTGACGCATACGACCCCCGCTACTCCAAGTGGGCCTATGATGATCTCCCCATTGTCCCTGACCCGTGGCAATTCCAAGTGCTGCCGGACACCAAGAAGCAGTTCAACATTCTGCGCCAGCTTATGGGCCGGGACGATGTGGAGGCTGTGATCTGCGCCACCGATGCCGGACGGGAGGGCGAATTGATCTTCCGGCTGACCTACAACCTCTGTGGATGTACGAAGCCCATCAAGCGGCTTTGGATTTCCTCGATGGAGGAAACCGCTATCCGCAAGGGCTTTGATAATCTGGCAGACGGCAAAAAGTACGACAACCTCTACGCCGCCGCCCTCTGCCGCGCCAAGGCGGACTGGCTTATTGGCATTAACGGGACCCGGCTGTTTACCTGCCTTTATAAAGGCAAGACGCTGAACGTGGGCCGGGTGCTGACCCCTACTCTCACGCTGCTGTCCGAGCGGGAGGCGGCGATTGAGAATTTCAAGAAGGAAAAATTCTACACTGTGGAGCTGGATTTGCGGACGTTTCGGGCATCCAGCGGCAAATTCAATTCCAAGACAGACGCGGAGAAACTGCGGACGGCCTGCCTGGGCAAGACCGCTTTGGTCCAATCCGTCACCCGGAAGGACAAGACTGAACGGCCCCCGAAACTCTACGACCTGACCACCCTCCAACGGGAGGCCAACCGCCTCTTTGACTACACCGCCCAGCAGACCCTTGACTATCTCCAATCTCTCTATGAGAAGCGGCTGGCAACCTATCCCCGGACGGACAGCCGCTATCTGACGGAGGATATGGCGGATGGTCTGCCTGCGCTATGTTCCACCGTGGCGGGGGCGCTGTCCTTCATGGCGGGCCAGCCCCTTCCCGTGAACGCTGCCCAGGTGGTGGACAGCGGCAAAGTGACCGACCATCACGCCGTCATTCCTACGGTGGAGATCGCCAGCGCCGACCTCGCCGCCCTACCCACTGGGGAGCGGAACATCCTTCATCTGATTGCCGCCCGTCTGCTGTGCGCTGTGGGCGAACCCCACACCTATGCGGAAACCTCTGTTACATTGGAGTGCGGCGGCGCTGCATTTACCGCCAAGGGCCGCACGGTGACGGAGGCAGGCTGGAAAGGAACTGAAAAGGCGTTCTTTTCCACGCTGAAGCAGAAAGCGAAGCCGGAGGAACCGGCCCCGGCGCTCCCGGAACTGGCAGAGGACCAGCGGTTGGAGGATGCGGACGCGATTTTGAAGCAGGGGACCACATCGCCCCCGTCCCGCTTCACAGAGGACACTCTGCTCTCTGCTATGGAACACGCCAGCGCGGAGGACTTTGCCGCCCTGGAATCTGTGGAGCGGACGGGGCTGGGAACTCCCGCCACCCGTGCCGCTACCATTGAAAAGCTGGTGCGCTCCGGCTTTGTGGAGCGGAAGAAAAAACAGCTTGTCCCTACGGAAAAGGGGCTGGCTCTGGCCTGGGCCATGCCTGACCAGCTTAAATCTGCCAAGTTGACAGCGGAGTGGGAGGAACGGCTGGGGGCTGTGGAGCGCGGGGAGCTGGTCCCGGAGGATTTCATGGCTGGGATCACCGCTATGCTCTCCAATCTGGTCAAGTCTTATCAGAATGTGACCGTGGCCCCTTCCACCCTCTCGCAGACCAAGCGGACGGTAATCGGCGTATGCCCACGGTGCGGCAAGAACGTGGTGGAGGGCAAAAAAAGTTTTTTCTGCGAGGGCTACCATGACACACCCTCCTGCGGCTTCGCCATGTGGAAAAATGACCGTTTTTTTACCGGCAAGCGGAAGGAACTGACCCCGAAGATTGCCGCTGCTCTGCTGAAAAATGGGCGCGTCAAGGTCACAAATCTGTTTTCTGAAAAGAAGGGCGTATTATATGACGCCACTATCCTGCTGGATGATGATGGCGGCAAATACGTCCACTATAAGCTGGAATTTGACAACAAGAACGGAAAGAAAGGAAAGTGATTCATGGAAAATAAATTTGACCACCGCTTGAAAAACCTGCTTACCGTCAGCGGCGTGGAGCGTGGGGAGCTGGCCCGTCACCTGGGCGTGTCCGTTCCTACGGTCAACCGCTGGCTCAACGGCATCAGCACCCCCAATGTGTACCAGTTCCGGGAGATCGCCCACTTCTTCGGGATGCCCTACGATTGGTTTCTGGAGGATGGGGACGGCAGGCCCGATGCAGATGATCTGGCTGTGAAGCTGGGCCTGTCCCCGGAGACAGTGGAAACCCTGCTGGACATGGTATCGGAGGGCGGCAACGAGGCGGCGCTGGAGGCTGTGGACAACGCCCTATGTGCGGTGCTGGCGGTCATTGACGGCGTATTCGATGCTCTGGACCGTTTTGCCGGTCATGCGGCGGCGAAAATGTGAGGGAGCGGGAAATGAAGCAGGACGAATTTACATTGGCGTTAAATGCCCTCCTTCCCGGCTGTGACCCGGAGGCGGCGAGTAAGTGGGCGGAGTTTGCCATTGAGTGCGTAGAGCAGGAGCAATTCGCACATTTCATTCCCATGGAGCATGATACCGCCATTGAAAAGTGGATGGATACCACTTTTGCGGGCTTGTGCGCGGTGAAGCATGAATACGGCCCAGAGATTGCCACAAAAGTGGCTGACCTCGCCTGCCAGCGGTGCGCACTCTATCCCGGCGAAATGCTGGTGGCGGCAATGATATTGGAAGGCGGCGGCGACGCGGAGCGGATTGCCTCCATGCTGGCCTATGGTGATATTGAACTGGAGCCGGATGCCCCATTCTTTCTTGATTTGCCGGATGGCGCAGCATTGACCCGGCAGGGGCCGGAAATTGGTATTGCACAGTCCGGCGTCCCCTGCGGTCTGATGGAGAAGCGGACGGAACCGGGCTTCCTGCTGGCGGATGGAACCGCCCTTCTGGAGAGCGAACGGGATGACTTTGGCCGCTATCGGGGCGGCGCCGGGATGGACGGGATGTACCTCCAGACCGGGCGGCTCTATGCTCCCGTGCGCGGGGTGGACGGCCAGATCAACTCTTTCCAGGAGGTAAAGCCCATAACCGGGCAGGAGCGGGAAAAAGAATTTCTTTCCTATGCGGGGGATGCGGCGGCGGTGTACCGCTTTGGCGCTGGAGAACTGGCTGACCGCTCCGAGCCTTTGGAACGGGTGCGGCTGGCTGGAGGAAGCCCCATCATGTGCGGCTACAATCTGATTTCCACCGGCCCGATTATGCAGGGCGTGGATGTTCTTTCCATACTCAACGAATATCGGGCCAACGGCTTTGTCAGGCCCGGTGATGTGGCCGCGTTCAAACAGTCCGGTACGGTGACGTGTTGGTATGTCGATTATATGGCCTTCTCTAAACTCCCCAATCTGCTGAACAACCACCTTGCCGCCGCTGAAATGAGTACGGAGGTCAACTACAACCAAATCGACGGCATCATCAACAATGAGGCCCCGAAGTCCTCCCTGCGGGACACCCTGCGGCAGTATCAGTCGGAAGTCAGAAAGCAGGATGCGCAGCCCCCTGGCAAACACCCGGAACAGGAACGGTGATGGCATGAAGCTGTCCAAACTCGAGAAGGAAACGATCATCAATTTCAATGAAGGGGAGCGTGTGGCCAGCGTCTACACCCATAATGCGGCGCTGATAAAACAGCTTTCGGAACTGTGCCGCACTCACCCGGAGCAGGTGCGGCCCGCCGCCAACGGCTGGGGCGGGATGACTTTTGAACTGCCCAAAAAGTGGCTGAAGGTATCGCCGCCCCGCGTTCTCTCCCCGGCGCAAAGGGCTGTGCTGGATCGGATAAACGAAAAGAAACGGGATTGACATTCCGCCGCTTGCTCATGTCCCTATGTGATGCTATAATGCTGTCAAACAGCGGATACATAGAGGGAGCGGACATGAAGAAGAAAAAGAAACAGGATACGCCGAAATGGGCAAAGGCCGGGAATAAGCAGAAGCGGCACAGCGCCCGCATCCGCATGGCGCGGCAATGGTTCGCCGCTTATGAGGGGACAGGAAAGCATATCGTCCATGCCTACCGCGAAAAATTCAAGGTGGATGTTCTCACCGCCCTCAATGACCTGGGCGAGATTGGCGCGTTGACGCCGGAACAGGTGAGCATGAAGCGGCAGGCGGAAGAAAAACGGATAGAGCATCTGTGGCTGGAAAAGGAAGAACGGGAACTGCAAGACTTTTACGACCGCTTCCCTGATTCCAACGATCAGTTTTTCTTCATCGCCGGTTATACCCCTGGCGGCGCGCCCTACGGCGTGACCTGGGAGCAGATGGGGCTTGACCCTTGGGAAATGCCCGAAGATTGGTAAATATCAGTATTATAGGCCCGGAGTGGACGATGGTTCCCTCCGGGCCTCGTTTTATTCTTATCACGAAATGGAGGTAGTACATGGCAACAAAATTGCAGCGGGTGTCCGAGTTGGCTGGGCAGACCGCTAAAAACGTCACGCGGGATGCGGACGGCTGGAAAAGCTATTTGGCCGTGGCCGCCCGCCTCTATAAATACCCGTTTGATGAACAGCTCCTAATCTATGCCCAGCGCCCGGACGCTACCGCCTGTGCCAGCATGGAGTTATGGAACGGGACTATGCGCCGCTGGGTGAGGCCCGGTTCCAAGGGCATCGCCCTGATCCGCAAGGACAGGCGGGGCAAGCCCAGTTTGGAATATGTTTTCGACTATGCGGACACCCGCCCGGTGCGGGGGGCGCGTGAGCCATATCTGTGGCAGATGCGGAAGGAACACCACCGCTCCGTCCTCACCGCTCTGAGAAAAAGGTATGGCCCTGATACTGGCGGGGACATTGGCGACCAGATCATGGAGATGGCCGTTCGCGCTGTGGATGAAGTCTACCGCGACCGTTTGAGCGACCTCGCCTATGACACCAGGGACAGCCTGCTGGAAGAACTGGACGATTTGAATTTGGAGGTGCGCTTTCGCAGCCTTATGACTGCCAGCGTCCAGTACGCACTTCTGACCCGCTGTGGCCTGGACCCCATGGACTACCTGGACGACGAGGACTTTGACGGCATCTCGGAGTTTTCCACTCCCGCCGTCCTCCACCACTTGGGCAACGCAGCGACTACGGTTTCCAGAGAAATCCTCACGGAAATTGGAGATGCCATCCGCCAGTATGAGCAGGAAAAAAATAATCAAAAAATTTCTGAAAAACCTCTTGCAAAAGAGGAGGAAACCGGCTATACTACGGTTAGAGAAGAATTTAACACTGTAAAGCGTGAAAGTGCGGAAAGGAGCATAGATCATGGCAGAGCTGACTTACACGAAGGTGGGCGATTACCTGCTGCCCGATCTGGTGATGGACGGCGAGGACGAACTGGAGGAGATGCCGCTGGGCAAGTACGGGATGCTGAGGGAGGACTTTCTGAGGGAGAATCACAGCGGAACGTACACCTCCATGCTTCTGACGGGCAGACTGATGGAGCATCTGCGGGAGATCGACCGGCAGGCGCAGGAGCAGGTGGACAGCATCGTGAGGGACCTGATGAAGCGCCGAAACGTGAACGAGGAACTGAAAGCCAGAGATCAGATGGCGTGGGTGCAGGCGGTGAACAACTTCACCCATCAGGCGGAGGAAATGGTGCTGGCGGAGATCGTCTACAAGTAAAGGAAGAACAGCAGGAAGCGGCGGGCGAACAGCCCGCCGCTTCTTCGTCCCCGGAACCGAGGGCCGAGGACGCTCCCGCGCCGGGGCTGTCCAGGTTCCACCTGTTTCCCACGGTGGAGGAACAGGTGGAGACTATTGCAGCGGTCCAGGCAGAGGAAAAGCGGCAGACGGAAGCAGAACCGCCTGCTTTGAGTGTACCTGATGCGGTGGCGGACCGCGCCCTGACCAGCGGCGGCAACGGAAAGCACAGCATTGAGCACATTGTGGCGTTCTTCCAGCGAAGCCCCAGCAACGAGGATGCCGCCGCTTTTCTGGCGAAGGAGTACGGGGTTGGCGGCAAGGGCCTGACCATTGCCAAGAAGCAGTACGCCATGTGGTTTGATGAGCGCGGGGTGCATATCTGCCCCGGAAACAACACCTATGGAACTATTTTCACCCATCTTCCCTGGCCCGCTGTTGCCGTCCGTATTTCCCAGCTTCTGCGGGACGGTATGTTTGCCAGCCAGGAGAAGATCGACACGGCGCAGGAAAATGAATTGAGCGAACTGGCAAACAGTCTTGCCTATCTCCGCTCTGATTTCAGCGACACGGCAAAGGAAAAGGGCTATCTGCACACCATTTCCGAGGCATATGGGGAAAGCAGAAGTGAGGAAAGCGCTCTGCGGATCAAGGAACTTCTGCTCGACCCGGAGAGCCGCCGTCGCGTCCTCTCCGAATTGCGGGTGTTCACCAGCTTTTATGCCATGGACCGCTCCTTGCTGGAGCTGCGCCCACCCATGTCCCTGCCAACGCTGGCCAAACGGATCGCCAGCTTGGATAAGCCGGTCACGGAGTTTAAGGCCGTAATAGATGGCTTTGCTCCCGCAAGGGCCAGTTTCATCACCGAGGATGAAATCGACCAGTTTTTGACGGACGCTTTGAACATCAAGGACGGCAAAATCCGGGTTTACTCCTATTTCATGCAGGGCCACAACGACAAGGAGTGCGCTGCGTTCCTGCGGCGGGAGTGCGGTGATACAGGCCATAATTCCGAGAGCCGAAAGATATGGAGCGATGGGAAGGGCCTTAAATTCATCCGTTCGGACGAAAATTCGGGCGCTGACGGATATGATACCGTCCATCTGAACTGGAATCAGGCGCAGAAGCGTGTCCGGGAACTGATTGAAAAGGACCGCTTTCTCACAAAAAAAGAGCGGGAGAGCCTGCCGGAGCATGACAAAGACCACACCGCCAGAATGGTCTATCAATTCTTCTCCTATCTGCCCGACTGTCAGCACCGCCCCTACACCGAGGACGCAAACGCTGTGGAGGGGGCCAAGCAGATACGCCTCCTGCTGGAGACACCCGAAGTAGCAACAAGACTGTTCGACACTATGTTGAGTGACTTTGCTCCGCTCACCCCGGATGTGGACGGTTATGAGGCCATGACGTTTGCCATGCGGGACATGGGGGCGTATGTGCGTGGGGATTCTCCCCTGTTCACACCGTTGCCGGAGAAAGCCCTGCAAGCGGAGCGTGAGGTAAAAGCGCGTTACCGCAAGAAGAATCAGGCTACTGAAAAGGGCACCGCGTCTGGCACAACGGAAGTGCCGGAAGGGGCCTCCGGCGAGTTGGCGGCGGTGGCCCATGCCCTTGCCAGCAAGCGTAAGCCTGTGGCCGAAGCGCAGGGCGATGGGCAATTTTCTCTGTTTACCGCTGGGCAGGCTGCGGCGGAGCCGCAGGAGCAGCGGGAGATCAGTGACGCAGACCTTGATGCTTTTCTGATTGAGGATTTGGGCGACCCTGACCGTAAGCAGAGGCTTTACGCCCTGTTTACCGGGGACTGGTCTGACGCCATGATCGTGCGGAAGCTGGAACAGGAATATAGCCGTTCCAGACACGGAAATCTGGAAGGGGGCTTCTGCACTCTGGCGGACGGGAGCAGGGCCTATGCTTACTTTACCAAGGAACTGCGGCTATCTCCCAGGCCGGAAGGGGTGATGCGCCATGTCTCCTTTGAGGAAATGGCCGCACATATTCGCCAGCTTATCCAAGAGGGACGCTATCTGTCCCCGGAGGAACTGGAGCGGTATCAGAAAGACCACCCCACCTTGGAACCGGAGAAAAAATACAGTTTGGGGTACGGCTTTTTGGGGAATGGCCTCACCGTCTGGAACAGCATGGAGCAGGAGGACGGCGATTATAAGACCATCGCCCACATCGCCCCGGACAGGACGGTAACATTCTATGTTGACGATCTGCCAGAGGAAATCAAGCGGGAGATCGAACACACCGCCGCCACGTCCGACGCCAGAATCTCCGCCACACAGAACGCTCCCGTATTTTCCGCGCCGCCCCAGGTCCCGGAACAGGAACAGAAACAAGAGCAGGAATCCTCCCGCTCTCCCTGGTGGGACGAATACACCGCTCTGAAAGAAAATCACCCGGATTGTCTGATGGTCTATCAGATAGGCGACTTCTTTGAATTGTTTGGCGAGGATGCCAAAAACGCCGCCGCTGTGCTGGACCTGCCTCTGACCACCCGGCCCATCGGCGGCGTGGGCCGGGTGGAGATGTGCGGCATCCCCCTCCCTGCGTTGCAGCAGAGTATTGAAACGCTGGGCGGGCAGTACCCCGTGGCCCTTTCCATCGTTGACGCCAAAACCGGAGAGCGCCAGACCCGCGCCCTGACCTCCTTTGACAGCGATACAGTTCCCTATAACTTTGAGTTTGAGTATCGCCTGTTAGGCCGCTTGAAAGCTGACTGCGAATATTATCTTGGCGCGGGGAATCGCGCCCAAAAGCATCTGGCGGAGGGCAGCGTGGAGGCGCAAATCGCCAAGATGCGGGAACTGTACGATCTTCTTCCCGAAAAACCGGAATGGCTGACAGCGGAGGACATTGACCACTATGAGGCCCAAATGACTGGCGCAGAGCCGGAGAAGCAAGCCAGGGAACAGGACGAAGCCCTTGCCTCTGCGGGGGAACCTTCTGCCGCTGAACAGGATCGTACCTATGAGATTACTGTTACATCGGCGGAAGCGTTGATTTTAGCGAGGCCCATGTCACAGGCGGGGATCACACCCAAACGGACTAACCAGGAAAATGGCGATGTTACATTCAGTGTTGCGGAGTCTGAAAAAGCTACTCTTGAGCGGCTAATCACCAAAATCAGGAAAGATATTTCCAAAGCGGCGGAGGCTGTGTCCAAACCCAAAAAGGCCAGACGCACCCGCCCGGAGGTCAATTACAGCACCTTTGCCAAGCTGTTCCCGGAGATCGTCAGCGGCGAGTACCGCAGTATGCGCTTGCAGGCGGGGCCGTCCTTTATGCCCCTTCATGTTCAGTGGATTGCCGATGATGTTGTTGCCTTGGGCCATACCTACCGGCAGAACGGCGACACCATGAATGACCCGGAGATGACCTTCCGGGTTGACCGGGAGAAGGGGACGCTGGAGGCGCTGACCTTCCAGCAGGATGGCGGCCTGCCCATCTATCAGCAGGTGTACCCGGAACCGGGCAAGTGGGTTCCCAAGCTGCGGAGCGATTTGAACCAGTTCGCCGCACAGTGGATGAAGAATATCACCCAGCAGAGGTTCATCAAGGAAAAAGCTGTTGCCGAACAGGACGGCGAGGATGTGGAGGTGTTTTTTACCCCAGAAGGGGCGGCTGTCACCGCCTACGACCTTCTGATGCGTGAAGCGAACGCGATTACCGCCCAACTGCTGAATGATGAACACTATACGAACGCCCGGTTAAACAGCGATGAGCAGAACAGCCGGGACGAGTTCTACTCCGCTATGAACCGCATTGTGGTTCCCATGGCTGAAACAAACCCGCAGTTTTACAATGTCTATTTTGACGCACTGTTGGCGGCCCAGCAATTCCGTGACCATCTGTTTGAGACTACCTACCGGCAGGACATGGCGCAGGAGCAGACTGCCCCACCCGCCCCTGTCAGTGCGGTCAAACTGTACCGGGAGGCCCTTTCCACGCTGGTCAGCGCAGTAAAGCAGAGCAGTTTTTATGACTATCTCCGCGACCGGGAAACCGATTATGACAGTGCGCAGACCGAATTGGACACCGAGATCGCCGCTATGATGGACGAGATCAGGGAGGATAACCCTGCCCTGCACGACGCCTATCATACCCTGCCCAAGTTTCGGGAGTGGCTGGTTCAGGACATTCTGGAGCAGACCTATCAGGATATACCTGTTCCCCATGATGCGGTGCGGAGGTATGCCGATGCCCCGGACGCCCCGGAGTGGATTCACGAAGTGTCCGCCCCGGAACATTCGGAACAGGAGCAGTCGGGGACTGGTACAGAGACACCCCCAGCGGCGGAGGCGGAGCCGAAACCCACCGGGGCGGGTGCGCTGGAGAACACAGAAACGGTCTGGCGCACCCCTGGTGGGCAGGAATACCGCGCTGGTGATGCGGTGGGGTACGTTGTAGATGGGAAGCAATACCAGTATATCATTGACAGCATCGGCAAGGACTACATTTATTACACCTTTCCCGATCTGGCGCAGGCCCCTGTTGAGATGTTCCGCAACAAGTTTGAGGAACTTCTGGACGATCACAGCCACATCATTATACGCGGGGCCAGTGAACCGGCCCAGGAAGCCTCCGCCGAAAGACAGCCGGAGGGGAACGGCGATTCAGTCCCGGTTGAACGTGATTTCACCCCGAACGTAGAAGAATATTTCAATCTGAAAGCCCAGCACCCGGATAAGCTCATTGGCGTTCAAGTAGGCGAGTTTATGATGTTCTACGGCAAAGATGCCGAGGAAGCTGCCCCGGCGCTGGGGACAAAGACGCCCACACTGGATATTCCCGGTTTGGGTGTCACCGCCGTCACCGGCTACCGCGGCGCATGGCAGGCCGTTCTTAAAAAGCTGCTGGAGCATGGGCACAGCGTCCTGCTGGCCCAGCCCGACCCGGACAGCGGAACCTATGAGATCATCAAGGAACGGGATATTTCCGAATATATCCCCTTGGGCAAAGAGCTGACCATTGACGGACGGCGCATGAAGGTGGACAGCATCGACTACACCAACGGCAAGGTCAGCCTGCTTGACATGGAGATGGCGGAGAAAAACCGCTATCCTGTTTTCCGGGAGGAACCTGTGTCTTTTGTCCGGGAGTATGTGGAGGAATCGGAGTGGCGGGAATTTGAGCAGACAGCCCGTATTGAAAATGTGATGGAGGGCCAATCTGCCGATGAACCGGAAAGCCAGGATCATGCCGAAACTGACGCACTGGAGGAAGCCAAGCGGCTGATAGAGGATTTCTGTGACGCGGAGTATGGCCGCGGCGGCGCTGATTTTTCTGATCTGGAGCATATCGGCATCGCCTACACCACTACCGAGGATGAACGGCACGAAATTCAAGTGGAGGCCAATCTGCTGGATTTCAGCGTCACGCAGACACTGGACGGCCAGCTTGTGGAGGAACGCCGGTACAAGTCCCTGCGGGAAATGATCGACAACGAACTGTCTGCGCTGGATTTTGATGACCTCATCCGTTTGGAGGGGGAGCCGGAGGAACTGCTGGCAAACACGCAGAAAGCGGCACGGAAGCCGGAACTCACCCCGGAGCCGGAGCGGGTGGAGATTGACGGCGGCAGAATCGTCCCGCCGCCCGCAGAGTATACGTCTAAAGTGGTGGGGCGGGTAAACGCCGGAGCCTTTGATGTTGTATTTGAAGAACTGCATTTCGGCCCGGAGCAGCACAATTTCCATATCACCGATAATAACCTCGGCGCTGGCGGCCAGAAAACCAAATATCAGAATAATGTAGCGGCCATCCGTACCTTGAAGCAGATCGAGGCGGAGGGCCGTTTGGCTACCCCGGAGGAACAGGAGGTATTGTCCCACTATGTGGGCTGGGGCAGTCTGGCCCCTGCCTTTGATGAACACAACCAATCATGGGCAAGGGAGTTTGCGGAATTGCGGGAACTTCTCACCCAAGATGAATACGCCGCCGCCAGAGCCACCACGCTGAACGCCCACTACACCAGCCCCACCGTTATCAAGGCCGTTTACGATGCGGTGGAGCGGATGGGCTTCCAGCCGGGGAACGTTCTGGAACCGTCCTGCGGCATCGGGAACTTTTTCGGACTTCTACCGGAGGCCCTTTCCGATGCGAATCTGTACGGCGTGGAGTTGGACGGGCTGACGGGCCGGATCGCAAAACAGCTTTATCAAAAGGCCAATATAGCCATAGATGCTTTTGAAAACACCGACCACCCGGACGATTTCTTTGATCTCGCTGTGGGCAACGTGCCTTTCGGCTCATACAAGGTGCATGATCGCCGTTATAATCGGCTGAATCTCCAAGTCCACGACTATTTCCTGACGAAAACGCTGGATAAACTGCGCCCTGGCGGAATCATGGCGGTCATTACCTCAAAGGGCACCATGGACAAGAAAAACAGCAAGGTTCGTGAAGCCTTGGCGCAAAAGGCGGACCTTTTAGGTGCAATCCGTCTGCCCAACAACGCTTTCAAGGCCAACGCTGGAACCGAAGTGACCAGCGATATTCTGTTCTTCCAGAAACGGGCCACTGTGCCGGAAAAGCTGCCGGAATGGGTGGAGAGCGGCCTGACTGCGGATGGCGTACCGCTCAACCAATATTATCTCCAGCACCCGGAGATGGTGCTGGGCACAATGGCTCTTGGCAAAAGTATGTACGGCAACGATACGGAAACCGCCTGTTATCCCATTGAGGGCGCCGACCTGACCAAGCAGCTTGCCGAGGCTGTGACCCATATTGCCCCACCTGACCGGGAACTGCTGGATATGGATGCGCTGGAACAGGAGGGCGGCAGCGCGATTGAAAGCATCCCCGCAGACCCGAATGTGCGTAATTTCAGCTATACGGTGTCCAAGGGTACGATCTACTTCCGGGAAAACTCCCGCATGGCCCCGGTGGAGCTGGGTAAGACCCCCACCGAACGTGTCAAAGGCATGATCGGTATTCGGGACAGCGCCCGAAAACTTATTGACTTGCAGTTAAAAGGCGCATCTGACACGGAGATCAAGGCGGAGCAGGCTACCCTTAACCGCCTCTACGACGCCTACACCAAGAAATACGGCATTTTGAACAGTCCCGGAAACCGTCTGGCATTCAATCAGGATTCTTCTTATCCCTTGCTCTGCTCCTTGGAAGTGTTGGACGATGAGGGCAACTTTAAGCACAAAGCGGATATGTTCACCAAACGGACCATCCAGCACCACAAGGCTGTGACCAGCGTGGACACAGCGGCGGAGGCCCTGGCGGTATCTATTGGGGAACGGGCCTGTGTGGATTTGGGCTTTATGGCCTCCCTCATGGGCGGCGCCGAGAAAATTCCGCAGATCGTGGAGGATTTGAAGGGCGTCATTTTCAAAGACCCAGCCACCGGCCCCTTTGACATTGGGGCGGAGGGCACAAATTGGTACAAGGGCTGGCAGACGGCGGACGAATACCTGTCTGGCGATGTTCGTGTGAAGCTGGCCCATGCCCGCGCCGCCGCCGAAGTATACCCGGAGTTCGCTGTCAACGTAGAAAAGCTGGAACAGGTGCAGCCCAAAGACTTGACCGCCGCTGAAATCAGTGTGCGTATTGGCGCACCGTGGATTAAGCCGGAGTATTACCGGCAGTTTATTTTTGAACTGCTCCAGACGCCGGAACATCTGCGAAATGGAAAAATAAATGTTTCCTACAATAAAATCACCGGCGAATGGAATGTAACAGGCAAGAGCGAGGACAAACGGGACAACCCCCGCATTTTCGCCACCTATGGAACCAAGCACAAGAACGCCTATGCCATTTTTGAGAACCTTTTGAACCAGCGGGACACGCGGGTATATGACAGCAAATATGAGAACGGAAAGGAGGTTCGCGTCCTCAACTCCAAGCACACCGCTATTGCCCAACAGAAAGCGGAGGCTATTGACCAGGCGTTCCGGGATTGGATTTTCAAAGACCCGGAGCGCCGCGCC
>OFHM01001589.1_pt1 | contig 14434 bp, 18 predicted proteins | sample 1521311 | NCBI WGS metagenome assembly OFHM01 (sample SAMEA3504083, study PRJEB24116) | mouse gut metagenome | biome: mouse gut; feature: mouse-associated habitat; material: faeces | place: Denmark | collected 2011 | reverse complement strand
TCTTTTCTCATCGGAATGTGAAGTTATCGTCCTCCTCCACGATGCAGATCATGGTCTTTCCGGTATTCAGGACGATTTCGTTGCCGTAGTCGTCATAGTATCTGGTAGCGCCGTAATCGCTGGTCTTCTCCCAGTTGACATGGATACCCTTCCCGTTGGTGAAGTACCATCCGTCCCGGGTGGTGTCATGGCACTGGAACGCCAGGTAGCCCTCCCCCAGCTCCTCGTATTTGATGTACTGCACCAGGATGTTCTTGAAGGTCAGCTGGGTGCCGTTGGAATCCACATGGGGGCCGTCGCTGCCGCCGGACAGATGCTGGGAGCGGTAGTAGAGGCCGTCCTCCTCGTTGAATTCAAAATAGCATCTGGTCAGGGGATAGCAGCCCGACATGTCGATGTAGGTTGCGTTCTTGGCTTCCGCGTCGTATTGGGCCAGGGTGTTGGGGTTCAGCTTGCCAGTGAACCGGAAGTGGTCGGCATCGGTCAGGTTCCTATACCCGAGAGGATACCCCTTCTGCCGGATCACATCGGCCAGGCCGGAGCCGGAGGCGTATCCGTTGTGGGGCGCCGGACGGTCCGAGGTGCGGAAGAAGGCCCCGGCATCGGAATCCAGATTGCCGTCGATGTTCTGGGTGTCCTCCTTGGCTATCAGGTCGTTGATGAAGTATGGGCCGCCGAAGTGCACGATAAAGGCATCCCACTCGAAGGCCCAGAAAGCGTAATAGGTGCGGAGGCTCCGGACATTGCCGATTTTCTCCAGGTTCTGCCAGCCCTCGTAGACGGCCATCATCCGGGACATCCGGCCCTCCACGTTGGCCTCATAGACCACGGAGGCTTTGGACAGATTGTAGTGGGGGATGGCATTGGACTCGTTGGGAATCATCACGGCTATGGGACGGGTATCCGCCACGCCGGGATCCACCCACTCGTTGGTGAGGCGGCTGCGCACCATGCCCTCCCGTGGGGGAAGTGAGTCGTCCTCGACGACGATCCCCGGCGAGGGGGACTGCAGACCGCCGTCTGGCTGCAGGCTGCCGTCGGGCAGCGGAGCCGGGACGGAATCGGGGGAATCGGAATCGGCCTGGCTGGATTCCGGAAGGACAGGGGCGGTGGATCCGTCCTCCTGCCCACAGGCGGCCAGCGCCAAGATCACGGCCAGGAAAAGAAGGCTTCTCTTTATTTTCTTCATAACATAGCTCTCCTATCGTATCTGAACTAACATTATATCACAAAAGCTGACAAGAGTCATCCAATTGACTGAAAAATTAAGAAACTTAAGAAATAAAAGAAATAAACTTAAGAAATAGGCCCGGAATGTCCCTGCATTTTCCCTTGCGGAATACGGAGGAAGACGGTATACTGGAAGCAGGATTAAGTGACGGAAGGGAGCGAGGGGATTCATGAGCCTGTTGACTGTGGTCGTGCCCTGTTATAATGAAGAGGAGAACGTGCCGTTCTTTTACGGGGAGCTGATGAAGAACGAGCCTTTTTTTGACGAAAAGGGGATTGAGCTGGAGCTGCTCTATGTGGACGACGGCTCCAGGGACGGGACTGTGACGGAGGTGAAGAAGCTGCGGGAGAAGGACCAGCGGGTGCACCTGGTGTCGTTTTCCAGGAATTTCGGGAAGGAGGCGGCAATCTATGCCGGGCTGGAGAATGCCGGCGGCGATTACGTGGTGCTGATGGACGCAGATCTCCAGGATCCCCCCTCCCTGTTGCCGGAGATGTTCACCCTTCTGGAGCAGGGATATGATTCCGTGGCCACCAGAAGGGTTTCCAGAAAGGGGGAGCCGCCGGTGCGGAGTTTCTTCGCCAGGATGTTCTACCGGCTCATGAAGAAGATTTCCAGGACGGAGATCATGGACGGGGCCAGGGACTACCGCCTGATGACCAGGCAGATGGTGGACGCCATCCTGTCCATGCAGGAATACAACCGCTTTACAAAGGGCATCTTCGGCTGGGTGGGATTCTCCACCAAGTGGATAGAATATGAGAATGTGGAGAGGCTGAAGGGGGAGACCAAGTGGAGCTTCTGGAAGCTGTTCCTGTACTCCCTGGACGGCATCTGCGCGTTTTCCACGGTGCCGCTGATGCTGGCCTCCGTCATGGGCGCATTCTTCTGTGTGGTGGCCTTTTTGATGATCTTCTTCATCATCATCCGGAAGCTGATATTCGGGGATCCCGTGTCCGGCTGGCCGTCCCTGGTGTGCATCATCCTCATGGTCAGCGGCGTGCAGTTCTTCTGCACGGGGATATTGGGACAGTACCTGGCCAAGACTTACATGGAGGTGAAGCGGCGGCCGATCTACCTGGTAAAGGAACGGCTCTAGGAATAATAAAAAGTCTTAACGAATTCTTAGCGGGCAGAAGTCTTCCCTGTCAGTAATTTATGTGGTAGAATTTAGTATATTCTTCGTGGTAGGGAAGCGGCAGTCAACATAAGAAAGGGGAATTCGTATGGAGATTACTGCGGTCAAGGATTGTGAGCTCGAGAAATATATTACCGAAATCATGTTGGATATAGGGGTTCCGGCTCATTTAAAGGGGTATCATTACCTCCGAAGCGCCATTCTGTTGTCGGGAAGGGACATGGAGGTAGTGACCAGTGTGACGAAGCTGCTGTATCCGGCGATTGCCAGAAGATTCAAAACAACAGACCAGAAAGTCGAACGTGCGATTCGCAACGCCATTGAGGTATCATGGAACAGAGGAAATACAGAGACTTTTGAAAAAATGTTTGGATATTCCGCATCTTCAGGCAGAACCAGACCTACCAACAGTGAATACATAGCCCGCATTGCAGACAAGGTCCGACTTGACATCAAGGCTATGTAGAAGCTACGGAAGAAACAACAGAAGATAGATATGCTTCATACTGCGGGGATGGAAAGCAGCCGGGTGAAAATCCGGCTGCTTTTGTGGACTTTGGGGGACAAGTGTGGTAGAATGTTGACACAAAGGACGTGCCGGGGGCTGATTCCATGTGCCAAGGGCGCAGGAAATGGCGGCAGACGTCCATAAAATTGAGATGGGAAAGGCTGGGAAACGTGCCGGATGGGAATAATTAAGCTGAAAAAGAATACCTTGGGCGACTGCCTGATGACGGGGGTGATCGTGGCGATCGGGCTGGCGGAAGCCTGCCATCTGGCGGCTGTCTTTCTGGGGCTTCCGTTCTCGGCCTGTTCCCGGCTGCTGGGCATGGCCTTGGGAGTCTGGCTCGTGCTGGGGACGGTGCTCCTGGCGGCGGGAAGGCGGCATATCCTGACGGAACCGGGCGGAAAACGCCGCCTGGATCCTTCGGAGAAGATTCTGTACGGTATGTTGGCGCTGACGGTGATTTCTCAGCTTATTTTCATCGGTATGGGGAATGCTATCTATAGAAAGGGCGATATGACGGTGGAGACAGTGGGGAGCTTCCTGGCTGTGGACGGCATCTACCGGGTCAATCCCATGACGGGGACGCCCTACACGGAGGGGATGCCGCTTCGGCTGAAGATACTGTGCCTGCCCACGCTGTACGGGAGCCTGTGCAGATGGACAGGCCTGGAGCCCGGGCTGATGGTCCAGAGGATCGTCCCCATGGCGGTGCTGCTTGGCAGCTATGGGGCGTTTTCCCTGCTGGGCCGGACGCTTTTTCCGGAGGAGGGGAGGATGCGGGCCCTGTTCCTGCTTCTGGTATCGGCGCTGATGTGGGCGGGGGCCTACGCCTACGGCATGGAGGGATTCGACCTGCTGTGCAGCGGCTGGCGGGGGGTGTCCATCCGGGGCGGCGTGCTCCTGCCCTGGACGGCGTCCCTGTGCCTACGGCGCAAATGGCCGGGGGTGTGCCTGTGCGTGCTGGCAGAGGCCTGCACGGTCTGGACATTCTACGGCTGCGGCGTCTGCCTGGCGATGGCCGCGGGGCTGGCTGCTGCAGGACTGCTGTGCCGGAAGCTTTCCGGGAGGGCCCCTGGCAGGCAGACGGCAGACGGAGGAAGGGGGGATGGGAAATGACGGAGCTCCTTCGAAACGCAGCCTCCGGCTGGGCCAACTACAAGGGCAGCGGGAAAATGGCCGCATTGCTCCTGGCCGCTTTGGCGTACCTGTGGTTCACCGGGAGGGGAAAGGGGCAGAAGGCCCTTTTGCTTTATGCCTCCCTGGCGGCTGCCTGCTGCGTCCTGCCTGTGACGGCGGCGGGGTTGAAGGCGGATCAGACAAGATTCTACGCTTATGAGTGGATATGGAGCATGGTGCCCCTGACGGCGGTGACGGCATACGGCGCCGCGCTGTTCCTGGCGCAGCAGTGGAAAAAGGATGTGGGGGGCTGGCGCAGGGGTCTGCCCGTGACGCTGCTGCTGCTCCTGGCCCTGGGGCTGTGCGGGAACCTGGGAGGGGACGCTGGGGCCAGGGCAGGGCGCAGGGCGGAGAGGGAGGAAGCCTACGCGGTGGCAGGGATGCTGGCGGAGCGCTATCCCGGGGAGGACATCTGCCTCCTGGCCCCTCAGGCGATTCTGGAATACGCCAGGGAGGCGGACGGCAGGCTGCGGCTGGCCTACGGCAGGAATATGTGGGACATCTCCCTGAACGGATACGCCTATGACACCTATGACAGAAAGACCTCCGACCTGTACCGGTGGATGGGCTGGGCGGAGCAGTCGGCGGGGGTCTGGATGCCGGAGGAGGACAGGGAGGAGATGCTGGCCACTGTGGAGCGGCGGGCAGAGGACGCGGTGGAGCTGGGCGTGAACTGCATCCTGCTGCCCGAGGGAGTGCCCGGGGAGATCAGGGAGCGCATGGAGGCGGCCTTGGGAACCCGGGCGGAAGAGATGGACGACTATATTGTCTTCGCACTGTTCTGAGCCGGGACATGGGGATACGGGAAGAAAAGAGGAGAGCTATGGATGAGCTGATCAGCATCATCGTACCTGTCTATAACGCGGAGAGGCATCTGGCGGAGACCATTGCCTGTGTCAGGGCGCAGACCTGCAGGGAGTGGGAGCTCCTGCTGGTGGAGGACGGCAGCGCCGACGGGAGCCTGGCGGAGATCCGGCGCTGCATGGAGGAGACGGGGGATCCCCGGATACGGCTGATATGCCAGCCCTCCAACATGGGCGCCGCCCGGGCCAGGAACCGGGGGCTTGCCGAGGCACGGGGAAGGTACATCGCCTATCTGGACGCGGACGACCTATGGGTGCCGGAGAAGCTGGAGAAGGAGCTGCGGTTCCTGCGGGCCAGGAACGCCGCCTTCGTCTTCACCGGCTATGAGTTCGCGGACGGGCAGGGCAGGGGCACCGGGAAGGTGGTGCATGTGCCGGAGACCTTAAGCTACCGCCAGGCCCTGAGCAATACCACGATCTTCACCAGCACGGTGATGTTCGACACCGGGAAGATCAAGAGGAGCCTGCTGGAGATGCCCACGGTCAAAAGCGAGGATACCGCGCTCTGGTTCCGGGTGCTGCGGAGCGGCTATACGGCCTGGGGGCTGGACGAGAACCTGGTGCGCTACAGGCGCTGGGGCAACACCCTCTCCGCCAATAAGCTGGAGGCCCTGCGGCGCATCTGGCATCTCTACCGGGACTGCGAGGGCCTGAGCCTGCCCCGGAGCGTCTGGCATTTTGTCTTCTGGGCCGTCAGGGCCGTGAAGAGAAGGATTTAGCATTGTGATTTAGCGGTATGGGAGGATTTTACTGTGAATCTTAGTACCAATGAAAAGAAGCTGAGACAACGGGAGACATTCAAGAGGCTGATCAACCTGGGGCTGACCGCGGTATGCCTGGGGCTGGAGATCGCGTTGTTCGCCTACTGGTGGCAGATGCAGTTCCGCTGGAGCGTGGTGGAGGCACTGCGGTACTTTCAGGGCAAGGGCCATGTGCTGGAGGTGGGAATCTACGCCTTCGTCCTGATCCTGCTGTCCTCCATGTACGGCGGCATCCGGCTGGGCTATCTGAAGAATGTGGAGCTGATCTTCTCCCAGGTCTTCGCCACCCTGATGGCCAATGTCTTCATATACGCGGAGCTGTCCGTGATGGCGGCGGAGCCCTTCGTGCCGGACGTGTTCATCCTGATGATGATAGAGCAGACCATGGTGGTGATCATCTACATCAATGTGGCCAACCGGGTCTACCGGGCCATCTTTCCGCCCAGGAAGCTTCTGCTGGTGCACGGGGACAGGCCCATAGAGGGCATCCGGGCCAAGTTCGAGAGCCGCAGGGACAAATATATCATCACCAGGACCGTCCATGTGTCGAAGGGCTTTGACACCGTCTGCGGGACGATCCTGGAAGCCTATGAGAAGGGGGAGTGCAATGCCGTAGTGCTGGGAGACATCTCTGTAGCAGACAGGACTCCCCTGATCAAATTCTGCTACGGGCATTCCATCCGCTTCTACCTGCTGCCGAAGATAACGGACGTGATCCTGATGGGGGCGGAGGAGCTGCATGTGTTCGACAGCCCCATGCTGCTGACCCGGGAGTACAGCCTTACCGTGGAGCAGCGGATCATCAAGCGGTGCATCGATGTATTCGGGGCGCTGGTCCTGTTGGTGGCAGCCTCGCCCTTCATGCTCCTCACGGCCCTGGCCATCAAGCTCTACGACCATGGCCCCATACTGTACAGGCAAGTGCGATGCACCCAGGACCAGAGGGAATTCCACATCATGAAGTTCCGGAGCATGCGCACGGACGCGGAGAAGGACGGCGTGGCGAGGCTGGCCCAGAAGAACGATGACCGCGTCACCCCCGTGGGGAAGTTCATCCGCAAGTGCAGGCTGGACGAGCTGCCCCAGCTTGTGAACATCTTAAAGGGGGACATGTCCTTCATCGGCCCCAGGCCGGAGCGGCCGGAGATCATCGCCCAGTACCTGGAGGTGATGCCGGAGTTCGCCTACCGGATGAAGGTGAAGGCGGGGCTGGCGGGCTTCGCCCAGGTGTACGGGAAATACAATACATCCCCCTATGACAAGCTGAAGCTGGATCTGACTTATATCGAGAACTACTCCGTGATGCTGGACGTGAAGCTGATGCTGCTGACGCTGAAGATCCTGTTCTGGCCGGACAGCACCGAGGGCGTGGAGACGGAGCAGATCACGGCCCTGCGGGAGGAGCGCAGGAAGCGGCAGGAGGGACGGGACGAGAAGGAAGAGGAATGATATGTGGAAAGGCTATTACGGAAAGGAACCCTTCGACCTGCGCCTGACGGCGCTGCGCATGCTGTATAAGCTTCCCCTTATCGCGGCGGCCGCGCTCCTGGGCGCTGTGGTGTTCGGGGGCGGGTATTACGGGAAGAACGTGCTCCTGCGCGGGGACAGGCTGTACGCCGCCACGTCCGTCTACCGGGTGGAATACGCGGTGGACAATGTGGAAGACATGATGAATGTCTATGTGAACGACATGAGCTGGAACACCTATCTGCAGTCGAAGCTTTTCCTGGACGCGGTGCAGGGCCATCTGGCCCGGGCCGGCGCGGCCGGGATGGGGGAGGAGGAGCTGGCGGGGGCCATCCAGGCCCAGGTGCTCTCGGACATCCGGATCCCCTCCACCGTGGTCACCACGGACAGCCCGGAGAAGAGCCTGGCAGTCGCCCGGGCGGTGGAGGAGGCCATGACCCGGGAACTGGCGGAGCTGCTGAGCGAGGTGGATTCCGTCGCGGTGATAGACCCCTGCCAGGCCGCCCCGGAGGTGGTGCCGGACGTCCGGCCAGGCAGGGCCTTCCTGCTTGCCGCGGTGCTGTCCTGCTTCTTCGCGGGGGTGGTGCTGCTTTTGAAGGAGACGGGGGAGGACAGCATCTGGCTGCCGGGATCTGTCTGGAAGCGCTACGGCTTGAAGACGGTGGGGACCATAGAGAGCAGGGAGCTGGCGGAGAACGTCAGGTATTTCTTCTCGCGGAAGGGGCAGGCCGGGGAGGGATTGTATGAAGACGTAGCTGTCTGCGCGGCTCAGGAGGGCCTGGATGCGGAGGAGGTGCTGGAGCGCCTGAAGGAGGCATGCCCGGGCCTGATTGGGGACGGCTGGTTCGCAGTGCCCTGGCCTGTGGGGGAGCCGGAGGCGGCGGGCAGGCTTCGCAAGGCCCAGGGCATCCTGCTGGCGGTGCGGGCCGGGAGCCATGCTGGCAGGGCGCTGGAACGGACATTGGAATACCTGGGGCAGCAGGACTGCCCGGTGACGGCGGCGATCCTGTGGGAGGCGGACGAGAGGCTGATCCGCAGGTACTACCTGACAGGGGCAAGGTCCGGCGGAGGAAAAGCGGGAACGGGGAGCGAAGGGATATGAGGGTTCAGGTGCTGGCATCTGTGATGAACGAGGAGCCGGAGGCATTGGCGGCGCGGATGGGGCTGGAATCGGATGCGGTGGTCATCAACCAGTGCGACAGGCTGGATTGCCGGAAGATAGCGTACAGGGGGCATGAAATCGGCTTTTACTCCTTTCCGGACAGGGGGGTGGGCAGGAGCCGCAACGAGGCCATCCTCCGGGCGGAGGGGGACATCTGCCTGTTCTCGGACGGGGACATCGTGTATGAGCCCGGGTACGCGGAGAAGATAGCTGCGGAGTTCCAAAGCAGGCCTCGGGCGGATATGATACTCTTCAATATCACGGTGGAGGAGGCCCGCAGGACATACCACATCACTGGACGGAAGCGGGTGCGCTGGTACAACTGCGGCAGGTACGGGGCGGTGAGCTTCGCCGTCCGCAGGGAGAGCCTGCTGTCCTCCAATGTGACCTTCTCCCTGCTGTTCGGGGGCGGGGCCAGGTACGGAAGCGGCGAGGACAGCCTGTTCCTGAAGGAGTTCATGGGGAAGGGCTACCGGGTGTACACCGCCCCAGTCACCATCGGGCGGGAGACGGCAGGGGAATCCACATGGTTTTCGGGCTATGACGAGAAGTTCTTCCGGGACAAGGGGGTGCTGTACCGCCATCTGTACGGAAGGCTGTCATGGGCCATGGCGCTGCGGTTCCTGCTGGCCCACCGGGACAGGCTGTGCGCGGAGGTGCCCCTGGGGCAGGCGTACCGATGGATGTGCGGCGGATGGAAGGATTAGGGCTGTACTGACTATTTGTAGTACAGAGAGGGCGACAGGAGACGGGATGGGCATGGAGTGGAGCGCGCTGGTTTATATATTGCTGACTGTGGTCACGGTGGCCCTGGGGCTGTGCGTGGACAATCAGGATTATGTGCCGGATCGTATCAGGGGAGGCCGGAGGTACTTGAGCTGGCAGGACGGCAGCGGGAACGGGCCGGGGGAGAGGCGGCAGACCAGGAACCGGATCGCGGTGGCGGCCGTATACTGCCTCCTGACGGGGGTGTCGGCCTGCCGGATCGCGGTGGGCAACGACTACTGGGTGTACAGGGACAATTTCAAGCTGATTGCCCAGCAGCGCCATGTGTCCTCGGAATTCGGCTTCAACATGATCGTGAAATGGATACAGGGGCTGTTCGGCTACGATGAGTACCTGCCGGTGTTCGCGTTTTTTTCTATCATAACCGTCTGGTTCTTCGTGAGGGCGCTGCACGACCAGGGGAAGCGCTTCGCTTTTTCCCTGTATCTGCTGATGACCGGGGGCTATTATTTCAACAGCCTGAATTCCGTCAGGTATTACCTGGCGCTGGCGATCGCGCTGTTCTCCATGAAATATGTGCTCCGGGGCGAATACGGGAAGTTCGTCTGCGTCATACTGGCGGGGGCCATGTTCCACAAATCGGTGCTGCTGGTGGTTCCGGCGTACCTGGCGGCGCGGTACCTGGCGGCGGCGCCCCTGCGGAAATGGCATTACGCGGCGGGGGGCGTGTTCCTGTGCACTTTGGTGTTCGGACAGGAGCTGTACCGGGAGGTGATCTTTTTCTTCTACCCCTTTTACCGGGACTCTGCCTTTGACAACGGGCAGCTCTCCTACGCCAACATCCTGAAATGCGGCTGCGTGGCGCTGCTGGGCCTGGTCTGCTGGAGGCAGGGGCTGGGGAAGGACATGATAAACAGATTTTACTTTTTTCTGAACCTCATGGGGCTGGCGGTGTACTGCTGCGGCTCCTTCATCCCGGAGGTGTCCAGGGTGGGGGATTATCTGATCATATCCCAGGTGTTCCTGGTGCCGGGGGCATTGGCGGGGATGAAGCCGGGGAAGCTGCGGGGGCTGTGCCAGGCTGGGGTGGTGGCGGCCTTCGGCTGCTATTTCCTGCTGCTGCTTAGGGGGATGTATGCCATTGACGTCAGGCTGCTGCCGTATCGGAACTGGATCTTCAACTGACGGGGAGCAGGGAGAGTTTGGTAAATGGAAAGGTTTTCTTTTGACTGTTTTGGAAAGAAGGCCAAAGCATAAACAGGAAGGCTAAATATTATGAAAAGATTGATTACACTAATTATATTGGCGGTTTGTATGTTGGCTCTGCTTGCTGGTTGTTCCAGACAGGAAAATGAAATAGGAGATATCAATAATTATACGCCGATTGCTTTGTTGGATGATGCGGTTGTTTATAGCTATATTGATGATGACGGCGCATTGGTAATTGGAGACTATGATTTTTCCTCAAAAAAGCAATCAGATACCGGAAGAGTGGAAGAATTTTATATTTCGAGTGGAAAACCTGTAGTTATTGATGATTCCATTGTTTTGCCCGTAACATTAGGAACAAACGAACATAAACTTTTGATGGTAAACGCTGATTCTGACACATCTGAAATGATATTTAGCGAATTTAATTCTTATCCAATGGACGCAGTTTCTATAATGGGTACAGACATTTATATGTTAAGTACCATGAAAGATGATGTAACTACATTAAGTTATATCAGAAAATATAATGAGAATACCGGGAATATGGATATCTGCATTGAAAAACAGTTTACAGATATCGCAGGTGAACAGATAACGGCATTTGCCTGTAGCAATGAAAATATTTATGTGCTGGCAAACAATATGGAAACAAAAAATGATACCTATATAGAAATTTATGATGGCAAAACATATGATTTACTTGGTAAGGTGTACTTTGAAACCGAATTGACGGATTTTGTCTCCAATAATGGGATAGTAGAATTTTATTGCTTTGACGGTTACATATACATAAGGAATTTTTCAGATTACGGTGTGATAGGGAAAATAGAGAATGATCAGATAAAAACCGTTCTTGAGCTGCCCAATTTGCGTATGGCTTATAATGGTAAAAATACACAGGACGATTACTATGGTTTTTTTGTAAGAGGCGGCAGAGAGTTTTATCTTTTGGATGTTCATGCTGATATTTTATACAAGACAAGTTTAGAACTATCACAAGATGAAAGCATTCGTAACGCTATTTCTGATGGGAAAAATGTATGTATCAGTATTCTTGATGAGAGGGATACGGAGTCTTATACAACAAAACAGACTATTATAATCGATTTCCATGAATTGAAAGAAAAAGCAGATCAAACAAAGTGAGAAGGGAATCTATTATATGTCTCCAATAAAACACAGAGTGCAGGTATTCCCGGCATTCCGGCAGAGCGGGGAATTAAGGATCAGGAAGAAAACCAATAATACACAAACGATAAAGGGAACTGGCGGAGGTAGGCTGATCCCTTGTTCCATATCAGTGTGGGGAGGCGGAGACGCAGACGCAGGTACACGGGGCTTTGAAGGCTGCCTGCTATGATGCGTTCCGGGCGGCAAGGCAGGAGATAAACGGGATGGAAATGCAGGGTGGCTTTGAAGCGGGGGCGTGAGGATAGATCATTACGGATAATATGCAGAAAATGGAGGGATAAATACAGCCAATAACTGGCAACAAAAGGGGATTCATAAATATCGGTACCACATAGCTGAAACTTTAGGCACAACAACCAACAGGAAACAAAGTTTTCATAGGACATGACACAGAAAAGCCAGCGGAGCAGATACCAGTCTGAACTGCTGGCTTTTCTTTTTTTGACATACTACGTCTGTCCGCGCTCTTCACTGGAAGGGGTGGCAGGGGATTCTGCCAGGGCGGAAGCCGTGGCAACCAGAACGGACAGGCTCCTTTCGTCACAGAGCGGGAGCAGCCTTAACAGCTCCTGGTATGTAGAGCCGGTTCTGTCATGGCTGTCCTGGAAGATACAGTCATCTGCGGATATATCCAGCATCCTGCAGATATGGTAGAAATTTTCAATGCTTGGGGAACAGCGGCAGCGCTCCAGGTCCTTCTGGAAGGATACGGAATGGTCGAGCAGTTCTGTGCACTGCGCCTGTGTCAGATGCTTTTTCTTCCTGGCTTTCTTTAAGGCGGCGCTGAAAACCTGGGCATCACTGATGGATAAAGACATTGTGGTCACCTCCTATAAGTAGTGTATTGCCATACCATGCAAAAGTAAAAATGGCATGGACATACCTGAAAGTAGAGTAACAGCATATCAGGCACCCGGACATCTGGTGAACAAAAAAAACATGGTTCATCAGATGTCCGGGTGCCTTTTTGCGGCCATGGGAGAGGTACATGGTCTGTAAGTGGGGGATTTTCGTAAGCCGGGCACCGGCGGGGGGATTGGGTTAAAAAAATCACAGGTTTCCAGGGGGCATTCTGCGCCCTGCATGGTAGTCCTGTACGCTACTTTTTAGAGGAAATTAAAATCATACGGGAAAAGAGTAATTATCCGGACCTGCAGATGGATAAGTGCTCTTTTATTTTTGCGACCAAACTCTGTATAAGTCATTTTACCAGAGGGCCTCCGGTTTCATGTTTCAGATCGGACATGAAAAGACTGGAGGACGAAAGAATGGAGAAAAAACAGACAGACTCGGTGCAGAACCGATTCACGGCATACCTGATGGCGGCTGTGGCAAATAAGCGCATCAGCTACATGGAACAAAGGAACCGGCAGAAGGAGCGGGAATACATACAGGTGGACCTGCTGGAGAAGAACCATGTGGACTTTGATGCCCAGTACCGCACATACCTGGCAGAGCAGTCGCTCCTGCGTTATTTTGGGTACGGGGAAAGCCCGGAGTGTATACCGGAGATAGACAGCATACAGCTTGCCGGGTGCATCAACCGCTTAAAGGAGCGGGAACGCGGGATATTGTTCGCGCGGGTATTCGGGGAACTGGATTTTACGGAACTTGGAGAAAGATTTGGCATGGAGCCAAAGCAGGCGGAAATGGCGTATTACTATATCATCCGCAAGCTGCGCAAAGGAATGGGGGTCAGGAAAGATGAATTTTGAATTATTGCTTGAGAGGGCAAAGGCAGGGGATAAGGAAGCACGGGAAGAAATTTTTAGGATGTACCGCCCGCTGCTGATCAAAAACGCAATGGATAAAAACGTGTTTGACGAGGACCTGTATCAGGAGCTGTCAGCCACGCTGCTATACTGTATCCAGAGGTTCCAGGTATAGCGCAGACCTGCGGCTGGAATTGATGCGGGGAGATCTGTTGTGATCTGGCAGTCCCCTGCGTATAAAATGATGTGTCGCAAAAGGTATGGGGCATGGCCTGCGATGTCGCAAAAAAGATTTAGAACCTTTTGCGACAGTGATTCAGGCGGAAAACCAGTAAGTTTTCCATATCTCCAAAGGTATACCTTTTGCGACACGGATTTTTACGGAAGGGAGGTCTGTCATGACTGCAAAGAAATTTGGGTATGTGCGGGTATCCACACGGGAGCAGAACCCGGAGAGGCAGATACATATCCTGCGGGACGAGGAGGGCATCGACGAGCGTGACATTTATGTGGAGAAAGAGTCCGGGAGGCAGTTTGAGCGACCGGTGTACCGCTCCCTGGTGGATAACATCCTGCGGGAAGGCGACCTGCTGGTGGTAACGGAGTTGAAGCGGTTCGGGCGTAACTATGGCGAAATCTACAGGGAGTGGTTCCGCATCACAAAGGAGATCGGCGCCGACATCAAAGTAACTTCCATGCCCATATTGGATACCACGCAGTCAAAGGAGCTGGTAGGGCAGCTCATTACGGATGTCGTGCTGGCGGTATTCGCTTATGTGGCGGACGAGGACTGGACGGAACGGCATGAGCTACAGCGCCAGGGCATCGAGGTGGCGAAGGCGGACGGAAGGCATCTGGGAAGGCCGCGTGTGGAGTACCCGGAGAACTGGGAGGACTGCTATGGGAGATGGAAAAGCGGCGTGATCTCGGCAAGGGAGGCCATGACGCTCACAGGACTCAAGAAGGACAGCTTCTACCGGCTGGCAAAGAAATATAAGGAGGAGCATCCCGTTTTATGAAAAAGCCAGAAAAATATAAAAAAATTTATTATTTTTCAAGGAAACAGGGGAAAAAACACTCCTTATTATATGAGAATAAATTTAGAGGAGGACTGTTTTATGAAGCAGGGTACATTATTTTATGACAGGGAAAGCGGCAGATACAATTTCTTTTATAGTGACGGGGATGGGGACAGGCGTGATTACGGCGGTATCCATTGCGGGGAGGTCTTTGATTGAGATGGTATAATAAAGTTGTAACACCAAACAGGAAATAAATGATATATTC
>OFHM01001586.1_pt1 | contig 14450 bp, 10 predicted proteins | sample 1521311 | NCBI WGS metagenome assembly OFHM01 (sample SAMEA3504083, study PRJEB24116) | mouse gut metagenome | biome: mouse gut; feature: mouse-associated habitat; material: faeces | place: Denmark | collected 2011 | reverse complement strand
CCTCTTTTTTATCAGGAACAAATTCCATGATGTCTCCAACATCGCAATTTAATACAGAACAAATTTTCGACACAATTTCTGTACTGACATTCTCATCTTTTGATAATCGAGACATTGTTGTCGTGCTAACACCTGTCATTGCCCGCAGATCTTTCTTCATCATGTCTTTATCAATCAATAATTTCCATAATTTCTTGTAACTAATTGCCATTCTTTCACCTCAGTCTTATTTTTTATCTGTTCACATTGTATTTATCTAGGCTTGCTATTTACCCATTGTATTTATCATCATATCACAATAATGCGTTTTGAACAATCTAATACATTAAAAATCATAATTAAATTCTGAAATATCGCATTTTAAAATTACACAGTTATACAAAATGGTAAATAGCAAGCCAAGTTATACAAAATATATCTCAATAAGATACACAACAACTATAACCACCACAATATTTTTTGCTTTCTCTGAGTTCAGCTTTAGGATATTTCCTTTCCAGACAGAAAAAGACGCAAGCCACATTTCTATGACTCACGCCTTTCACTGCAATGATTCACTTTTCAACGCTGCTTTCTCTGGCTGCCTTGTCTACTTCCAGAAAATGCTCCCCGATGGTGTCCTGCAGAAGCATGATCTGATACAGAGCATTTTTATGGATCTCAGGCAGCCTACTCTTCCCGCGCCTCCAGAACCGCCCGGACCGTCTGTTCAAGCACGCCCATGTCGATGGGCTTTGCAACATGAGCATTCATCCCGGCTTCCAGTGCGTCCCGAATGTCTTCTGAAAAGGCATTGGCTGTCATGGCTACAATGGGGACGGAAGCCTTGACGGTGTCATCCAGAACACGGATGGCCCGGGCAGCCTGGTACCCGTTCATAATCGGCATCTGCACATCCATCAGGATCAGGTCATATGCATCTGCCGGGTTCTCCTTCATCTTCTCCACCGCCACAGTCCCGTCGTTTGCCGTGTCGATGACAAAACCTGCCTCCTCCAGTATCGTCCTTGCAATCTCCTGATTGATCTCGTTGTCTTCCACCAGGAGGATCTTCTTCCCCTCAAAGCATGCGGGCAGCGCCTCCGCCTGTTCTTCCTGCTCCCCGGTCTCATAGGGTGCCGAAAGGACATTACAGAGTTCCGAGAGGAAAACAGGCTTGGAGCAGAAGGTGGTAACGCCTGCCTCCTTCGCCTCCTCTTCGATATCTCCCCAGTCATATGCTGTCAGTATGATAATCGGCACTTCCTGCCCCACGATTTTGCGAAGCCTGCGGACGGTTTCCACGCCGTTTTGATCCGGCATAAGCCAGTCTACCAGATATACATCAAAGGGTTCCTCCTGCTCCAGGGCAAACTTGCTGCGGACCACTGCCTCCTTCCCCATGGTGGTCCAGTCTGGATGCAGACCCATGGCGGAAAGCATCTTGCTGATGCTGGTACAGGTATTGATATCATCATCCACAACCAGGGCACGCAGGCCTGCCAGCTGCGGGAGGTGTTCCGTTTTTAACGCTTTTCCGTTAACTTTAAATTGGAAGGACACAATAAATTCGCTTCCCTTTCCAATCTCGCTCTCAACCGTAATGGTGCCGTGCATCATGTCCACAATATTCTTGGTGATGGAAAGCCCCAGTCCCGTCCCCTGGATTCCGCTTATGGTAGCCGTCTGTTCCCGCTCAAATGGCTCGAAAATGTGTTCCAGGAACTCTCTGCTCATGCCGATACCGGTATCCTTAATCCTGAATTCAAAAGCGGCATAGCCCTCAGGCGCTTCCCCGGACTGGATAATGCGCACGCTGACCGAGCCCCCGGGGTTGGTATATTTCATGGCGTTGCTCAGCAGGTTCAGCAGCACCTGGTTCAGCCTCAGCTTATCGCACACAATAATCTCATCCGTCACATCCTGGGTATCTATATAGAAGGAAAGCTGCTTCGCCTTCACATCCGACTGCACGATGGTCTTCAGGTCATGTATAATCTCCGGCAGACTTGCCTCCTTCTCCTCTATCTTCACCTTACCGCTCTCAATACGGCTCATGTCCAGCACATCATTAATCAGGCTCAGCAGATGATTGCCGGAAGTAATGATCTTCTCCAGATAATTCTGCACCAGTTCCCGATTGTCAATATGGGACATTGCCAGGGATGTAAAACCTATAATAGCGTTCATGGGAGTGCGGATATCATGAAACATACTGTTCAGGAAGGTCGTCTTGGCGTTGTTGGCATACTGGGCTTCCCCCAGGGCCTCCGCTAACATCAGTTTCTGTACCTGCTCCTCCCGGATCGTCTCGTCAATGTTTCGGAATCCCGCCAGCACAAACCCCTCCTTACGGAATCCGCTCTCCTTCACATACATATAGGTAAACTGGTAATTATATACCTCTTCTCCCTCTCGAACCCGGTAATTTCCCTGATAGTCCCTGCCGGACTCCAGCTTCTTCATCACATTGCCCAGAGAAAGGGCTTCCTGAAGATATGCCTGGTCCTCCTCATACACCCGCTCCCTGATGTATCTTTCCAGAATCACCTTATAGGTAAACTCCTCTTTGGCATCTCCTTTCAGGCCCGTGGTCACATAGCCCATCATCTTAATGACTCTGGCCCTGTCCCGCTCGGCGTCAATTGCAAAAACGTTTACATAGTCACGGCTCAATGCATCTACAATGGCAAGCTGTTCCATCAGCTCCTGGTTGGATTTCTCCGTAGTTTCCAGAAGCTTTCTGCTCCACCGCGCCTTGAACATCAGCGCCATCATAACCGCCGCCGCAACTACCGCCGTCACCCCCGCTGTTATCAGAATTTCAGGATGAAATTTCATATACTCCCAAAACTTCAAATCCCGCGACGTATGAGTCGTATATTTCGTAACCAGCTGGCTCATTACATCATCCGGCATCTGAGCGATGCACTTGTTCAGTATGGTAACAAGTTCCCTGTCACACTCTTCCCTGACATACATCCGGAAGGCAAAACTCACATCATTTATCACCGCGTAATGCAGAGAGTCCGTGGAATCATTGTTGACAAACAGCTGTGCCGTATATGTATACACAAACGCCGCGTCCGCCTTGCCGTCCAGTACAGCCTGCAGCGCCTCTTTCCTGTCAGAACAGCGCAGAATCTCGGCATCTCCCGTAAGCCCTTTCTCGATGGGCGCATTATCCTGGTTCTCCGCTACGGCCACCGTGGAAATTTCCCCATAGAAATCCTGTCTTGTCACCTGGGCAACTCCCGCCGTCATGTAGGTGTCCGTACTGAATCCCCGGCTGGCCGCCCCTTCCTTCACGGTGTCGGTCCCTTTCCTGTCGATTACGACGTCCACTTCACCGCTGTCCACCAGGTCATAATAACCGGCACGATCCTGGGTCACGACTGTTTCATAGGGCAATCCCGCCAATGCCATCACCTTCGCAAAGTAATCAGGCATAATCCCCTTCAATTCCCCATTCTTCACGTAAGAATAAGGCTCCCTGTCCCCGATTGCCGTAACCGTAATGGTCTTCTTACCTGATATCACATCCTGGATATAGGCTTTTTCCCGCTCGGTAAAAACACCGGACTCCAGATATACCGGACCATAGTATTTATAGAACAGCACGTTCATCCAGTCGCCTTCATTGATGTCCATCTGGCCGATGGCATAATTAATCTCCTCCAGAAGCCCCGTGTCCTCTTTCCTCACAATGGCGTAAAAATAGTCCAGTTCAATGGTGTCCAGCGTCTTCTCATTCCTGGTCTTCCGCAGGCTGGTGGACAGAATTGCATCCACTTCCCCTTCCTGCAGGGCCTCCGTCAATTCATCCGTATCGCTGTATTCCACAATTTCATACGCAAAACCGTGTTCTTCGGCAAACTCCTCCAGGCTCTGTTTCTGGCTTCTGCCTTCCACAGCCCCCACTTTCATTCCCCGATAGGTATCATAATCGCCGCTGTGAAGCGTCCCGTTGTCCGCCCGGATGGACAGAATGGTACTGCTGCGCCCAATCGGCAGGGGAGGCAAAAGGCGTACTTTTCCTCCCATTCCTCCGTCTTCCGGCCGGATGTTACAATGTCGATTTCGCCGTTTTCCAGCATGGTAAGCATGTCGTTCCAGGATTTATCATATTCCACATACTCAAAGTTCAGATGGGAATATTCCGCAGCCAGGTTCAGGAAATCGATACCGTAGCCGCTCAGGCTGCCCGCGTCGTCCTTCATGTGATAACCGTCAAAATGAAAAATGCCTGCTTTTACCGTCCGGTTGCCTGCACTCTCCCCTGCCTTTACGACTGTCCCTCCTGTCATTGCGGTAAGCACTGCCAAAAGCAGTACCAGAATCCTCATACAATGAAAGCCTGTCCCACAATGTCGGGAAGACCTCCTTGAAGCTTTTCCATGATGAATCATACTATGCGGTGCCATATTTCCTCCTCGTCAGCGCCTATTGCCGGATTTTCTCTATCGCTGCCCTTCGGTAGTTGACGTTCGGGAATATCTCCGTATCCGTCTTCCCCCGGCCGCAGCTGCGCCGACTGTTCTTCCATGCCGTTTTCTATCCTATTTTATCATATATATCGGCTGCACCACAAGCTTTTTTAGACAGTTTTTCCTGTGCCTCCCCCATCTCCGGTTAACACCGGGGAATCCGGAAAACAAATACAAATACGCAGCCTGTCCTCCCCATACTCCGCCGATATGCTTCCCCCCATCCGTTCCGCCAGGTCCCTGGCGATTGCCAGCCCCAAACCTGTGGATTTCCTGGCGGATTCAACGGTGAAAAATCGGTCGAACAGCCTGCCCAACTGTATTTCGTCCAATCCGGGCGCCGTATTGGCAAAGACAATCTCACCCGTCCCGGACAGCGTAATCTCCAAATCCCCGCCGCTGTACTTTACCGCGTTCTGCAGCAGATTGGAAAATATCCTGGACAGAGCGGAACCGTCCAGTATCCGGATTACCTTCTCTTCGGGCATCCGTATCCTGGGGTTGATGTTCCGCTCGCTTAATGCAGTATAAAATGCCGCGACGCTTTCTTCCAGCGCCCTGTTCAGGTCAACGGGTTCCCAGGGTGTATGGTTTTCCCCTGCCAGAATCACGGAATAGCGGAAAAGCTCTTCCGTCAGCCGTATCAGCATCTCGGAACGATTCCTGATAATGCCGATATAGCGTTCCGCATTTTCTGATTTTTCTTCTTTTTCAAGCAGATCCAGATACCCGCAGATGGCAGTGAGGGGCGTCCTTAAATCATGGGAAATATTTGTCACCGCGTTTTTCAGTTCCGCGTCTCCCCGGCGGAACCTGTTTCGTTGGACCCGGAGCCTGCGGAGCTGTACATTGACGACATCGGCCAAATGGCACATGTACCTGTCCCTGCCCGAGATATCAATCAGGGTGTTGGTATCCGTGGAAAGCCTGTCGGCAAAGGCCTCCGCAATTTCCCCGGCACACTTTTGCAGAATGTGAATCTTGACAAGTAAGGCAACAATCATCAGAACCAGAATGCCGATACAGGCCCATAACCATACCATCATGGTAAACTCCTCATTTCAAGTCTTTTTTCCGAAACAGGGCAAATCCTCCGCCAGTGGTCAGCAAAGTAATCCCGATGGCGTAAAAGGGAAGCCTCGGTAAATTTACCGCTTCCAGCATTGCGCATTGAATTGCCTGGCCTCCCGGTATGACATCATAAAAAGTCTGGATAATCTCCCTCTTTGCACCCTCCAAATATTTCGGATTCGGCTCTTCGGTACTGACAGGTACGCCGTCTATTGACATCGAATACATGGAGATTGTTTTAGGTGCCCCCAGCATACCATTCAATATTCCTCCTGCAACTAAAAAGCCGAATGCCAGCAATATACAGATGACAGCCATCGTCGCCTTATTCTGGCACGTCATCGCTATTAAGGCAAAAACAGAAGAAAACGCCACCGCAAGGCACAGTACGGTTAATTCAAACAGCAAAATGAGCCGAATGTCCGCGGCAAAAAAACCTAACAAGGGTATTCCGACACAGAGATAAGGGAGAATAAAAGCAACACACATAACTACGCTCACAACCGCCGAGGTAATCAAGTTTGCCAGATAAATCGCCGTACGCTTCTGCCCCACAATAATCTTGTTCCTGATTGTTCCGTCACTGTATTCCGTGCCGATGAACATACTGCAGAACACTGCCATTATAATACCGATAAACATAGCACTGGAGCAAAATCCATTGTCCAGCTTACTGACGCTGTTCATCTGCACCATATCCGCATATTTCTTCACCGGGATAACTATCCCTGCCGCAAGCATACAAGCAAATCCAATCCAAAAGAACTTATCCTTTTTCAACCGCAAAATATTGGCATATAATAATTTATTCATCTTTCCTTGCTCCTTTCCTGTCTAATCCCTGCGCGCCGCCCCGCTGTTCCCTGATGTGAGCAGGCTGACGTAATAGCTTTCCAGGCTTTCGTCCCGCTCCTGCATGGAAATCACCTCACAGTTTACTTTTGCCAGGGCCAGCGTCAGTTTTGACACGTTGACCTTGGCGTAGACATCCGCCTTCCTGTCGGAAATGACATTGTACTCCACTTCCATCCCGTCCAGCACATGAGCCAGTGCCCCTATATTGGTCACTTCCAGGCGAACGCATTTCCGGCAGGCATTTTCCAGATCCTCCGCGCTGATTTCCTTCACCATCTGCCCTTTGTCGATAAAGCCGTAATGAGTCGCGATCTTCGATAATTCATCCAAAATGTGACTGGAAATCAGGAATGTAATTTGCTGTTCCCTGTTGAGCTTTAAGATCAGTTCCCGGATTTCGATAATGCCCTGCGGATCCAGCCCGTTTACAGGCTCATCCAGTACCAGAAAATCCGGGGAGCCTGTAAGCGCGACTGCAATCCCCAGCCTCTGGCGCATCCCCAGTGAAAAATTCCTCGCTTTCTTTTTCCCGGTATCCTCCAGTCCTACCAGCTTCAGGATATCCTTCATGCCGTCATAGGACGGAAGTCCCAGAATGCGGTATTGCTGCTTCAGATTATCCTCAGCCGTCATATCCAGGTAGATGGAAGGGGTTTCCACCACGGCCCCCATCCTCCTTCGGGATTTCGAGATTTCCTTATCCGTATTTTTCCTGCCGTACAGCGTGTAATCGCCGGACGTGGCCGACTGCAATCCGCAAATCAGCCGGATCAGCGTTGTCTTGCCGGCGCCGTTTTTCCCGATAAATCCATAGATTGCCCCCTTGGGGACGTTCATCGTCAGTCCGTTCAATGCTTTAAAATCCCTGTACTTCTTGGTCAAAGCGTTTGTTCTAAGAACATATTCCATACATACCAACCTCCTGTTCCGGTTTCGCGGCGACCCGTTCCGCCCTTGCATCCCTGACTTCTCCGGGCGGCGCGGCAGCCGCTGTTTTATGCGACACCGGCATTTTATCTCCAAACGGTAAAGAAATCGGTAAAGAAAACCGTAAAGATACAGTAAAGATTTATCCCTTCCGCATTTTAAAGCCAATTCCCCAGACTGCTTCAATGTAGTCTTTATCCGCTGCCTCCCGCAGCTTTTTCCGCAGATTGCTGACATGCATCTTCAGTGAACTGTCCGTGCAGTCCGGCGTATCCTCGCTGATACGCTCCAGCAGCAGCGATTTCGTCACAACCTGGGAAGCGTTTTGCATGAGCAGCTTTAAAATGGCATATTCCGTCCGCGTCAATCTCACCTCCGCGCCGCCGGCATTAACGGTATGGCAATCAAGATTAAGCGTAATATCATCAAAAGAAAGCACATTGCCGGCAGGCACGTCGGCGGAAGGCTTCCGAAGCTGTACGGAAATCCTGGCCAGCAGCTCCTTCATGGCAAAGGGTTTCGTCACATAATCCGCCGCCCCGCCAAGAAGCAAATCCACTTTATTGTCAATTTCAACCCTGGCACTGACCACAATAACGGGGCTCCCTTTTAACCGGGGCAAAATCTCTCCGCCGTTCAGTCCCGGAAGCATCAGGTCCAGCAATATCAGATCCGGTTTCGTACAGGACAGCACAAACAACGCCTCCGTCCCGGAATAGGCACGGGAAACCCGATATCCCTCTTTGTTCAACGCTTCCTCAAGTACATTCCCAATGTGTATATCATCGTCAATCACCAAAATATGTTTCATCATCCTGCCCCTGCCTTCTATAACTTACGGCCGAAAGCCCGAGACGCTTCCATTTTCATACGGTCCCGTGCAAAAGCCCCGCTGCAAGCCCTGAAATCCAAATTCCATCCCGGGAAGCAGGAACAGCCTCCCGAGATCACAGGTTCTATTATAGACAGCCGTCAAAATAATATCAAGCAAAAAAGAACCGCCCTAACAGCTTGCAATCCAATGTAATCTCGTGTAATATAATATGGTAAATCCTGCCTGCCGCTTTCCCGTATCCGGCAGGCATAAGGCCGTTTTTATACGCGTGAGTCCATTTTTTTGCCGCTTCCCGCCGTGGGCAGCCCAAATGCACGCCCGCTGTACAGCACCGGCAAAGATTCGCAGATATGAATACGGTTTCCGGATATACACAAGAACAAATAAAGGAGGCTGGCGCTGCGAAATGCAGCCGAAAAAAGCAATGAAAAAGATTCAGACCAAAATCATGATACTGATAATGATTGCCGCCCTGGGCGTCTCCCTCATCAATGTGGCGCTGAGTACAGTGATCTCCAGGCGCTCCACCCTGACCGCCATCGAACAGACGCTGAGCGAAACCACGTCGCTGGCTGCCCTGGCAGCCCAGAATATGATCTCTACCTACACTCTGACCATTTCAGAAGTAGCATCCTCCCCCCTTCTCTCGGACCCGGAAATATCCCCCGCAGAGAAGCAGGCATTTATACAGACTAAGGTAAACACTTATTACATGCGTTTCGGGGGCATGGCGGATACCACGGGATACGATTCCGTCCATGATGTAACAATCTCCGGGCAGCCGTTTTTTCAGGCTGCCCTGGAAGGCAAAACCTACATGTCCACCCCGTACATAAGTGATGACGACATGTTTATGATAATATCCGCTCCTGTTACATCCGCCGGCGCCGTGCAGGGCGTGGTCTATTTCCAGTGCGACACCTATCTCCTGCAGTCTATTATTGACGAGATTCAGATCGGCGAAAACGGAGACGCCTACATTTTGGATAAGGAGGGGACTACCATTGCCGCCCTGGAGACGGAAGAAGTTCTGAGCATGGAAAACCTTGTCCGCGAGATGCCTTCCAACCCGAATGACAAATACATACAGGAGCTGGGCGCCATCGAGCAGAAAATGATCGCCGGAGAGCAGGGCGTAGGCGAGTATACCTATCCCGGAGACAACGTGGATTACATGCAGGGATACGCTCCCATACCCGGTACGGACGGATGGAGCGTGGGCGTCACCATCAGCGAGGACGAGTTCCTGCGCTATGCCTATATCGGCAACAATATTCAGCTGGTGGTGGGCGTACTCCTCTGCATCCTGGTAATCCTGCTTTCCGCCCCCGTCTGCAAATCCTTTACCGGCCCCATCGTCAAGTGTGCCAACCGCCTTCACCAGCTCTCGGAGGGCGACCTGAAAAGCCCTCTTCCTCAGGTGAACACACAGGACGAAACCCGCATTCTGTCTGATTCCACCGCTCATCTGGTGGAAAATTTCAGATGTATGTTGGCCGAAATCGGTACCGTACTCAACAGCATTGCAGGCGGCGACCTGACTGCAGACAGCCTCCGTGCGGACTATCCCGGTGATTTTCTTGCCCTCCGGGAGGATCTGGAGGCCATAAACGACAAACTGAATCAGACGCTTGGCGGCATCTCCCAGGCAAGCGGCCAGGTTTCCAACAGCTCCGCCCAGGTAGCCTCCTCCAGCACCGCCCTCTCACAGGGTTCCACGGAGCAGGCAAGCGCCGTCGTCGAACTCTCTTCCACCCTGTCCGACATGGACAAGGACGCCAAAAAGACCGTTCAGCTGTCTCAGCAGACCAAAAACGCAGTGGACGGCGCACAGGAGCAGCTATTGGAAAGCAACCGGAACATTGAAGACCTGAACCGGGCCATGGAGCTGATTACCGCCTCTTCCAATGAGATCAAACATATCATTGACACCATTGAAGACATTGCCCTGCAGACCAACATTCTGGCACTGAACGCCTCTGTGGAGGCCGCCCGGGCAGGAGAGGCCGGCAAGGGCTTCGCGGTGGTCTCCGGGGAAGTCCGCAGCCTTGCGGGCAAGACGGCGGAAGCATCCAAATCCACCGCGGCCCTGATCGAACACTCGATTGCCGCGGTGGAAGAAGGGGCCCTGATTGCGGACGCCACGGCCCGGCAGCTGGAAGGCGCGGTTGCCCAGGCCCAGGAAATCGTAGGCACCATCAATGACATCGCCGACGATGCCAGGACCCAGGCGGAGGCCATGGAACAGATACAGAGCCAGATCGGCCAGATCGCCAGCGTGGCCCAGAACAATTCCGCCACGGCCCAGGAGAGCTCCGCTACCAGCGAAGAACTCAGCGACCAGGCCGGCCTGCTCAGGCAGCTGGTGAAGACCTTCCGGCTCCGCAGAGGACAGTGACGGCCTTCGAACATTCTGTAGAGTTCATATGTATGTGGAGAAAATCTAAGCTGCACCTGGAAGAATGGAGCTGTCGCATGGAGCCTGAATAGACAGGACATGACAGGCCCTCAGAATGCCCTGATGCCAAGGCGGCAGTGCCGTGCGGCATGGTGGAAGACGGAAAATGGCTGTATCGGAAAGATTGGAAAGATTTCTGCACAGAGGGGTAGGAAAAAACAGGAAACTATGGTAAAATGACACCGTTGTTTCCTGTTTTTGGTTCGGACAGGAGGACAGGAAGGACAGGAAAGGCGCGGATGAGGAGGAACTATGGCACCAGAGAACAGGATTCATCACAGGAAATCTTCCGGGAGGACTTCCCGCAGCGATAGAAAGGAAAACAGACGGAGAAGGCTTGCGGCTCTTTTTTTGGCATGCGTCATTCTGGCAGCGGGGGGGATCCCGGTCGCAGGAGGGACTGTGTCGGCGGGAGAGACCGGGGCCGTGGCCGTGTCGGCGGGGGCGGATATAGGCTCAAACAGCCGGACAGTCAGGGCGGGCATTTTTCACTTCGATGGATACCACATGAAGGACGAGGACGGGAACCTGAGCGGCTACGGCATCGAATTCCTGAACATGGCCGCGGAATATTCCCACCTGAATTTCCAGTATGTGGAATATGACAAATCCTGGAACGATATGCTCACCATGCTGGAGGCGGGCGATATCGACGTGGTCACATCGGGGCGGAAGACGGAGGAATGGGAAGAAAAGTACGCTTTTTCACTGCCCATCGGGCGCAACAGCACCATTCTGTCCATCCAGGCGGACAATGACAGGCTCCACAGCGGCGACTACGATACCTATGAGGGCATGGTGATCGGGGCAGTGGAGGGCAGGAGCCAGAAGCAGAGCCTGGAGGAATTTGCCCAGGAGCACGGCTTTTCCTACCGGATTGTGGAATACGGAGGCGCGGACGAGCTGACCACGGCTCTGCAGGCGGGAGAGGTAGACGCAATCCTGTCTACAAGTCTGCGGAAAACAGAAAATGAGAGGACGCTGGACGTCATTGAAACCGACTATTTTTATGCCATTGTGCGGAAAGAGGACACGGAGCTGCTCCATGAGATCAATTACGCCATAGGGCAGATGGACATCAATGAAGGGGACTGGATGAACGTTTTGGCTTACAGATACTACGGGCCGGTGTATTCGGATTCCACCCTCTTCACCGAACGGGAGAAGGCCTATATCCAGGATGTGATAGCGGGCCGGAAGACCATTACTGCCATAGCCATCGGGGACAGGGAGCCTTACTCCTATGTGGAGGACGGGGAGCTGAAAGGCATCATGCCGGATTATTTCGCCGCAGTGATGGACATGGCGGGACTGCCCTATGAGCTGGTGGTGACCCCGGACAGGGCAAGTTATTTTGAGCTTGCGGACAGCGGCAGCGTGGATGTGATTATCGACAAGAAAGACTTTGAACCTGTGACGGAAGGGATGGCCAGCCGGGGGTTCGGCACGGATACTTACCTGACGGCCGGGGTGGCAAAGGTGACCAGGAAGGATTTTGACGGCGAAATCACTGCGGTGGCCATTGCGGAGACCCAGGACAATGCCCCCATCGAGCAGGGGCTCACAGGGGACGCGGAGCTTCTCTATTACCCCACCAGGGAGGCGGCGCTGCAGGCGGTCATGGACGGAGAGGCGGAGGCGGCTTTTGTCTACACGTATACGGCACAGCTTTTCGTGAATAATGATTTCACGGATTCCCTGCATTACGCCATTATGAACAACGTGAGTTTTTCTTTCCGGATGTATGTCCGGGAGGGCTGCGACAGAGAGCTTCTGACCATACTGAACAAATGTATCGACCAGATGCCGGATGAGGTGATGAACCAGCTGGTGACGACATACACGGTTTATACGCCACAGGATTTGAGGTTTGCGGATTTTTTGCGGATTCACCCGGAGGCGATGATGGGGGTGGGGCTGACGGTGGTGCTGGCTCTTGGGGTCATCCTGGCCCTGGTGATCAGAACCCGCTGGAACAAGAAGATTTTAGAGACCACGGAGGAGGCCAACCGGGAGTTGCTGGAGCAGCTTGCCATCGTGGATGCGCTGAGCCGTGATTTCGTCAACGTCTTTGCGGTAGATGTCGGGCGGAACCGGGCAAGGATTATCAAGATGATGGGCTATGTGACCACGGGGCTCCACGGGGATGTGAAGGAGGAGTTCACTTATGACGTGATCATGGACAGGTATATCCGGGAGCGGGTGTATGAGGAGGATCAGGCCGGTCTGAAGGAGGCCCTTGCCCTGGAAAATGTGCTGCGGAAGCTGGAGACGGGCAGGGATTATCAGGGAAACTACCGGGTGAAGGACGGGGACGAGGTGCACAATTACCAGTTTTCCTATGTCCATGTGAAGAAGAGCGATTTCCGGAAGGAAGGGTTCATCCTGGCCGGGTTCCGGAACATCGATGAGACCATCCGGGAGGAACAGGTGCAGAAACTGATGCTGGCGGAGGCTTTGGGGGAGGCCCAGTATGCCAACAATGCCAAGACCACTTTCCTCAACAGCATGTCCCACGACATTCGCACCCCCATGAACGCCATCATCGGGTTCACTTCCCTGGCACTGTCCCACATCGACAACCGGGAGCTGGTGAAGAACTATCTGGAGAAGATCATTACCTCCGGCAACCATCTGCTGAGCCTGATCAATGACGTGCTGGACATGAGCCGCATTGAGAGCGGGAAGGTGAAGATTGAGGAGAAGGAGGCCAGTCTGCCGGAAATCATCCATGACCTGAAGACCATCGTGCAGTCGGACGTGAAGGCAAAGCAGCTGTCCTTCTCCATCGATGCCCAGGATGTGACAGACGAGTTCATCATCTGCGACAGGCTGAGACTGAACCAGGTGCTGCTGAACCTGCTGAGCAATGCGATGAAGTACACTAAGCCCGGCGGCGCCGTCAGCGTGCGCATCATCCAGACCGGGGACGCGCCGGAGGGCTGTGCGGCCTTTGAGTTCCGGGTCAAAGATACCGGCGTGGGCATGAGCAGGGAGTTCATGGAGCATCTCTTTGAGCCCTTCGAGCGGGAACAGACTGCCACCATCAGCGGGATTCAGGGCACCGGCCTGGGGCTTTCCATTACCAAGAACATCGTGGACATGATGCACGGCACTATTGTGGTGGAAAGCGAGCCGGGAAAGGGCAGCGAATTTATTGTGTCTTTCTGTTTCCGGGTTGCCGGAAAACCGTTGAAGACGGAACATCTGTCCCAACTGGCGGGCAAGCGGGCGCTGGTGGTGGATGACGATATCAATACCTGTACCAGCGTCAGCAGGATGCTTTCCGCCATGGGCCTGCATCCCGACTGGACTACCCTGGGGAAGGAGGCGGTGGTCCGCAGCCGGTTTGCCCTGGAGCAGGAGGAGCCCTTTGACCTGTATCTGGTGGACTGGATGATGCCGGATATGAACGGCGTGGAGACTGTCCGCAGAATCCGCAGAATCGTGGGGGAGGAGGCGCCCATCATTATTTTGACAGCCTACGACTGGGGGGACATCGAGGAGGAGGCCCGGGAGGCCGGGGTCACTACGTTCTGCTCCAAGCCTGTCTTCCTGTCGGAGCTTTGCAATGTACTGACGGCGCCCTACGGGACAGGGGAGCAGAAGGAACAGGAAGAGGCGCTTCCCCCGTGCTTTGAGGGGAAGAAGATTCTTCTGGTGGAGGACAATGAGATCAACCAGGAGATCGCCAGGACTATACTGGAAGAGGCGGGCTTCGTGGTGGACACGGCGGAGGACGGCACAGTGGCTGTGGAGAAGATGAAGGAGAACCCGGCGGGCACTTATGATTTGATTCTGATGGATGTGCAGATGCCCATCATGCACGGGTACCAGG
>OFHM01001585.1_pt1 | contig 14457 bp, 14 predicted proteins | sample 1521311 | NCBI WGS metagenome assembly OFHM01 (sample SAMEA3504083, study PRJEB24116) | mouse gut metagenome | biome: mouse gut; feature: mouse-associated habitat; material: faeces | place: Denmark | collected 2011 | reverse complement strand
TTATAGGTTTTGGTATTTCATTTTTCAAGAAACAATGTTATATTACAAAAATATAGTTATCATAAAATATAATTTACTTTTACAAATAGTAATATGCATAATGATAAATTAAGATTTACAAAGGAGCGTAATTGATGATTTTAAGAACAGAAAGATTATTAATCAGACCTTTCAAAGAAAGTGATATCAATGATTTATATGATATATATAGTGATACTAAAGTATGTAAATATTTGCTTCATGATGTATGGAATGAAGATAATAAATTAAAAGAATTTCAACAAAAACTTAAATATAATAAGTTAGAAGAAGGAAAAATCAATTTAGCTTGTGTCTTAGATAAAAAAGTAATTGGCGATATCTCAATTTGTTATACAGAGATGAAAGAAACTGTTGAAATTGGCTATACATTTAATTCCAGATATTCTGGTAAAGGATATGCTTATGAATCTGTTAAAACAGTTGTAAAATATTTGTTTAAAAATTATGGAATTCATAGAATTATAGCTAATTTAGATTCAAGAAATCTATCATCTGCTAAGTTGTGTGAAAGAATTGGCATGCGAAAAGAAGCACATTTTATAAAAGATTATTGGAATAAAGGTGAATGGACTGACAGCTATATATATGGAATGCTTGCTTCTGATTTATAATCAAAAAAGATTTCTCTTTTTAAACGGAGAAATCTTTTTTAATTCATTTAATGAATAACCCTTTTAACCTCAAATATACCTTGAATCTTAGTAATGTTATCAATTGCCTGTTGTAACCTTGAGGCATCTTCTACTGAAATTTTAAGTTTGATAATAGCTTTTAGATCAATCACATCAGCATGAATATTTAAAATATTAATCTTCATTTGTCCTAATGATGTAATTACATCATTTAATAAATTAGTTCGATCTAAACCAATTATTTCAAGATCAGCCTGAAACCTCATAGTCGAAATTGAAGCAAAATCCCAATAAACATCTATTAACCTAGATTTCACTTCAGGCATTTGAATATTAGGACAATCACTGCGATGAACTTTAATCCCTTGTCCTTGTGAGACAAATCCTTGAATATCATCTCCAGGAATTGGATTACAACATTTAGACAATTGTATCTTTAAACCGTCTATTCCTTTAACAACAACACCTGAATTGCTCCTTAATGACTGTTGTTTTTCATTAACCTGATTATTTCTTTGAAGCATTTTAGAAATACTATCAAAGAAACCACTCTTTTTAGGAACTATTCGATCGATCAAAGTCATTGCTGGTAAACTCTTTTTACCAATAAAATAAAGAATATCATCAAATGAACGAGCACCAAATGATCCTAAAAAAGTTTTATAAGTATCTGAATCCAAATATTTTTTTTCATCTAACTGACGCTTTCTAAGCTCATCTCTTAAAATCTTACGACCATCTTCAATTGCATCTTTTTTAGTTTCTGCTTCTTTAGAAGCAATAAATTGTCGAATTTTATTACGAGCGCCAGCAGTACGAACAAATTTCAACCAATCCTCACTTGGACCTTGAGATTGTTTATTTGTCTTGATTTCAACTACATCACCAGTATTCAATTTAGTATCAATTGGTACCATAACATTATTAACTAAAGCACCTACAGCTTTATGCCCTACTTCTGTATGAATCCGATAAGCAAAATCAATAGGAGTTGAACCATTTGGTAATTCGACAATTTTTCCTTGAGGTGTTAAAACATAAACATTAGCTTCAAAAATATCCCTTCTCAATGAATCATAATATTCTTTTGCGTCACCATCTTTAATATCATCACTTAAAGAAATAAATTCTCTTAACCATTGTAATTTTTCACCAATTTCTTGTTGTTCTTTTTTAGAAGAATAACCTTTATTTTCTTTATAACGCCAATGAGCTGCTATTCCTAGTTCTGCTAATTCATCCATCTCTTCAGTACGAATTTGAATTTCAAAAGTGTTACCATCTTCACCAATTACAGAAGTATGCAAAGATTGATACATATTGGGTTTAGGCATAGCAATATAATCCTTAAACCTTCCTGGAATTGGGCGATAATGATCATGAATCAAACCTAAGATACCATAACAATCCATCTTATCTTTAGTAATGATCCTTAAGGCATATAAATCATATAACTCATCAAAACGTTTCTTTTTAACAAACATTTTCTTATAAATACTATAAATAGATTTAGCTCTTCCTAAAATTCGATACTCATATTTATTTTCATCAAGCATATTTTTAACAAATTCCATCATTTTAGCAACAGATTCTTTTCTTTCTTCCTGTTTAACTGCTAAAAGATTAGAAATATCTTCAAAGGCTACAGGATCTAAATATGATAAACTTAAATCCTCTAATTCTGTTTTAATATCATTGATTCCTAAACGATGAGCAATTGGTGTATATACTTCTAAAGTTTCTCTTGCAATTCTTTTTTGTTTATGAGGAGGCATAAACTGTAATGTTCTCATGTTATGGAGTCGATCAGCAAACTTTATCAATATAACTCGAATATCCTTAGCCATGGCAATATAGATTTTCCGATGATTTTCAGCATAAACATCTAGTTCATCTTTAAAAGGCATTTTGCCAATTTTTGTAACTCCTTCAACTAATGTTGTTATTTCCTCTCCAAAACGTTCAACCATTTCTTCACGACTGACATGACAATCTTCCATTACATCATGAAGCAATCCTGCTGTAATCGTAGCTGGTCCAGTCTGTAATGTTGCCAAAATATAAGCTACCCAAATCAAATGATTAGTATATGGTTCACCACTTTTTCGTTTTTGATCCTTATGCTTTTCCATAATATAATCATAAGCCTGATTTATTAAATTTAGGCTTTCTTGACTAGTAATATATTTACTACATACTTCTAGAACATCTTTTATTGAAACACTATCTCTTGCATTTTTGTATTCCATCATTTTAGCACCTCCCTTAATTATTAAAAAAGAGCTATGCTCTTTTTTAATATTTCAACATTGAATAAATATTATAACCTTCTAGTTTATCTCGTCCTTTTAATTCTTCCAATTCAATTAAAAAAGCAATACCAATTACTTCTCCACCTAATTTTTCTACTAATTTAATAGTTGCCTCAACAGTTCCTCCTGTTGCTAATAAGTCATCAACAATAATTACTTTTTGTCCTTGTTTAATACTATCAGCATGAATATGAACTTCATTAGTTCCATATTCTAAAGCATATGATTCACATACCGTTTCTCGAGGCAATTTACCTGGTTTTCTAACTGGTACAAATCCTGCATTAATACTATAAGCTACAGGACACCCAAACAAAAAACCTCGTGCTTCTGGTCCTGCAACAATATCAACTTTTGCCTCTAAACTATTTGCCCAAATAACAAATCGATCTATCGTTTCTTTAAAAGCATTATGATCTTTCATTAATGGTGTCACATCTCTAAAAATAATTCCTTCTTCAGGAAAATCTTTTATACTAGCTACATATTTTGTCAAATCCATTTTATATACTAATTCTCCTTTACAATTATGCGTTATGATATTTAATTATACCATTTTTATGTATTAAATAAAACTATTTAATAGCTTCAATAATTAGATTAACTGATTCCATATTATTATAGACATTAATATTAAATTTACCAATAACATTTATCTTTTGAACATCTTTATATTTTTCAAATATATCACCATGATTAAAAAACAATGCCTGTCCTCTTGTATTAGGTAAATCAAGATCAAAACGAAGATGTTTTCCATTTGATAACAAAATTACTCTCTTTACTGGTAAATCTTTTGCATAAAAATACATTTCCTCATTACCATTACCTAGTGGTTCTAACTGTTCTAATTGTTTTACACTAATTTGACTGATTTCATCACTTGAAACTTCTAATACACTAGTTAATGGTGGTTGATAATTTTCTAACTGATTATTTAAATAATCAGTTAACTTTTGTTTAAGCTTTTCAACATTATCAAACTTGACACTAAACCCTCCTGCTAAAGCATGTCCCCCATAACTTTCTAAAATGTCTTCAACTTGTTTAAAAATATTATTTAATGATAATCCCTCAATCCCTCTAGCACTGCCTTTATAAATATTTTTATTAGTATCTAAACTCATTACAAAGCTAGGTCGATTATACTGACGAGTATATTTTCCTGCTACTAATCCAATCAATCCTTCATGAATCTCATTTTGATAACTATATAAAAACTGCTCATCTGAATTAAGTGTTGTTATAACATTTTGGTATTGTTTATTTGTCATTTCTTGTCTTTTAGCATTGATTTCAACTGCTTTTGAACTAACTGCTTTTAAAATTTCAATCGATGCATCTTGTCGAAAATATTTAACCAAATGATTTGGATTGATTAAATCACTTAATCTTCCAAAAGAATTGATTTTAGGTGCAATAATAAAACCAATACTTGTAACACTATACTTTTGATTATTGCCTAATAATAGTTCTAACTGAGTAAATTTGTTTTCTTTCATAAATTCCAATGCTCGTTTAACTAGAGCACGATTTTCATCAAGTAATGGCATCATATCAGAAATAGTAGTGATAGCGGCTAGACAAAACAAATATTTATCATGTTTTTTTAGTAAAGCACTAGCTAATTTATAAGCTACAAAACCGCCTGATATTTCTTTATACGGATAATCAGGAGAAATTTTAGTATGGATGATTGAAAATGCTTCAGGAAGTTCTTCTTCACAATTATGGTGATCAGTAATAATTACATCCACTCCTAATTCATTAGCTCGTTCGACTGCATCATAAGCCTTTACTCCATTATCAACTGTAATTATTAAACTATATCCTTTACTTGCAATCTGTTCAACTCGCTGACAGTTCAAACCATAGCCATCTTCTAAGCGATTTGGAATATGATATCCGACATCAACCCCTAATTGTCTAAATGCTTCTACTAAAATTGATGTTGCAAGTATCCCATCACAATCATAATCACCATAAATACAAATCTTTTCTTTATTTTCAATCGCCTCATAAATTCTTTCTAAAGTTATTTCTGCTTCAGAAAACAATGAAAAATCATGATAAATCAAACGATTAGATAACATTAATTCAATTTGAGATTGAGAATAATTCTTATAAGCAAAAATCTTTGCTAAAAGAGAATTTATATTGTATTTTTGCATATAGTGTTTGTAGTCCAAATCATTTATAATCTGCCACTCCATAAATACTCCTTTCAAATAAAAATAGTTGCTTTAGCAACTATTTTGAAATTAAATCTGTAAAATCATTTATACTCAAACGCGATGCTTCTTTTACAACTTGTAAACTCAAATAGTCAAATATTTCAGAAAAATCAAGACTCATGATATCATCTATTATTTCACACATAGGAATAGCATCTTTTTTTCGCCATTTACGTTCAAACAAATAATCCTTTATTTGCTGCTCAGTAATATTATGAATATTTTGTTGTTTAAAGTCACGGGCTTTTAATTTAATTAAAAAATTAAGGTCACGTTTATTAAATTTAAAATCGTCAATCGATTCCACATTCAGCCCTCCATTTCAAAGTCACTTACATATTATATGACAAATTTCATCAGAAAGGAAGTGCTTTATGAAAAGAAAACTAATAAATTCTTTTATCATTCTTTCCGCTAGTTCTGCCATTGCTAAATTATTCAGTATCCTTAATAGAATGATTTTAGCACGTCAATTAAGTAGTGAAGCAATGGCTTTATATATACTAGTTATGCCTACCGTTTCCTTATGTATCACCTTAGGACAACTTGGTATTCCTTCAGCTGTTTTTAGATTAGTTGCAAACCCTAAATACAATAATAAAAAGATTATTATATCTGCTTTTACTATCTGCCTTTTTACCTGTGTTATTGTAATGAGTACCTTATTATTTGCTTCAAAATTTATTAGTCATGATCTATTAAAAAATGAAGGTGCTTTTTATCCTTTATTATCCTTAGCACTATTCATTCCCCTTGTTGGAATCAGTGGTATTATTAAAAATTATTTTCTTGCTCGACAAAATGTTTTTCTTGTAGCTAAAGCTGGGTTTGTTGAAGAAATAGCTCGTTTAGCTTTTAGTTACTTTATGATTAGAAAATTTTCTTTTTTAGCTGATACCTATTTAGTAAGTTTTGCAACTTTTGCCATGTCTATTGGTGAACTAAGCTCAATTATTTACTTATCCACTCGTCTAAAGGATCACAAAATTACAACTTTTAATAAAAAAAGTATCGTTAATAACCTCCAAATAAAAGATATGTTAAATATCGCTATGCCATTAACAGGTTCTAGATTATATCATTGTGTTGTTTCATTTCTTGAACCAATTACATTAGTATTTGTTTTAACTAAATTTAATTTAAGTGAAAGTACTATTCACCAGCAATATGCAATCATTAGTGGTTATGTAATTTCTTTATTAGTTACCCCTACCTTTTTTAATAATGTTATTTATCGCTTATTTTTACCTATTATAACAGATGATGTAGTTTATAAAAAATTCTCAGCTGCTAAAAAACATATGTTTTTAGCATTACTTGGTAGTTTTCTAATCAGTGTCCCTTTTACTCTTATTTTTTATTTTATACCTGAATTCTGTTTAAAAATTTTATATAATACAACTAGTGGTGCTAATTATTTAAAATATATGGCAATTCCTTTCACAATCTTTTATTTACAAACTCCCCTTAGTGCTCTTCTACAAGCATTAAATAAAAATAAATTAATGTTTATTATCAGTATTATTGAATGTACTTCAGAAATAATTCTAGTTTATGTATTAAGTCATTATATAGGCGTCTTTAGTATTGCTGTTAGCCTATTAACAGGATTATTAATTACTCTAGTTATTAGTGCAGGTGCCTGTTATAAATATCTGTTTTGTACAAATAATTGAAACCCTCTAAAATGAGGGTTTATCTAAACTTAAATCTTTTATCTTCAACAAATTTCTTTCGAGATGGATTTCCTTCAACTCGATATATCTTTTTTTGCTTTAAATCATAAATTACTGACCAAACAGTATCTTTACCTGTTCTTCGTTCATATTGGCAAAGAAAACCATATTTTCCTGATAACAAATCAACTACATCATCAAAAGAATTAATTCGTTCTTTCAATACCGCTTTTGCTATTGTTTGATAACGTAATTCTCCATTCCAATCATCAATTTCATAGTTATTATACTTTTCCATTTTCTTTGTATGAAATAAATTAGTTGCCCACACTGTTTTACTATTACTAACTATTTCAGTTTTTTCAGCATTACACTCAATCAAAGCATTATTGCCACTTGTATCAGCTAAAATAAAAGTTTGACTTGATGCAATTGGCAATGTCTTAATTAAATCAATAACTTCATTAACAGTCTTACATTTTTCTAAAAATAATCGTAACATCATCCCTGCATTCAACCCAGGCTTTTTTACAGTTGGATAAACTGATGTTAGTCCAACTGCTAAACCATATTCATTTATGCCATCTTCAATTTCTACACATGCTGTTGTATTACCATTAAAAGCATACGATTCATTGCTAAATTGATAAATACAATTAGTATATAGTTTTTCAATTTCTGTCAAAAAATCACTATTACGTCCTAATAATATCTCTTTCTGGTTTCTTAATACAAAACAAGAACAATGTATTTCTGGAATTATACAATACATACTAAAAAGAACAGAACAAATAGATTCAAATGAACATTCTTGACCATCTGCTATTCCTTGTATTTCTTCAACTACTTCAGGAAAATATTCTTGATAATATGGTAAACACTGTAATGCAAATTCTTTTCTTTCTTGCGTTAATTCAAATGGGACATTATCTAAAAATAAATGATTATTTTTAAATAACATTTTTCCCCATTTATACCCAATTTGGTAATGGGTTCCTTTAAATCTTGAATGATACATAATTTTTCGCTCCTTTTTAAAGAGCTACCGGTAACTCATAAATCAAGCATAAATCAATAAAATTTTATTGTCAATCAATTAAAATTCTTTATCTCACTAATATTAACAGATTATTAAATACATATTTACTTAATAATTTATAATTACTAATATCATCAATCTTTCTCCTTGTAACTTTTACAATATTCATTAGCTTTTGTCGAATTTATTAGATAATCGTTGATGTTTCATTGACTTTAACCCTGCTTTATTCTATACTTTATTCAGGTGATTTTAGTTCGCCTTAAATAGTGTAACTAGCTATTTATAATCGAAAACACGAAGGGAGTTAGAAAAAATGATTTATTCACATGAAGTAGAAGAAATGTGTTGTGTCAAACAAGGTGCTTCACATGGTTGTGCTCCAATTCCAGAAGAAGGAAAATGGGTATATTCTAGAGAAATTAAAGATATCTCTGGTTTAACACATGGTATTGGTTGGTGTGCTCCTCAACAAGGTGCCTGTAAATTAACATTGAATGTTAAAGAAGGGATTATTGAAGAAGCACTAATTGAAACTATTGGTTGTTCAGGGATGACTCATTCTGCAGCAATGGCTTCAGAAGCATTAGTTGGTAAAACTTTATTAGAAGGTTTAAATACTGACTTGGTTTGTGATGCTATCAATACTGCAATGAGAGAATTATTCTTACAAATCGTTTATGGACGTACTCAATCTGCTTTCTCTGAAGGTGGTTTACCAATTGGAGCTGGATTGGAAGATTTAGGAAAAGGTTTAAGAAGTATGACTGGTACTTCTTACTCTACAAAAGCTAAAGGTCCTCGTTACCTAGAATTAACTGAAGGTTATATCAATAGAATTGCTTTAGATGAAAATGATGAAATCATCGGTTATGAATTTACAAATTTAGGTAGAATGATGGATATGGTTAAAGCTGGAAAAGATGCTAATGAAGCAATCAAGGAAGCTACTGGTACTTACGGTAGATTTAATGATGCTGCTAAGTACATCGATCCAAGAAAGGAATAATAGGAGGGTACTAAAATGGCATTGTTTGAAAGTTATGAAAGAAGAATTGATCAAATTAACGCTGCATTAGCAAAATTTGATATTAAATCAATCGAAGAAGCTAAAGCTATCTGTGATGAAAAAGGTATTGATGTTTACGAAATCGTAAAATCAACACAACCAATCTGTTTTGAAAATGCTTGTTGGGCTTACACTGTAGGTGCAGCTATGGCTATCAAAAACGGAGATACTAAAGCAGTAGATGCTGCCAAAACAATTGGTATTGGGTTACAATCTTTCTGTATTCCAGGATCAGTTGCAGATGACCGTAAAGTAGGTTTAGGACATGGTAACTTAGGTTCTATGTTATTAGATGAAGGAACTGAATGTTTTGCTTTCTTAGCAGGACATGAATCTTTCGCAGCTGCTGAAGGTGCAATCAAAATTGCAGAAAAAGCTAATAAAGTTAGAACTAACCCATTAAGAGTTATCTTAAACGGTTTAGGAAAAGATGCTGCTAAAATTATCTCAAGAATTAATGGATTCACTTACGTGGAAACTCAATTCGATTATTTTACAGGTGAAGTAAAAGAATTATCAAGAACAGCTTATTCTAATGGTCCTCGTGCTAAAGTTAATTGCTATGGTGCTGATGATGTTAGAGAAGGTGTTGCTATCATGCATAAAGAAGGTGTAGATGTATCAATTACTGGTAACTCTACTAACCCTACTCGTTTCCAACATCCTGTTGCTGGAACATATAAAAAAGAATGTATTGAACAAGGTAAAAAATATTTCTCAGTTGCTTCAGGTGGAGGAACTGGGCGTACTTTACACCCTGATAATATGGCAGCTGGTCCTGCTTCTTATGGTATGACTGATACTATGGGACGTATGCATTCAGATGCTCAATTTGCTGGTTCTTCATCAGTTCCTGCTCACGTAGAAATGATGGGATTAATCGGTATGGGTAACAACCCAATGGTTGGTGCAACTGTTGCTGTTGCAGTAGCGATTGAAGAAGCTTGTAAATAATTACGGTTTTATACTAAAATAAGAAAAGTTCTGATTTTATCAGGACTTTTTTGTTTTTATAATTTTCAAAAAACAAAAAAGCGATTCCTCGCCTTTTTATTTCATCAATTTTTTCTTTGCAATTAATTTTTCTGCTTGTTTAGTTGTATAATACTTTTCTTTAGCAACTTTATATTCTTCTTTAATACTATCTTTATTAAAATATTGAAAATTTAATTTCGTTTCAAAAGCATCTTTCAAAATTCTCATAAGGTATTGTGGCTCATCATAAGTTGCCATAACCAAACTATCTCTTACATAAGCAGGATGTTCTTTTAAAAGTCCAGCATTAAACTCTATTCCTTGACTCAACAAAATTCTTTTAATAAATGTTGTACATGTTCTTGTATTTCCTTCTCGATAAGCATGTATTTCCCATATCCCTACCAACAAATCAAATGTTGATTTTAATGCAACATCTTTATCTTTCCAATCAAATTGACTTGCTTTATTTAAAAATTCTTCTAATCGTTTCTCTATTTCATTATGTTTTGCATATTCAACAGAAAGTCCAGATAATACTCTCTCTGATTTATACAAATCAACTACTCTGTATTGACCAGCCCACTCATAGAGTTTACCAAATAAAAAACGATGAAGTTCATTAAGATGCTCTATCGAAATATCATTAACAATCTGTTCTGGTCGAAGTTCCAAAGATAGTATCTTTGTATTAGTACTTTCTCTTTCAAGTTCATCTAAGATATCTTTATCATGAATATCATATAAATTCCTGAGAACATTTGTTCCTTTATAACAATAAATATCATCCATAAATATACTCCAATTTATGAACTTTTTGATCTAATTCTTCCAAAGTGATTTTACCTAAAACAAAATCATCCAAAGCTTTTAAATATTTTTCATTTGGTAAATCAGTAGCAGTCAAAAGGATTCCTAAAGCATTATTAACTGCTTTTCTTCTTTTTTTCATTTCATCTAATTGATCCATTATAAAAAACTCCTTTCACTGATAATATATTGTCATTTATTTTGACTTTTATATTATACCATATTTTTGTTTACTTTATGATAATAAGAATATGTTTATTCAGCTCTGAAGAATAAATTTTTTTATTTAAGTAGATTTTCATGGAATCTCTTGTTTTTTTATCATTCATTCCTCTTTTTATTTTTTCTCCCTTTTTGAGAGCATAAAAATCCTATCCTTTTTTCACTTTTTTTGTACTTTTCAATGACCTTTCATATTATAATAACTGTAGATTTATTCTACTCAAATGATGATGAGAAGCAGATAAATCTTTTATGTCTTGGGCACTTAGAACTTTGTTTCTAAGTGCTTCTTTTATCTCCTCACCTAATTTCCTCTTTCTTCATAAAATTTCATCACTTCTTTTGCTGATAAACTATCATCATTGGTCATAACACAATAAATGGTTAGCAATAATTCCTGTTGCTTTTTATCCATTGAGCCATATATTTTATATACTACTCTTCTTGCTTGGTTTGATTGACTTATAGTGTACTGAATTTCATCCATATATGGATGATCTTCTGTGTATGCTTGAAAATCAATGTTTTTATCACAGATATCATCAAATACAGCATTCTTTACACTTGCAAAACCCTTCACTCTAAAATAATAAATAATGTTTTTTTCTTCTAGATATGCCATATAATCTTTATTATAGAACGCACTATCTCCACGTAATCTTATTTTCTTGTTTTTAGTATTCAAATGAGCCAATAGTTCATCCATTTCTTGAATAAAACCATTTGATGAATAAGCTTTACCAATACGTAGTTTATCACCTACCAATAATTTTGAATGAAATTCATTGATAATCATTGGATGATATCCTGTAGTATTATAATGATGAATTTTAGCTGCCCCTTCTTGTTTTCCACCTGTTTCATTTTTTGTTGAATCGACATCTAGAATAGGTTCATCAATATTTTGATTGATATAATCACATGCAAGTTTGACAAGATGAGATTTAAAATCCATATTGACCTGATTAGTCAGACGAGCATAAAATCTAGAAACAGTTGGTTGTGAACATGCTTCAGTATAATGAGATAATAGAGGATCTTGAAGTAAGACTTTCTGATGATCCTGATTAAAATATCCTAAGATATTGCGAATGATTAATTGTTTGAAAATACTAGTATTCGAAAATTCAGGATTTTTTCTTAAATCATGAAAAGATAAGTTTTTGATGAAATCAAAATGGGAGAATTTATTGAGGAAAGAAAGCAATAAGATGGCACCACCATCACTAGAAAGATTGCCTCCGTTAAAATTTATAGTTCATAATATAGATGGTTCCTTTCTTTGTTTTTTTGCTTAAAACTAATTATAAAGGAACCATTTTTATTTGTAAATATTTTCACCTTAAGGGTGTATTATAAAAGATGAATTTATTATCTATTATCGATAATTTTTCGTCTTTTTTGTTGTTCATATGAATTATTGAGGTATACGTTAATTCTTCCTATTTAAAGACTATTTTTGATAAAAAATAATTAAAAAAATTTTTCAATTAACACTGAAAAGAGCCAATATTATTTTAACTTTTATAAGTGCGATTATATCAAAATTAGTATATTATGTGATACAATACTGAAAAAATAAAAATCATTAAATTATCTAAGCACCAAAGACTACAGACAATTACTAGATTTTAATTAAAATATTTGGTCTAAAAATTTATCAACATCCACTTTATCAAGAAAAACATGTAAGTTTTTTATATTAATTTAATTTTATGTTATTAATATTTATTTGTTTCTATAGTATTATTTAAATGTAAAATGAATATATAATTCAAGCACTTATAGGCTGATCTAATGATCAGCCTTTTGAATATATAAAATCATTTACTAATATTCGATTTTTAAAACCGTCATTAATCACTAACTAATTTAATACCATTGACCAATTTGCTATATGACTAGTTTCCCATTTTGTATTTAATTCTTTTATTCTTAGATATAGTAATTTGAATAGTGCATTTTCATTTAGAAACGTCCCTTTTTTTGGTCACTTTCCTAAAACTTTAATTAACTGATTCTCTTTACACTTGTCATATACATGATTTTTTTACTGTTAAGTGAATAAGTTTTAGATTAACATATGCAATAATTATTATTTTCAGAATAATCAAAATCATCATAATCGCTCTAAAATAATTAGTATTAAATTATTTTCTCAAATTCAATTTATCTAAACTATTTTATTTGCATATTTATTTTGAATTTCTTTATGTAATTTATCAACAATACCTATACTCACTTCATCATTATTTTTCATTTTTAATTTATCACCATTAATTTCTGATTTACTTAATGGTACTTTACCTATAGTAACTGCTAATGGTATATAATAATTCCCATCAGATAAACTTAAATATAAAATATATTTATTACCCCCAATCATATTTGTATATCCAGCAATATGCAATGTTTTATTAGTTTTTTTATCGTATGCTTGATTTTCAAAAATTTTAATTTCTTTATTTAATTCGTTAACATCATTTTTGATAATTTCATCAATATTAAAAGAAGAATATGTATAAGCAACCTGATAAACTCCATTTTCATCATACAACACATTTGATTCTAATTCCTTGATTTTTGTTCCAATAACAATTAAATCACTTGCTTTTTCAAGTTCTTCAATGGTTTGATAAGAATCAGTTTTAGCATCAATAAATATATCTTCATACTTTGAAGAAGTACTACTCTCCTTACTATTGCATCCTGCAAGAGCTAGAAGCATCATCAAAGACAAACCAATTGTTAAATATTTATTTTTATTCATCTAAATCTCTCCTTTTTAAAAATTATATTTCGCTTTAATACCATTAATATCATCTGACAATGGATATGCTTTTTTGTTAAAACCTAATGCTCTCATAACAGATTTTGACTCATTTGAAGTTTGAGTATGACCTAAACCTAATGCATGCCCAAATTCATGTACTACAGTTTCTTGCTGCACAATTGAACTAGCATTTTTAAAAGCTTTATAGTATACAATAGTAAATTTACCTATACTTTTATAAGTTGTAACACCATATGTTCCATTATCTATATCACTTATATTTACAAGAACATCTGATGATAATCCATTATTAAAAGTTGCAAACATTATTCCAGTATTTGTCTATTTTTTATAATAATTTAATGAATTTAAATAACCAGACGTATTAAAAACGTTGTATACAGTAACTGCTCTTGGATTAGTTACCCCAGTTTGCCAAAAGGTATAGGCGTTAAGATTTTTAGTGTTTAGTAATAATATAGCCAATACACTTAATATTATAAATTTTTTTCTGTTTCTTTTCATTATAGCTCTCCTCACTTTCTACTATTTTTTTCTAAAATTATCCTTAATTATCTAAATTAAAACATCTATATTTATAAGTATTTAATAACCACAATATACCTTTCTTCCCTCCTAACCTATCAAATTAATCATTAAATAACTTTTAAAT
>OFHM01001583.1_pt1 | contig 14466 bp, 10 predicted proteins | sample 1521311 | NCBI WGS metagenome assembly OFHM01 (sample SAMEA3504083, study PRJEB24116) | mouse gut metagenome | biome: mouse gut; feature: mouse-associated habitat; material: faeces | place: Denmark | collected 2011 | reverse complement strand
GCGCCCGGGGACAGAAGAAATGGCAGGATGCCAGAAGGAATCTGTGTTGGGGGAACAGTCTGGGGATAGAGGCTTATGCAAAAGCCTGGTGCGACATGCTGCTGCAGGTGACGGGATTGATTCTATGCGGAGCGATTGTGGGGCAGGTCAGCCTGCTGCTCCTGGTTATATTGATCCTGCAGACACTGTTGGTCTCCTGGCTCCATGCAAAGGCCGGAAAGCAGGCCTATAGCAAAGAGGATGAAATCGAGAAGAAGTGGGACACTTTCCAGTACCTGCGGCGGGAGACTGTGGCTCCGGGCAATGGGAAGGACATCAGGATGTACCGGATGGACAAATGGTTCCTGTGGCTGTTCCGCCAGCTGATCGACGGGACATGCGCCCTGATTGACAGACAGCAGACCGGATATATGGCTGCGGGCATGGCGGAGAACCTGCTCACCTTTGCCAGGAGCGTGGCGGTCTACGGATGGCTGATCCGGGAGATGGCGGCAGGGAATATGACACTTCCGTCATTCCTTTTCTATGTGGGAATTGTGGCGGGATTCAGTGGGTGGATGAACGGTATTTTCCAGGCATGGCAGCAGATTCTGGAGAATGAGAAAGCCATGGATGCTTATCGGGATTTCATGGACTTCGGTGTGGTGGAGGAGGGAAAACAGGCGCCGGAGCGGCCCGGGTGCGCCCATGAGATTCGCTTTGAGCATGTGTGCTTCCGATACGATGGGAGCAACGGCCCTGACGGGGAGGATACAATCCGGGATTTGAACCTGACGATCCGGCCGGGGGAGCGGCTGGCACTGGTGGGCTTGAACGGAGCGGGCAAGACCACCCTGATCAAGCTCCTCTGCGGCCTGTACCGCCCCACATCCGGCGCTGTCTATTTGGACGGAAAGAATATCCAGTCATTGGATCAGAGGGCGGTCTTTCGGGAATTTGCCGTGGTGTTCCAGGACGTGTTCGCGTTTTCGTTCCCCCTGTCGGACAATGTGTCCTGCGTGGATTCCGGGCGGGAGGATCCTGTGAGGCTGCGGGAGAGCCTGGAAAAGGCAGGACTCTGGGAGCGGGTGTGCGCGCTGCCGAAACAGGCGCAGACTGCCATGAACAAGGAACTGGACGAGGATGGCGTGATCCTGTCCGGAGGCGAGATGCAGAAACTCATGCTGGCCAGGGCGCTCTACAAGGGCGCGCCTGTGGTTATCCTGGATGAGCCCACCGCTGCCCTTGACCCCATCGCGGAGAGCGAAATGTACGAAAAATACGATGAGCTGATACAGGGAGGAACCGCTGTCTTCATTTCCCACAGGTTAAGTTCCACACGGTTCTGCGACAGGATTCTCTTCCTGGAGAAAGGACGCATCACGGAAGAGGGAACTCATGAGGAACTGATGCGAAGGGGCGGGGCTTACGCGGAACTTTTTGCCCTGCAGGCGAAGTATTATAGGGAAAAATCGGCATGGAATATAAAAGGAGAGCAATATGCATGAATTGAAATCTATCCATAAAATGGGTTTTCGTCTGTTGAAAATGATCCACAGGGAGGATTCCTCCATCATCCCCCTGCACCTGTTGGAGCTGTGTCTTTCCCTGGCGCAGATCTACATAGGGCTGTTCCTGACGGCAGGGCTGATCGATACGCTGCTGGCGGGCGATTACAGCACAGCGGTGCGGCAGGCCGGGTATCTTTTAGGGGCAAATCTCCTGCTTGGCCTGTCCATACGCCTTCTCCAGAGGCGGTTCCGGAGCCTTGGGACGAGAATGTGGCTGGTTTTCTATGTGTGGCTGCGGGAAAAGGTGTTTGCCATGGACTACGAGAGCATGGAGAAGCCGGAGGCGGCTGAGAAGATTCTGTTCTCAGAGCGGACCTCGGACATGTACGGGGGTCTTGGCAGTCTGCTGAATTATTACTTCAATATCCTGCGGGCGATTCTGAACATAGCGCTGTCAGTTTCCCTGGTGGTTCACCTGTGCCTGACCAGGCCGTCGGGAGGCTCCGGTTTGGTGGGGAGTCTTGCGGCTCCCGTTCCATCCCTTGCGCTCTTCACAGCGCTGCTTTTGGGCATGTGCGCCTGTTCTTTCCGGGTTTTCACCAGATTTGCCGCAAAGCAGCTGGAAATTTTCGAGAGACATACAGGAGTGGAGGAGAGGATTGGTTATATGCTGAACAATGTGTTCGGCAATGAAAGGGTGGGAAAAATCATTCGCCTCTACGGCATGGAGGAGATGATCCTGGAAAACTCTGCCCGGTTTCAGGAGAAATCCAGGGCCTATTTTGCAGAAAGACATGATGTGGAGACTGCGGCCAATAACGCCAACAATCTGGTGAGCAGCGTCTTTGCCCTGGGCGCTTATCTGTTGGCGGCGCTGAAAGTGGTGACGGGAGCCGTGACCGTAGGCGCGTTCACCCGGTATGTGGGCGCCCTGAACCAGTTCGGGTCTGCCTGTTTCATCCTGATTGCGGGACATGGGGAGCTTCGCAAGATCTGTACCACTATGACGGATTTCCTGGCTTTTCTGGACATGGAGAATCCCCGTGCACCGGGCAGTATCCCTGTAGAGAAGCGGGACGACGGGGAGTATGAGTTTGCGTTCGAGAACGTGAGCTTCCATTATCCCGGCAGCGACACATTGGTGCTAAGGGACGTGAATTTCAAGCTGCGCATCAAGGGAAAATTGGCGGTAGTGGGCCGAAACGGCGCGGGCAAGACCACCTTCATCAAGCTCCTGTGCCGCCTCTATGAGCCCACGCAGGGCCGCATTACCCTGAACGGCACGGACATCCGCAAATACGACGAGGAGGAGTACCGGCGCATCTTCGGCGTGGTGTTCCAGGACTTCAAGCTCTTCGCGTTTCCGGTGTGGGAGAATGTGGCCGCGGGCTATGAGAGACAGGATGTGCGGATCTGGGAGGCCCTGGAGCAGGCGGACGCAGCCGATATGGTGAGGAACATGGAAAACGGCCTGGACACCTGGCTGTACAAGAATGTGGAGGACGGCGTGGAGGTCAGCGGCGGGGAAGCCCAGAAGTTGGCGTTGGCCAGGGCATTGTACAAAGACACACACGTAGTCATCCTGGACGAACCCACCGCGGCCCTGGATCCAAAAGCGGAGGCGGAAGTCTATGAGCGCTTCGGGCAGATGGTGGAGGGGAGGACAAGTATCTACATCTCCCACCGGATGAGCAGCTGCCGGTTCTGCGACGAAATCATTGTTTTCGAAGAGGGGGAAATCGTGGAACAGGGCAGTCATGAGGCGCTTCTGGCCGCAGGGGGATGCTATGCGGAAATGTGGAACGCCCAGGCGAAGTACTATGCCTGAGCATTTGAAAGTAAATTCAGTTCTGCGGCTGTCCCCTTTTACGTTTTACCTCCCGTTATACCATAATTTCATGCGCTCCTGCGCATATGGAATCAGAAGCTGCTTGATGCTCTTTCAAGTCAACATTATACCATAACCTCCAACACGCTCTCAAAGCCCCGCTTCACGGCAAGGTCCGCCGGCGTCTCGCCGTCATTGTTGGGGCAATTGTAGTCGGCACCCTTTTTAATCAGATAGCGCGCCGTGTCTTCACTATATTCTATCAGGGCATGGTGCAGCGCGGTATTGCCCTCGTTGTCGGCCAGGGTGATATCGGCCCCTGCCTGGAGCAGCTCCTTTACCATGTCCCTGGAGGGATTGAGCATCATGGCCGTCCTTCCCAGGTTGTCCCTGTGGTTCACATCCACGCCCCTGTCAAGGAATATGGGGAGGAGCTCCCTGTGGTCATATTTTAGCAGCATCAGGGGAGTCCGCCCGTCGTTTCCGGGGATATCCAGATGCTTCAGCTCCCGCAGGATGTCCGCCCGCTGCTTCATAGTGGGCTGTTCCCCGTATTTTTTATCCAGAAGCGCCAGATGGGCGGGGGTCTCTCCCTCTGCATCCCTGGCGGTATCGTCAGCACCGGCATCCATCAGCAGCTTTACCACATCCCGGTGTCCGGCGGCACAGGCCTCATGGAGGGGCGTCATTCCTGTCCGGGCGGGAGCATCCTTTGCAAGGTTCACATCCACGCCTTTTTCTATCATGGCCTTCAGCATGCCGGTATGTCCCTGCCTTGCGGCCAGATGAACGGCTGCTTCCCCGTTATTGTCCAGATATTCCATGGACTCCCGGGAGAACAGTGCTGCGGCCTCCTCAAAGTAGGTTTCGTTTTGCAGGGGCCGGCTGCAGTTTTTGGAAGCCAGGATGCAGGCAGGAGTCCGTCCCTTTACCACGGCCGTGTCCATGTCCACGCCCAGTTTCTTTAGTTTCTTGAGTACGCCTGTCCCATAGCCCGGAACAAGGCATTCGTCCCGCAGGCAGATCCTCTGGCCATGGTAGTGGACAGGCATGGTAAAGACAGCGGTATCCCCGAAGAGATCCAGGACACCGGCCTCGTCATCGCCCATAAGGGCATTGTGGAGGATGCCTGTAACATCGCCCATTTCTTCGTCGTCATCCGGATCTGCCTGCCGGATCAGCTTTTTCGCCAGATATAGGGCAAGGCTCAGGCCGTCCTTATTGTCCTCATGCACATCGGCGAAAGCATTACCGGTAATCTGGCTCAGCGGAAACATTTCCATGTCGTCAGTGTCGGCCGGTGCCGCCCCGTGGTCTGACAGGGCTATGTACATGGCTCTGTCATGGAAATAAACGGCATGCCGGATGGGCGTCCTGCCCTGACGATCCGCTGTATCTATCAGTTCCGGGCAGTGCTCCATCAAAGCCAGGGCGGCTGTCTTGTGCCCATGCCGCAAAGCCATCATCAGGAGTGTCCTGCCCTCTTCATCCACATAATCCGTTGCAGCGCCTTTTTCCAGGAAAATTTCTGCCAGGGGCCATGTATACCCCGAACAGTAGTCGGTGGAAAGCATACGTTCCAGAGGCGTCAGCCCGTCCCCGTCTTTCCGGTTGATATCACAGTCCAGCAGGAGCGCAATTTCCCTTCTCTGCTCCGCGCTGTGTTCCAGGCAGCTGCCTGCAATCTCCAGTCCCTGAATCCTGGGATATGCAAGGAAATGGTATGCATTCATCCCCCTTTCGTCACAGGCGCAGTCGTCTGCCCCGTGCTTCAGCAGCAGCTTTGCCATATCCTCGTTCCCGCAGGCACAGGTTAGTAGGAAGGGGGTCAGTCCATGGCCTCTGGCGTCCGGCAGATTGATACCGTCATGGCTTATTTTCCCGCTGCAGAGCAGTTCCCTTACGATATCATGAAAATTGTGCCAAACCAGGAGATGAAACAGGTTCAGCCCCATGTCGCCCACGGGTGAAAGGAGGGAATCCTTTCCGCACTCTGCCAGGCAGTCCCGGGCATCCTGCAGGGTCTCTCCGGAGAAAATACTGTATCGGTAGATGGCCTCATGGTGATTTCCTTTCCACCAAGGGTTGTATTTGGCCTGGTTGTACTGCTGGCTGGACGTTACCAGCATGTCGGTAAGTTCGTTTATGTTCATAACTGTCTTCCTTTCGTGTTTTTTATTATTTTAGCACCCTTTCCCGGGCTGTACAACAGGGAATCGGTATTTGACTTTTTTTTTACATGGTGGTAGGATGGGAGTAGATAAAGGGACAGGGCTTTTTGGGAAGAATAACGGCGGGGGACGGAAGAATGGATTTCTGGGGAAAGGGTAAATATGAAGAACTGTCGGCCGACACAGGCAGTGCGCTGTACCAGGCTCTGGCGCTGAATGACCTGCCTGCTGCCTGGCTGCTTGCAAAACCGCTGTTGGAGCGGGCAAATTTCGAACGGCTGCCTGCCGCCACGGTCTTTAACTGCGGGCTCTGTCTCTATCGGTTGGAAGAGTATGAAAAGGCATTGGACTGCCTGAAGCGGGCGGAGCTGCTGCTGGGTACGCCACCGGATTTAGATGCCGGGGAAAAAGAACTGTTCCTTCGGGCTGTCCAGGCAGACGGACAGGTGTTTCTGCGCCCGCTGAATCCGAAGGCGGGACGGAAACTGGAGCGGTATTTCCTGGTCAGGGCCAGATGGCTGAGCGCCCTCTGCCTGCACCGTTTGGGACGCCGGCAGGAAGCTGTCCCGGCAGTCCGTTTTCTGGCACAATACCAGATCCTTGTAAACCATATATCTTGAAGCCTTCATGGGACAGTCGGCCCTGTCATATGGATTAAGAATCAGGAGAGGAGACAGACATCATGCAATTGGATAATATGCTGCTGCAGGCATGTAGGAACAACCAGAAAGGCGTAGTACAGACCTTTCTGAAACGGGGCGGCGTGGACGTGAACAAGCGTGACGAATCCGGCAACACGCCCCTGATTTATGTCTGCATGAAAAGTGCCAGAGATCTGGCGAAACTGCTGTTGGACAACGGAGCGGATGCAAATGTCGGCAATCAGAAAAACCGGATGCCCATACATTTTGCGGGGGAGGCCGGTAATTTTCAGATCATGTCCATGCTCATCGATGCGGGGGCTGACGTGAACTGCACTGACAATGACGGCGTAACGCCTTTAATGCTGTTGGCACGGAACGGGAAAACCGATGCCGCCCTGCAGTTGTTGAAGAATCCGGATATCGATATCAGCATCAGTGACAACGAGGGACGCAAGGCCATCGATTACGCCACCTCCGCAGGGCTTAGGGAACTGGTGAAGGCTCTTTCCCAGGCAGATGAGGCACACGCTGATACATATGGCAATACCACCCTCCATTACGCCTGCTGGAAAGAACAGAGCGAAGTGGTGAAAGTTTTGTTGGAAAGAGATCCTGCCAGTGTGAATAAGCTTAACGATGAGGGAGAATCCCCCCTGATACTGGCAGTCCGCAGATCCAATCTGATGATTGCGCAGCTCCTTCTGGCCGCCGGGGCGCAGCCCGACTGTGCCGATGCGGACGGCGTGGGGCCGCTGCACATTGCTGCAAAGGCAGGTGACTTTTTCATGGGAAAAGAGCTGTTGGCTGCGGGCGCAGGCATCAACCTGAAAGCTTCCGACGGGCAGACGCCGCTGATCGTGGCCGCCAGAGAGGGCAGGAACGATTTTACGGGCATGCTCATCGAAATGGGCGCCGATGTAAACAGCGTGGACAATGCACAGCACAGCGCTTTGTATTATGCGTCGGAGGCAGGGTATACCGAGATTGTGGAGCAGCTGCTGATGGCAGGAGCGGTTTCCTGAAGAGCTTGTAAATGCCGATTTCCCGGGGGTATTACCCGGCAGTGCCGATGGCAGGGGCGGATTCCTGAGGAACCGGCAGCGGGCCCGGGAGCTTTTTGCGGAAAAACATAAAATAGTATAGAAGACGAAAGTGAGAAGAAAGAATGAGTATCTATGATGCGACATCCGGTAATAGATCAGGCGGCAGTTACTACAGCAGGGAAGGGGTACTGGAAGACGATTTCAGCCTGAAGGGATGCCTTGCCGCTGCGGAGGCCGGAGCTGCCGATGCCCAGGGCGTACTGGGTGACTGCTATCAGTATGGATGGTTTGTGAAAAAGGATTATACAGAGGCCGTCAAATGGTATGAGAGGGCTGCGGAACAGGGAAATGCGGCCGCACAGCGCAGCCTGGGCTGGTGTTGGAGCCAGGGAAAGGGCGTGGGTCCCAGTGAGGAGAAGGCGGTATACTGGTATACGAAAGCGGCGGAAGGCGGCGATGCGGATGCGCAGCATAATCTGGGAGTCTGCTATGACTACGGCAATGGCGTAGAACAGGACAAGGCTAAGGCCTTGGAATGGTACAGGAAAGCGGCGGAACAGGGGCACGAGTGGTCCCAGTATAATCTGGGGGTTTTCTATAAGTACGGATTGGGCGGATTGGAACCTGATTTTGACAGGGCGGCGCAGTGGTATGCCAGGTCTGCTGAGCAGGGGTTTTCTGATGCCCAGTACAGCCTGGGAGCCTGCTATTATGAAGGACGGGGCGTTTCGCAGGATTATGGGAAGGCTCTGGAATGGTTTTGGAAGGCCGAGACCCAGGGGAATCTTCAGGCCCTGAATTACCTGGGGATGTGTTTCGAGGAAGGAAACGGGGTGCGGCAGGACTGGGACCAGGCGATTGGTTTTTACACCCGGGCTGCGGAGAAAGGTAACCGGAACGCACAATATAACTTGGCTATCTGCTATTATTATGGGGACGGTGTGGAGCAGGACTACGGGAAAGCGGCTACATGGTTCCGGAAGGCAGCGGAACAGGGTGTTGGCGATGCCCAGTACCAGCTGGGAATTTGCTACGAAAATGGAAGGGGCGTGGAGCGGGACGAGCGCATGGCAGTCGAATGGTATAGGAAAGCGGCGGAGCAGGGAGATGCAGACGCGGAGTATGCCATGGGCCTGTGCTATGAAGAGGGTACGGGAGTGGAGCAGGACTTTGCGCAGGCGGCCATGTGGTATGAGAAAGCGGCGCAGCAGGGCCATGCAGATGCGCAGTATGAGACGGGATGCTGCTACAGCCTTGGCAGAGGCGTGGAGCAGGATTATGCAAAGGCCGTTGGGTGGTATCGTAAGGCGGCAGAGCAGGGAGACGCCGAAGCCCAGAATGATTTAGGGTGGTGTTATGAAAAGGGGAAAGGCGTGGAACAGAGCGATTCCCTGGCTGCCCGGTGGTGTAAAAAAGCCGCGGAGCAGGGAAATGCCCAGGCCCGGTATAATCTTGCCATTTACTATGAGCGTGGAACGGGAGTGGAGCAGGACTTTGCACAGGCGTCCATGTGGTATGAGAAGGCCGCGGAGCAGGGCCATGCAGATGCGCAGTATGAGACGGGATGCTGCTATAGCCTTGGCAGAGGCGTGGAGCAGGATGCAGCCAGGGCTTTCAGGTGGTATCGGAAGGCTGCCGAGCAGGGCCATGTGGAGGCCCGATACAATCTGGCATGCTGTTATAAAAAGGGAGAAGGAACGGTCCAGGACTATGCTGCCGCCAGGGAATGGTTCGGGAAGGCCGCCGAACAGGGATACGCCGATGCCCAGTATAATCTTGGTTTTCTCTACAGAAACGGAGAAGGGGTGGAGCCGGACAGTGCCCGGGCTGCCGAATGGTACCAGAAGGCCGCTCTTCAGGGGCACGCGGACGCACAGAACAGTCTGGGTGTTTTGTACAAAAAGGGGGAGGGCGTAGAACAGGATCCGGTCCAGGCCGTCCAATGGTACGCTCTGGCCGCCGTCCAGGGGCATATGCAGGCCCAGCTGAATCTGGGCATTGCCTTTATCACGGGAGTCGGTGTGCCACAGGATGACACAAAGGCTGTCATGTGGTTTGCCCAGGCTGCCGGGCAGGGTTCGGATACGGCTCAATATAATCTGGGATTAAGCTATGAAACCGGCAGAGGTGTGGAGCAGGATATAGACCAGGCGGTGGAATGGTATGAGAAGGCTGCCGAACAGGGAAACAGGAGAGCCCAGGCGGCGTTGGAACGGCTGGAATAAGGGGATAAAATAGGAGGGCAGGATAGAAATGCCGTTTGAATATGGTTTTAATGAGTTGTTTTTGATCTTTCTTTTCTGGGGAATTGTAGGATGGTTGATCGAGTGTGTTGACATGCGGATAGAGGCCGGGGAGTTCCAGAACAGGGGATTTTTGCATATGCCATTTTGTCCCATTTATGGTGTGGGAATGGCGGCGGGGTCTGTGGCGCTGCGGGATGTAAAAAATTCGTATCTGATCCTGTTTGTGTTCGGCGTGATTTTCTGTTCTGTGATGGAATATGTCGTAGGCGGAATCCTGGAGAGGCTGTTCCATTCCAAGTGGTGGGACTACTCTCATATGCGCTTTAATATCAAGGGAAGGGTATGTCTGAGAAATGCCGTGTTGTTTGGCTTTGCTTCGATTCTGGTATTCCGTTTTATCCAACCCATGGTTGAAAGCATCATTTTGTATATTCCGATCGGTACGAGGATTTTTATAACAGCGGTTTTCGGGATTGCCTTTGGGATCGATTTGGTCGCTTCTGCAAGAAGGGCATGGACATACAGGAAAAGGGAAGGCAGTGAGCCGGTCTTATTATTTAAGGCACACCGATAGCAGGCCATTGTCATTGCACATAAAATTTTGCAGCAGGATACCGCCGGGGAGCGCTTCAGAGGAATGGAGCAGGATCCGGCGGTAGTTTTTTAGAAATTTCGGACACTTCCTTATTAGGGGAAATTTCCGCCGGAGAGAGCCGGATTAGGGAAGGCACCGGAGAAGGCAGGAAAACTATCATATAGAAAAACTACGGATCGTAGAGACAGGTCTGCTTTTTGGTTATTGCATACCCTGCCTGCGGTTTGTACAATATTATTAGATGAGGAGACAATTATATGAACCTGTTAATCGGTGAGAACATCAGACGGCTGCGCCGTCAGCAGGAGCTGACCCAGGAAGAGGCTGCGGCGCAGTAGACCGGAAACATTGCGAGCTGGCTGCTCTTTCTAGTACTTGTAATCTCAGACATTTCATAGTATAATCGTGAAATGCAACAAAGGATGACGATATTGCAGCAGGAGGGTACGACAGATGAATTTTCTGGAAGAAAGAATCGCAAGAGACGGCATTGTGAAGCCCGGAAATGTGCTGAAGGTGGATAGCTTTCTGAATCATCAGATGGATATCTCCCTGATGAACGAGATCGGCAGGGAATTTCACCGCCGCTTCGCCCGCAAACCCATAACCAAGGTGCTGACCATCGAGGCATCGGGAATCGCCATCGCCTATCCGGTGGCCAATGAATTCGGTGTTCCCATGGTATTTGCGAAGAAGTCCAAATCCATCAACATCGAGGGGGAAATGTATGTGGCGGAGGTGGAGTCCTTCACCCACAAGAACAAGAATCAGGTGATTGTATCGAAAAAGTTTCTGGGACCGGAAGACCATGTCCTGATTATCGACGACTTTCTGGCCAACGGCTGTGCCCTTCAGGGGCTGATTTCTATTGCAGAATCCGCGGGAGCCGTCATTGAGGGCCTGGGTATTGCCGTGGAAAAGGGATTCCAGATCGGCGGCAGGGTGATCCGCAATCTGGGCTATCACCTGGAGTCACTGGCTATCGTGGAGTCCATGGATGCGGAGACAGGAACCATTCAGTTCCGGCAGCAGTAGGCGCGGAATGAGAATTTTGACGGTCAAAGGATGATTCCTGACTTAGGGAGGACATAATGGAGAGGGCAACAAGAAAAAGACTGGCTGAAATTGCCGCAGAAAAGGCCCAAATGCCCTTTCACGGATATCTGGAAGGAAAAGAATCCAATATTGAACCCATTGTCAGACATTTTCCCAAATGGAACCTTCAGGATGCGGACAGATTGTGGTGCGCAGCGTTCGTGTATTACTGCTGTGTTGAAGCAGGTTTTCAGATTCCATACAGCCCCCGGGAGTGCATAACCTGCAGTCTGGCAGGCTGCGGCGGTTGGGAAGAATACGCAGTGGGAGACAGCCGGATAGAATATCACAAAGGGGAAGAAGACTTCCTTCCGGAACCGGGAGATATTGTGCTTTATGACAATGTGTTTATCAATCAGGAGCATGACCATATCGGTATTGTACTGAAAGCGGATGGGGATACAATCACGGCGGCAGAAGGAAATACCTTTCACGATAATATATCGCGGATTGTACAGCGCCCAAGGGATGCACATATCAGAGCCTATATCAGAATTCCTGACGGTTATTGCTATGACAGAGAGCAGAATGAAAAATGTTCATAACCCCAAACCATACAGAGAAAAACGTTTCCATAGGTAAAACGAAATTGGTAAAATGAAATTGGTAAAACAAAATAGAATTAACGAAATGGCTTTAACGAAATAAATTTACCTAAATACATTTGGTTATATTGCAGACCGCCAGGATTTACAGTGATGCCTTCGTGAAAATACCTGGCTGGCGGTCTGCAGTCGGGTTGCACTGCAAATTCAATTGGTGTGCAGTATAAATAAATTCGTCAAAATAGAGCAGTCATAAATAAAACCATACATAAGAAAGGATTCACCAATGAAAAACAATTTACAACTTTCAGAAGCCGCTTTCAAACTGGACGGTAAGATGCCTCTGCGCCAGGCAATTCCTTTGGGACTGCAGCATGTGCTTGCCATGTTCGTGGGCAATCTGACGCCGCTGCTGATCATTACCGGGGCCTGCGGCATTGCGGGCGGGGAATTCGCCTCCCTGCAGTTAAGTCTTCTCCAGAATGCCATGTTGGTGGCGGGACTGGTGACTTTGGTTCAGCTTTTTGCGATAGGGTCGATAGGCGGCAGGGTTCCCATCATCATGGGGACATCCTCCGGCTTTATCGGCGTGTTCAACAGTGTTGCTTCCACCATGGGAGGAGGCGTCATCGCCTACGGGGCCATTATGGGCGCCTCGATTCTGGGCGGTTTGATGGAGACGGTACTGGGATTTTTCCTAAAGCCCCTGCGCAGGTTTTTCCCTGCGGTTGTCACGGGCACCGTGGTTTTGTCCATCGGTTTGAGCCTGATTTCCGTGGGAATCAATACCTTCGGAGGCGGCAACAATGCGAAGGATTTCGGTTCCGTGGAAAATCTGTGCCTGGCGCTTTTTGTCCTGGTTGTGATTCTGATTTTCAAGCACGGCACGAAGGGGGTGCTTAGCTCTTCCTCCATTTTACTGGGGATTATCTGCGGTTACATCGCAGCCACGATTATGGGGCTGGTACTGCCCACTACCGGCGTCACGGCGGAGGGTGCGGAGTACACCAAGGCCTGGGTTTTGAACTGGCAGAAGGTTGCCGATGCCCCCTGGTTTGAGATTCCGAAGCTGATGCCTGTAAAGCTTGTGTTTGACATACGGGCCATTGTTCCGGTGCTGATTATGTTCGTTGTCACCGCAGTGGAAACGGTGGGAGATATTTCCGGCGTCATGGAGGGCGGACTGGGCCGGGAGGCAACGGATAAGGAGCTGTCCGGGGGCGTGGCCTGCGACGGCCTGGGTTCCAGTTTTGCGGCGCTTTTCGGCGTGCTGCCCAATACTTCCTTCAGCCAGAATGTGGGTCTGGTTGCAATGACTAAGGTGGTCAACCGTTTTGCTCTGGCCACGGGAGCCATTTTCCTGATTCTCTGCGGCCTGTGTCCCAAACTGGGAGCCCTGGTTTCCATCATGCCCCAGTCCGTCCTGGGCGGCGCTGCGGTTATGATGTTTGCTTCCATTGTCATCAGCGGGATTCAGCTGATTACCAAAGAGCCTTTGAGCTCCAGGAACCTGTCCATTGTGGCGGTTGCCCTGGGCGTGGGATACGGCATGGGAGCCAACTCCGGCATTCTGGCCAATACGCCCCAGGCCGTTCAGTTGATTTTCGGCGGTTCCGGCATTGTTCCCGCAGCCATGGTGGCCATTCTGCTGAACATTTTGCTGCCGAAGGAGAAGGAAGCGTAAAGAAAAGGGAGTTTACGAAACGGGTTGTTTGTTCTGATATGGGGAGCCGGGTCTGTAACGACTTAGGCTCCCTTTTGTGTGTTCTAATTCTGAGTGGACTTCCCCAAAATAGATTTCCAGGGCAGGGGTTCCGGCTGTTTATCCGGACCTGGACAGAAAACGTCGGGTCCTGTTTTTTTCTAAAAATGTATGAGGTGGAAGCCCGGATTTACATATGTTACGCTATAGGGGAGCTTGTTGAAAATGGAAATACGCTCTCACAGGCTTGCGGAAGGAGTAAAGTACAATGCAATTCCAGGGCATTCAAATCCCTATGTGTGCGGCATGGGAAAAAAATAACCTGCTGGCCTGTGGAGAAGTGAAATGATGGGAAAATATTGTTGAGAGGAGAAAGCGCTATGACCACACCCGTTTATTATGCATAGCATGGCTATTGCATAAAAGAAAAGTAAATCGTGTAATAGCCCATGCATCAGAGTCAGAACTGAAAGAGGAGATGTCATGAGCTATTTAAGAGAAATCAGATACGAAATTGTCCTGGAGGACTCTTTTTGGGTGTTCAGGAACTGCCCGAAATGCGGCAGAAAGGCACATTTTATAAACACGAAAAAATTCCGCGTCAACGCCAACGGCAATAAACTGGATGTCTGGCTGATTTACCAGTGCAGGGAATGCAGACATACCCTGAATCTTGCGATTTATGAGCGGAGAAAGGTTTCTTCCATACCAAGAGAAGAGTATCAGCGTTTCCTGGACAATGACGAAGAGCTTGCGGAAATGTACGGCAAAAACATGGAGCTGTTTCGAAAAAACAGGGCGGATATTGATCTGGAAAAGATAAATTATAACTTTGTCAGACAGCGGGAGAGCGGGGCAGCCGCTTCGGAGGATGTTCCGTTCAGCATGGAAAAAGGCGGACCGGAGGAGCAGATTCCGGTTATCATTCATAACCCCTATGGGCTGAATATCCGTCCGGAAAAACAGATTGCAGCGGTTCTGGAATTGTCCCGAAGCCAGGTGAAAGCGATGTTGGAGAAGGGGAAAATAGAAATCAGGATTGTTGGAGGAGATGTTTATGTATATCAAAGCGGACAGAATGATCATACGTGATTAAAAAACTGCAGA
>OFHM01001578.1_pt1 | contig 14513 bp, 13 predicted proteins | sample 1521311 | NCBI WGS metagenome assembly OFHM01 (sample SAMEA3504083, study PRJEB24116) | mouse gut metagenome | biome: mouse gut; feature: mouse-associated habitat; material: faeces | place: Denmark | collected 2011 | reverse complement strand
TGAGACGCCAAGATTGACAACCGGAAATACAAGGACAAGTTCGGAAAGAAGGCAGTTATGCTGTCCCAAGAGGAAGTGGCGGAGAAGATTGGCCATGCCGTGGGCGGCGTATGCCCCTTTGGGATTCCGGACACGGTAAGCGTTTACCTGGATGAATCCATGAAAAGGTTTGAGACTGTGTTTCCGGCGGCGGGTAGCTCCAACAGCGCCATAGAGCTTAATATGGAGGAGCTTATGCGGTATTCCCGCGCAAAGGAATGGATTGATGTGTGCAAGGGCTGGCAGGAGCAGGAGGTATGAGCCGGTATTTTCCCTTGTTTGTAAATCTGGAAGGAAAGAAAATTGTTGTCTACGGGGCCGGGGTTGTCGGGTCCCGTAGAATTTTGGCTCTCCTGGACTTCGGCTGTGAGCTTACGGTGATTGCGCCAGGGGCTTTGCCGGAAGTGGAAAAGCTGGCAAAGGAAGGCAGGATTTTATTGAAAAGGGCTGTTTATCATCCGGGAGAGATTGGGGAAGATGTGTGTCTGGTTTTGGCGGCAGTGAGTGATAAGGAGGTAAATGCACGGATAGCCGCGGAGTGCCGGGGGAAACGGATTCCGGTGAATGTGAGCAGTGATAAAAGCCTTTGTGATTTTTATTTTCCGGGGCTTGCCGTTAAGGATGATCTGGTGGCGGGCGTTACGGCGGGGGGGATGGATCATAAGAGGGCGCGGGCGGCTTCGGAGGCGATTCGGGGAGTGGTGGAAAGGCTGTAGATTCCAATTTGATAAAGAAAGGTTTTGCCTGGGCTTAATTGCTCAGGCTTTATTCTTTTTATATAGCTGATGTTATATATTCATAAGACAACCGGCTCCATGAATAAAGTAGAAGCAATAACATGAGACAGCTGTCCGTTCACGGCGGACAGCTGTGAAACGGGGCATACTATGGCAGAAGATTGCAGAGAGAAAATTATGTCGGAGGATTATGTGGACTTTATCTGGAAGTCTGATTACAGCGTGAGAGAGCTTGAGCGTCTGTTTCCTCAATATTGCGTACAGATTCTCAATGATTTTTACGCTGTTTTTTATGTGGAATCGCGTATTCTGGAGCAGAATCGCCTTCCTTACAGCTACGAGGTATTTCCCATCCTCTATACGCTTCTGGAAAATGAAAATCTGGAGAAGAGCGGGATTATGCAGCTTTTGGAACATTCGGTGCTACGGCTTCGGGGAGAAGGCGTCATTGTGGGAATTATCGATACGGGAATCGATTATACCAACGACTGCTTCCGAAATACGGACGGCACTACCCGGATTCTGGAGATCTGGGATCAGACGGATCAGAGCGGACGTCTTCCGGAGGGAATCGGCTACGGAAGCGTTTACAATCAGGAGGAAATCAATCAGGCGCTGCAAAGCGCCGATCCCTTTGCAGTAGTGCCAAGCAGAGATGAATCGGGACACGGCACGCAGGTCGCCAGCATTGCGGCAGGAAGCGTAGATGACAGCCGGGGCTGGACAGGTGCGGCCCCTATGGCGGATCTGGCAGTAGTCAAGCTAAAGCCTGCCAAAAAACGTCTCATGCGGTACTACATGGTCCGTCCGGATGCGCAGGCCTATCAGGAAAATGATATTATGATGGGTGTCCGCTATCTGAACGAGCTGGCGTTTCGGGAAAAGAAGCCTTTGGTGCTCTGCATTGCCCTTGGAAGCAACCGTGGCGGCCACGAGGGGACGACGCCGCTTTCCGCCACGCTCAATGCGGTGGGCGCCCGTTCCGGGCGCTGTGTGGTGATTGCCGGGGGAAATGAGGCCAACCAGGGACATCATTTTTATGGAAATCTTAGAGAGGGTCTTCCCTACGAAGAGGTGGAGCTTCGTGTTGCGGAAGGAGAATATGGGCTTGCTATGGAGCTTTGGAGCAGTACGCCGGATCTTCTGGATATATCCATAGTGTCGCCGGCCGGAGAGGAGATTCCACGGATGGGTGCAAGCCTGGGAACGCGGCAGTATGATTTCTTATTTGAGGATACGGTGGTGTATGTTGATTTTCAGGCGCTGGACCCCAACAGCGGAGAGGAGCTGATCCTGATCCGCATGTTTGCTCCTTCTCCGGGTATCTGGAAGCTGAAAGTGTATGGAACGAGTGTGATTCACGGTGTTTATAATATCTGGCTTCCGGTAAAGGGATTTATCTCGGAAGGAACGGTATTTCCCAATTCCAATCCGGATATCACCCTTACCTCTCCGGCCAATGCGGATACGCCTATTGCAGTGGCCGGCTACCAGGTTCAAAACGACAGCATTTATATAGCTTCCAGCCGGGGCTACACCAGGCGGGGACGCATTAAGCCGGATATCGCGGCTCCCGGTGTGGAGGTGTGCGGCTTTGAACAGGGAAACCGTATTGCCTGTCTGGCGCAGGGGCCATCCCATGTATATATCATCGTAGGCAGGAATAAAGCGCCAGCCATAGCGGCAGGAGCGGCGGCTCTTCTTCTGGAATGGGGGATTGTGCGGAATAACCGTCCGTCAATGGGCACTTTTGAAATCAAGCAGCTTATGATCCGGGGAGCCAGACGCAATCCCAAGGACCTTTACCCCAACCGCTCCTGGGGCTACGGGGCTTTGGATTTGTACAGCAGCTTCCAGCTCCTCGGAAGATTTTGAGCTTGCAGACAAGTGAAAGATCGACTATAATGTAGAGCAGAATCGGCCTTTCGCCGGAAATCTGAGGAGGAGCAAAGAATGGAAAAAATCAAGATGCCAACCCCGCTGGTAGAGATGGACGGGGATGAAATGACACGTATTCTTTGGAGGATGATTAAGGAAGAACTGCTGCATCCATTTATTGATTTAAATACGGAATATTACGATCTGGGCCTGGAAAAGCGCAACGAAACCAACGACCAGATCACCATAGATGCGGCCGAAGCCACAAAGAAATACGGAGTGGCCGTAAAATGCGCAACCATCACACCAAATGCCGCCCGCATGGAGGAGTATGACTTAAAAGAAATGTGGAAGAGTCCCAACGGCACCATCCGGGCGATTCTGGATGGCACCGTATTTCGCGTTCCCATTATTGTGAAAGGCATTGAGCCTTATGTAAAGACCTGGAAAAAGCCCATCACCGTAGCCCGTCACGCTTACGGCGACGTATACAAAGCCACGGAAATCAAAGTCCCCGGTTCGGGAACATGCGAGCTTGTATTCACGGGGGAGGACGGAACCGAGATACGCGAAACCGTTCACAATTTCAAGGAAGCAGGAATTGCCCAGGGTATGCATAATCTGGAAAGCTCCGTGGAAAGCTTTGCAAGAAGCTGTTTTTCCTACGCCGTTTCCCAGAAGCAGGATCTGTGGTTTGCCACCAAGGACACCATTTCCAAGAAATATGATCACTACTTCAAGGACACCTTCCAGGAGATCTTTGAGAAGGAATACAAGGAAGAATTCAACCGCTTGGGCATTGAGTATTTCTACACGCTGATTGACGACGCGGTAGCCCGCGTGATCAAATCTGAGGGTGGCTACATTTGGGCCTGTAAGAACTACGACGGCGATGTCATGAGTGATCTCATAGCCACAGCTTTCGGTTCCCTGGCTATGATGACTTCCGTCCTCGTATCCCCCCACGGATACTTTGAGTACGAGGCGGCTCACGGCACCGTGCAGCGCCATTATTATAAGCATTTAAAAGGTGAGGAGACTTCCACCAATTCTATGGCTACTATTTTTGCATGGTCCGGCGCACTGAGAAAGCGCGGGGAGCTTGATGGAAATAAGGCTCTGACGGACTTTGCCGATAAGCTGGAAGAAGCATCCCTAAAGACCATAGAATCCGGGAAAATGACAAAGGATCTGGCCCTGATTACGACCCTGGAAAACCCGGCTGTCCTTTCAAGCGAGGCTTTTATCAAAGAGATACGAACTACCTTAGAGGAACTTTTACATGCTGTTTAATTCCAATGCATTTTATATCTTTTTCCCCATCGTATTTACCGTGTACTGGATCATTCCGGCAAAATACCGGTGGGGAGTCCTTCTAATATCCAGCTATTATTTCTATATGAGCTGGAATATAAAATACGTAACACTGATACTAACCACCACCCTGGTATCCTACTGTGCGGCCTTACTGATGGAACGAACCGAGAGCCGGAGAAAAAAGAAGCTGTGCCTGACATCGGCCCTTCTTATCAGCTTCGGCATCCTGTTCTTCTTCAAGTATTTTAACTTTTTAAGCAAAAGCGTCACCGATGTGCTGCAAAGCTTCGCCATACCGGTGGGACAAGCCACACTGAACCTTATGCTTCCTGTAGGCATATCCTTTTATACCTTCCAGACCTTAAGCTATGTAATCGACGTATACAGAGGCGAGGTAAAGGCCTGCCGCCATTTCGGGAAATATGCCACATTTATTTCATTTTTCCCGCAGCTTGTGGCCGGGCCTATTGAGCGTACCCGGAATCTGCTTCCTCAGATTGAGGGAGAGCATACCTTCCACACGGAAAAAGGTATCCGGGGCGCCAAAATGATAGCCTGGGGCTTCTTTAAAAAAATAGCTATTGCAGATACGGTAGCCATCTACGTAGACACCGTATACAACGCGGCGGAAAGCTTCACCGGCTTTCCTCTGCTGCTGGCCACCGTATTATTCACTTTCCAGATATACTGCGATTTTTCAGGCTACTCCGACATCGCAGTAGGAACCGCCGGTCTTCTGGATATCGACCTCATGATCAACTTCAAAAGTCCGTACTTTTCCGCTTCCATCCGTGAATTCTGGAGCCGCTGGCACATATCCTTGTCCACCTGGTTCCGAGATTATGTATACATTCCGTTGGGCGGCAACAGGAGAGGACCCTGGCGGACAAGATGGAACCTGCTGGTTACCTTTCTTGTCAGCGGCCTCTGGCACGGAGCTGACTGGACTTATGTCCTCTGGGGCGGTATTCACGGTCTGGGCCAAATCCTGGAGCGGGAGTGGAACCGTATGTTCCGCATAGATCCAAACAAGAAAACCTGGCTGAAAATGGGCTGCACCTTCCTGTTTGTGAGCGTAACCTGGATCTTCTTCCGGGCCAATACCATCTCCGACGCAAGCTATATACTAACCCATCTGTTCGACGGAATTACCGATCCAAAAGCCTACTTGACGGACGGCTACCATGCCTTTCAGCATGCCGGAATGGTACAGGTCCCCGGCTTAAGCACTCTCATCATCAGCTTTTTGTGCATCCTGATTTTGCTGCTGCACGACCGCCTCAACCAAACAAAAGATGTCTGGGCCCGCATAGGAGGCCTGAAAAAGCCCCTCCGCTATGCGCTCTACTTTTTGCTGTTATTCATAATCCTATACAGCCGCCAGCTGGGCGAATACGAGTTCGTATACTTTCAGTTTTAGCACAGGCAAAACCCAACGCTCCCCAAAATACGAAGCTCCGATTTCAACCCGTATTCAAAAAACAGCCGTCAGGTCAGTCCCGCAGCAATACGCTTCTGTCCAGGCGTGTTAGCCCGAATGGGCGGAGCAGGGGCAGAAGCGTATTGCTGCGGGACTGACCTGACGGCGTCCGCTTTTATAAAAAAACAAATGGAGATCCCAATGAAAACATTCCTGAAAAAGATAGCCCCTTTCATTTTTTTCATACTGCTGTTAGAAATAGCCATCCCCGTCCTGGTGGATCCCTACAATATTTTCCACTGGAAGAGAATCCGCGACAACGGCGTAGAGCCCAACAGCAACTACATCAAAATGCAGTACATTCTCCACAACCCTGACAAATTTGATTCTTTCTTGTTCGGCTCCTCACGCACAGGCTTTATCAACGTGGAAAAAATCCCTACAGGAAAATGGTACAACATGTCCTACTCCGAGGGCCTTCCCGAAGAGCACCTGGAAAATCTGCAGGAGCTTATCGAAAACGGCATTATCCCAAAAAATGTCATGATCGGCCTGGACAATATCTCCTGCTTTGTGGATCCGGTGATGCATGACAAGCAATTTTACCGAATCCCCTATCCCCGGGAGAATAAGCTGAGCTTTTACGCCAATTATTTCAGTATCAAGGGCGTGATCCGCTCCCTGGAGGTTACATTGGAGTATGAGGCGGAGGATCCCGATTATGTGGATCGATACTATCGAAGCGGCTGCAGCAGGCGGGACCCGTCACTTGGAGGAACCTGGAAAGGGGAAGCCCCCTATTGGGAAAACTATTACCGAAACTATATGGACGACGCCCTTTTAAGCGTCCGCCGCATTGCGGCCCTCTGTGAAGAAAATAATATCAACCTGATTGTATTTACCAACCCTATGTTTTACACGACCTATCAGGAATCAAAGACCTACGGCTATGATGTCTTCCTGGAATGGCTTTCCGACCCGGTGGATTATTATAATTTCAGCGGAATCAACGATGTTACGACCAATCGGAATAATTATTATGAAGCCAGCCATTACACGGAGGTGGTGGGAGATATGATTATCGATCGGATTTTCAATGGAGTTACGGATGAAAGGCTGGAGAGCCAGGGCTTCGGATTCTATGTAACAGGGGAAAATTATTGGGGAACGTTTTTAGATGCGATGGGGAATCACTGAAATGCTATGCCAATGACTCCCAGGCCTCATAGAGCAGTTCCAGGCGTTTATGGATTGCCTCCTTTTCCTGATGAAGCTTTAAACATTCCGCCGTACTGGTGTAGATTTCTTCCCTTGTAAGAAGCTCGTCAATTTCCTGATCCCGAGTTTCCAGGTCAAAGATTTCATTTTCCGTCTTTTTCAAATCATTTTCCCGCTTGCGGATCCTGGCCTGCTCCTCCTTTTGCTGCTTCCAGTCAAGCTTTCCGGCGGAAGCGGCTTCCGAATCCGCCTGCGCGCCGGGAACTGAGGCAGAGGCCGGGGACAGTGCTTCTCGTTTTTCTAGATAATAATCGTAATTTCCAATATAATTCACCAATTGCCGCTCCGTCAGATCCAGAATCCGGGTGGCTGTCGTATTGATAAAATACCGGTCATGAGACACGTAGAGCACGGTTCCCGTATACCGATTCAGCGCATCCTCCAGAATCTCCTTTGACACAATATCCAGATGGTTCGTCGGCTCATCCAGAATGAGAAAATTGGCCTCCGACAGCATAAGCTTTGCCAGAGAGACACGTCCCCGTTCCCCGCCGCTTAAATCTCCGATCCGTTTAAACACATCATCTCCGGTAAAGAGAAATGCGGCAAGAGTACTTCGGATTTTCGTATTGTCAAGACCCGGATAGGTATCCGAGATTTCTTCAAATAACGTTTTTTCCATATGGAGCACGTGATGCTCCTGATCGTAATAACCGATTTTTACTTTGGTTCCGAGACAAAAGGATCCGTGATCCGCATCCAGAAGTCCGTTAAGAATCTTAAGTATTGTCGTCTTTCCCGTGCCGTTATTGCCGATCAGCGCCACCCGCTCACCGCGTTTGATTTCAAAATTCAGATCGCGAAACAGGGAGAGGGGGCCGAAGGCCTTGGAAAGCCCCTCTACGGTCAGCACATCGTTGCCGCTGACGATTTCAGGCTCCAAATGGATGCGCATTTCCGAACAGACCTCCATAGGCTTTTCCAGCACCTCCATCTTATCCAGCAGCTTTTCCCGGCTTTCCGCCCGGCGGATGGATTTCTCACGGTTGAAAGACTTGAGCTTGGCAATCACTTCCTCCTGGTGCTTAATCTCCTTCTGCTGATTCAGCCAGGCATTCATTTGAGCTTCCCGAAGCTGAGACTTTTTCCCTGCATAATCGGAATAATTGCCCTGAAAGGACATCACCAGGCCGTTGTCAATCTCAATAATCTTGGTCACTACACGGTTGAGAAAATACCGGTCATGGGCTACAATCACAACGGCTCCGTCATAATTGAGAAGAAAGGTCTCCAGCCACGCGATAGAGGCCATGTCCAGATGATTGGTGGGCTCGTCCAGAAGAATCACATCCGGCCTGGAGAGCAGAAGCTTTCCAAGAGAAACGCGCGTCTTTTGACCGCCGGAGAGAGTGTTTATCTCCTTCTCAAACTCCTCCTCCGTAAAGCCAAGCCCTTTCAGAACGCCGGTAATTTCGCTTTTGTAAGCGTAGCCGTTTTTCTGTTCAAACTCATGGCTGAGCCTTGTGTAGGTATCAAGTGCCGTCTGAAGGCGGTCGCCGGAGAGCTCCTTCATTTCCTGCTCCAGTACACGAAGCCGCTCCTCCAGAACGATCACATCCCGCTTTACCTCCAGAAGCTCCTGATAAATGGTGCGCTGGCTTTCCGGCGCCTGATGCTGGGCCAGGTAGCCCAATGTACGGCCTTTCGCCAGCACCACCTGGCCGGAATCCGGCTCCAGCTCGTGAACAATGATTTTTAAAAGCGTGGACTTTCCGGCGCCGTTGATGCCTACAATGGCCGCCTTTTCCCGTTCTTCTATATGAAAGGATGCATCCTTTAAAATAACATCGGTGCCAAAGGACTGGCAGATGCCCTGACATGCGAGTATCATAAGTAAAAACCTCAGCTTTCCTGAATCTTCGTAACTATTCTTTATTATATCGGAAGAAGCGGAAAAGTCAAATAGTTTGTGAAAAATCCTACAAACTCGTTGACAATCCCGGGAGTGACCGATATAATGGTAACAGAAAAACAATGACGGGAGCGGTATTTCAATGGAAGAACGGGAAATTTCAAAAGCAGTCATCAAAAGACTTCCGCGTTACTACCGATACCTGGGTGAGATTATGGAAAGCGGTGTGGAGCGTATTTCCTCCGGAGAGCTGAGCGACCGGATGCATGTGACGGCTTCGCAGATCCGGCAGGACTTGAATAATTTCGGCGGCTTCGGACAGCAGGGATATGGATATAACGTTGCACATTTATATGAGGAAATCGGAAAGATCCTGGGGCTGGATAAACAATACAATATGATCATCGTAGGAGGCGGAAATCTGGGTCAGGCATTGGCCAACTATGTATCCTTTGAGAAGAGGGGCTTTGTTATCAAGGGGATTTTTGACGTGAATCCCGTATTGAAGGGCTTAAGTGTCAGAGGAATTCAGATTTATATGCTGGAGGATCTGGAAAGCTTTATCCGGGAACAGGATATTCAGATAGCAACCCTGACCTTACCCAAGTCCAAGGCGGCGGAGATGGCGGAACTTCTGGTAAAATACGGAGTCAAAGCCATTTGGAATTTTGCCCATGTGGATCTGCAGGTGCCGGAGGATGTTTTGGTGGAGAATGTCCATCTGTCCGAGAGCCTGATGCAGCTGTCCTACAACATTAACCGGTATGAAAAAGAACATTCTTAAAATAAAATAGTATGTATGGGGGAGCTTAAAAGGCAGAGACCTTTGGTTCCCCTTTTGCCATATGAGGGAGAACTGCGGCGTCTGACAACAGAGAGCTGGCAGGCATATACTATAGTCAGAAAGGAAGTTACATTATGAGCGCATATACACGCATAGGAGCTTTTGTGGACCTGAGAGCCATTGAAGCGAATCTGGAGGCAATCAGAGCCAATCTGTCCGGCAAAACCAAGGTGACGGCGGTGGTGAAGACAGATGCTTATGGTCATGGAGCTAAGGCCGTTGCCCATTACGTGGAGGGGAAGGAATATGTATGGGGATTTGCCACGGCCATGCTGGAGGAGGCCCAAAGACTTCACGAGGTCGGAATTCAAAAGCCCCTTCTGATTCTGGGTTATGTTTATCCGGAAGACTGCGATACCATTGCCGGTATTTTGGAAAGCGCTCCCGGAAAGGACGGAAGCTATTGCACACAGATACGTCCGGCCGTATACAGTCTTGAGACGGCCCGGCAGCTCTCCGAGGCGGCGAAGAGGCAAAGCGAGCTTACGGGTAAACGTGTTGTGATGCCGGTACATGTGAAGGTGGATACGGGGATGAGCCGTATCGGTTTTTGTGATACGGATGAAAGTGTGGAAGCAATTCGGGAGATTGGAAAGCTTCCGGGTATTTGTCTGGAAGGGATCTTTACGCACTTTGCAAGGGCGGACGAGAGGGATAAAGCATCCGTAAAAAGTCAGATTTCCCGTTTTGAGCAATTTGTGAGGGCCTGTGAGGGGAAGGGGATCCGTTTTCCCATACGCCACTGTTCCAACAGCGCAGGAATTATGGACTTAAAAGAAGCACAGTGGGAGATGGTCCGTGCAGGGATAATCCTCTACGGCCTCTATCCCTCTGATGAGGTTCATAAGGAGCAGATGCCTTTAAGACCGGCCATGGAATTGAAAAGCCGTATTGTTCAGGTAAAGGAGATTGCGCCGGGGACGGAGGTGAGCTATGGGGGAATCTACCGTGCGGACACCGTGCGGCGGATTGCTACCATTCCGGTAGGGTATGGGGACGGATATCCCAGAAACCTGTCCGGAAAGGGGTATGTACTGATTCAGGGACAGCGTGTGCCTATCCGGGGGCGTGTCTGTATGGATCAGATGATGGTGGATGTAACGGATATTCCCGAAGCGGAGCTTGGTATGGAGGTTACGCTTTTTGGAAAAGACAACGGCGAGGAGCTTCCTCTTGAGGTTCTGTGCGAGCTGTCCGGCCGTTTTAATTATGAATTTGTCTGCGACATTAACAAGCGGGTGCCGAGAATCTACCGTTCATAGTACCCTTTTTCCTGAATACTTCCGATTTTTTTGGAAATACTTCCGATATGACCAGAAAGCAGTTTCATACCGGTCAAAAGAATTTCAGAAAATCGGAGTGTGAGAAAAGTGATAATCAGGCGGGGAGACATTTACTATGCGGACCTTCGCCCCGTAGTGGGTTCGGAACAGGGAGGGATTCGTCCGGTTCTGGTGATTCAGAACGATACGGGGAACCGGCACAGTCCTACGGTGATAGTGGCGGCCATTACCTCAAAAATGAATAAGGCAAAGCTTCCTACGCATGTGGAGCTGAGTACAAGACAATGCCAGATTGTAAAAGATTCCGTGATTCTGCTGGAGCAGCTTCGAACCATTGATAAGCAGCGGCTGAGAGATAAGGTCTGCCATCTGGACGAGGGCCTTTTGTCAAGGGTAAACGAAGCCCTGCGGGTAAGCCTGGAGCTGGATACATAACGCTTGCCATCATGGAAAATTAATGCTAAAATAGATAAGAACGTCTGCCCGCAAAGGAGCGGATGAAAAAGAACGAAGGGAAAAGGAGTGTTTCGTTATGTCAGGACATTCAAAGTTTGCGAATATAAAGCATAAAAAGGAAAAGAATGATGCGGCCAGAGGAAAGATATTTACCATAATCGGCCGTGAGATTGCGGTTGCGGTCAAGGAGGGCGGTGCGGATCCGGCCAACAACAGCCGTCTGCGCGATGTGATTGCCAAGGCCAAGGCCAACAACATGCCGAACGATACCATTGACCGGGGCATCAAAAAGGCGGCCGGCAATGCCAGTGCGGTGAATTACGAATATGTATCCTATGAGGGCTACGGCCCCAGCGGAATCGCCATCATTGTGGATGCGCTTACGGACAACAAAAACCGGACGGCGGCCAATGTCCGCAGCGCCTTTACCAAGGGGAACGGTTCCGTGGGAACTCAGGGCTGTGTTTCTTACATGTTTGATAAGAAGGGACAGATTATCATTGACCGGGAGGAGTGCGGGATGGATCCGGATGATTTGATGATGCTGGCACTGGACGCGGGAGCGGAGGATTTTTCCGAGGAAGAGGACAGCTTTGAGGTGATTACGGATCCCGATGCCTTCAGTCAGGTGCGTCAGGTTCTGGAGTCAGAGGGCATTGTGATGGCCCAGGCGGAGGTGACTATGATCCCGCAGACCTACGTGTCATTAACGGATGAAACGGATATCAAGAATTTACAGAAAACCCTGGATCTTCTGGACGATGACGATGATGTTCAGAATGTGTATCATAACTGGGATGAATAAACAGAACAGAGAGATTACGGAACTACTAAAATAGGAGAAGAGTATGGATATTGTAGAATACGGTGAGCATTATAACAGGGCGATGCAGGGCATAGAAGACATGCTGTTTCAGGCAGGGAATCCCTTGAATTCCTTTAAGAAGAATCTCTATGTGGAGGCTTTCCAGGCGTATCTTCGCAGATACATAGAGGTAATTGACGCCATTGAGAAGGTGTATGTAAAGGACGACGGCACTGACGAGGAATGGCTGAATAAGCTTGCGGATCATCTGGTTGACCAGGCGGCCGCGGAGCTTGAGCGGATTCCCAAAAAGGGAAGGCGCAACGAGCAGCTGGTGAACTACAATATGACCCTTGCCGTTTATATGTTTCCGGCTATTCTGGAAAAGAAAGGACAGTCTGCGGAGCCGCTGACAAAGCTTCTTGTGGAAAAGTGGAATGCCGCTTTTAAAACCAGCATCGGCTGTGCAAGCTATGAAAAGATTGACAGCGGCTTTCGAAGAAAGCTCTGTTATATTACGACGGCCGTTTGCGAGAGCCAGGGGAAGGCGGACGACTGTTATGAGCTGGAGCTTCTTCGGGAGTATCGGGACACCTACCTCCTTTCTACACCGGAAGGCGAGGCTCTTGTAAAGGAATATTATAATATTGCGCCCACCATTGTAAGCCGCATTGCCCGCTCGGAGGCGCCAAAGCAGGTTTATGAGGAAATCTGGAAAAATTATCTGGCGCCCTGTGTAGGACTGATTGAGGCCGGCCGGCCGGAGGCATGTCAGGAACAGTATATGGCTATGGTATATGAGCTGAAAGGCAGGTATATGGCATGAGACAGGATACGATCTGTGTCCAGGGAGGCTGGAAGCCGAAAAAGGGTGAGCCCAGGGTTCTTCCCATTTATCAGAGCACGACTTTTAAGTATGATACCACGGAAGAGATGGGACGTCTCTTTGCACTGGAAGACAACGGATATTTTTACACGCGTCTCCAAAACCCCACCAATGACTGTGTGGCGGCGAAGATTGCGGAGCTGGAGGGTGGTGCGGCAGCCATGCTTACAGCCTCCGGACAGGCAGCTAATTTTTATGCGGTGACTAATATCTGCGAAGCAGGGGATCATCTGGTTTGCTCCGCCAAGGTATACGGCGGCACCTTTAATCTGTATGCGGCCACCTTAAAAAAGATGGGAATTGAGTGCACCTTTGTGGATCCCGATGCCCCCGAGGAGGAGATTGAGGCGGCATTCCGTCCCAATACAAAGGCAGTTGTGGGAGAAACCATAGCCAATCCGGCATTGGTGGTTCTGGATATTGAGAAGTTCGCACGGCTGGCCCATGCTCACGGCTGTCCTCTGCTTGTGGACAATACCTTTGCGACGCCCATCAATTGCCGTCCTTTCGAGTGGGGAGCGGACATTGTGACCCACTCCACAACAAAATATATGGACGGCCACGCAATGGCGGTAGGCGGCTGCATCGTGGACAGCGGCAATTTTGACTGGGATGCCCACGGGGATAAGTTTCCGGGACTGACCGCACCGGATCCGACCTATCATGGTGTTGTGTATACGCAGCAGTTTGGGAAGCTGGCTTATATAACGAAGGCTACGGCACAGCTGATGCGGGATCTGGGAAGTATTCCCTCGCCTATGAATGCATTTCTTCTGAACGTGGGTCTGGAGACGCTGGCGCTTCGGGTAGAGCGGCACTGCAGCAATGCGAAGGCGGTGGCGGAATACCTTCATGACCATGAAAAGGTGGAGTTTGTAAACTTTGCGGGCCTGAAGGACGATCCTTATTATGAGCTGGCGCAGAAATATATGCCGAAAGGCACCTGCGGCGTGATTTCCTTTGGTTTAAAGGGCGGGAGAGAAGAAGCGGTTCGCTTTATGGACAGCCTGAAGCTGGCGGCTATTGTGACCCATGTGGCGGATGCCCGGACCTGTGTACTGCATCCGGCCAGCCATACCCACAGACAGATGACGGATGAGCAGCTTGCGGAGGCAGGCGTGACACCGGGCATGATACGGCTCTCCGTAGGAATTGAGAATCCGGAGGATATTATTGCGGATCTTAAGCAGGCTTTGGAGCAGGTGTAGCTTTTAGGCTTTATAAGCGGAAAGCTGCATGATATTATGCAAGAATAAAAATCAGCCTTGTTTTCCGTGTCTTAACGGATTGATTTCGCCCATTTCAGGGAGGACAGGTATGAATCAATACCGATAGGGTATACTAGTAAACAAAAATGTATACCTGCAGGCATTCTTTCATACAGGTCCCTAGGGGATGGCGGATTTGGTCTGTTAGGGTATGGGAAGCGAGGCTGATTTTATTTATGAGCGAGAATAAGAAGGAAAAGAACCGGAATCAGGAGGAGCGGACAGAGGAGAAGCAGGAGCGGCAGGACAAACAGGTGGAGGAGTACGGACAGCTTACCCTGGAGGACGGGGAAGCAAAGATACATCTCTTAAATATTATCGGAGAGATCGAGGGCCATGAGTGCCTGCCCTCCAATTCCAAGACAACCAAGTATGAGCATGTGATTCCCCAGCTTGCGGCTCTGGAGGACAGTAAGACTATTCAGGGGCTTCTTGTGCTGATCAATACGG
>OFHM01001572.1_pt1 | contig 14588 bp, 9 predicted proteins | sample 1521311 | NCBI WGS metagenome assembly OFHM01 (sample SAMEA3504083, study PRJEB24116) | mouse gut metagenome | biome: mouse gut; feature: mouse-associated habitat; material: faeces | place: Denmark | collected 2011 | reverse complement strand
GACGAAATCACCGGCGGGCGCGGTATTACTTTCGCCACCGGCACGCCGATCTCCAACAGTATGGTAGAGTTATACACCATGATGCGCTACCTCCAGTTCGACACGCTGGTGGAGAACGGCCACCGTCATTTTGACAACTGGGCGGCGGATTTTGGCGAGAAGGTCACGGCTATGGAGCTGAAGCCGGAGGGCACGGGCTTTCGTACCAAGACCCGGTTCGCCAAATTCTACAATCTCCCGGAGCTTATTAACATCTGGAAAGAGGCCGCTGACATTCAGACGGCGGATATGCTGAAGCTCCCCACCCCGGAGGCGGAGTACATCACCGTCACCACCGAACCCAGCAGCTTTCAGCAGGAAATGGTGGCGGAGCTGGGCGAACGGGCGGAGGCCGTGCGGAACAGAGAAGTGGAGCCGGACGAGGACAATATGCTGAAAATCACCTCGGATGGCCGCAAGCTGGCTCTGGATCAGCGTTTGCAGAATCCCCTCCTGCCTGACGACCCGGACAGCAAGGTCAATGCCTGTGTCAAGAATGTCCTGGCCGAGTGGCGTGACAGCGCGGACATTCGGGGGACCCAGCTTGTTTTCTGCGACCTCTCTACCCCCAAAAACGACGGCAAATTCAACGTCTATGACGATATTAAGGCCAAGCTGATCGCCCAGGGGATTCCCCCGGAGGAGATCGCTTTTATTCACGACGCCAACACCGAAGCGCAAAAGGCGGAGCTGTTCGCCAAGGTACGCCGGGGGCAGGTGCGGGTACTGATCGGAAGCACCCAGAAAATGGGAGCTGGCACCAACGTCCAGGACCGCATTGTGGCGTCTCATGACCTGGATTGCCCATGGAGGCCCGCTGATTTGGAGCAAAGAGCCGGTCGGTCGCTGCGCCAGGGCAACATGAACAAATCGGTCAAAATGTTCAAGTACGTCACCAAGGGCACCTTTGACGCCTACAACTGGGGGCTGGTGGAGAACAAGCAGAAATTCATCGGTCAGATTATGACCAGCAAATCCCCCGCCCGGTCCGCTGAGGATGTGGACGCCACCGCCCTCTCCTATGCCGAGGTCAAGGCCCTGGCTACCGGGGGCGACCGTATCCGGGAGAAGATGGAGCTGGATGTGCAGGTGGCGAAGCTGAAAATGCTGAAATCCAACCACACCGCCATGCAGTATGAAATGCAGAACAAAACGCTGAAATACTATCCGCAGAAAATCGCGGAAACGAAGCTGTTTATTGAGGCGCTGGGGAAGGATTTGCCCATTGTCCAGGCCCATCCGGTGAAGGACGACGCTTTTTCCATGACCGTCATGGGCCAGACCTTCACTGAGCGCAAGGAGGCGGGCGAGGCCATTATCAAGGCGTGCCTGCTCATGCCCGACCCGGAGAAGCCCCTCGACCTGGGCGAATACCGGGGCTTTCCCATGCAGCTTCATTGTACCGGCTCCAAGTTCAAGATCACGATGAAGCAGCATTTGACCTATACGGCGGAGCTGGCCGATGATCCGGTGGTCTTTCCGGGAAGCTTCTTCAAGGAGCTTTCTTGGGGAGCCTGCTGAATCCTCTGCCCCTGCTGCATCTTCTGCTTTTTCTTCTGTTATTGTTTCATGGGGCAGCGGCATTGCCGGATCTTGCGCTATTGTTTTTTGAGGAAGCGGCATTGCCGGATCTTGCGCCATTTCTTTTTGGAAAGGCAGGGATTCAGCGTTCTCCGCCCCCGTTTCTGCGCCGGAATGTAAGCTGCCGGATGCCAGTTCCTGGCCGTCCCCAGAACAGCCCCCTGCTGCACCGGGCTGCTTTTGGAAGGAAAATGTAATTTCCTCCTCCGCCAGTCCAGGGAGCTCACGCCCGTTGTATTTCGGTTCATAGGGGCTGTCCTTCTGGATGGCCTTTTTCACGGCTTCCAGGCGTTTGGACTCAAAAGGCTCCGGGGCATGGCGGCTGGAGGTAAGCCTTTCCTTTTTTTCACGGGCCTGCCTTGCCTTCCCTTCCTGCCCCTTCTCCAGGCTGACCTGGTAAACCAGTTCGCTTTGGTTGATGGCGTCCCGGACAAGGCCGGTTAGGAACTCGTATATCTCCTCCCCATTGCTGAACCGCAGCTCCATTTTGGTGGGATGGACATTGACGTCTAAAAGATTTCCATTGATGGAAATATGCAGGGCAGTGAAAGGGTATTTGTGCTGCATCACAAAGGATTTATAGCCTTCTTCAATGCTTTTGGAAATCAGGCTTTAATATCCCTGCCGTTGATGAAATAATTTTCAAAATTCCGGTTCCCTCTGGAAACTAAAGGCTTGCCAATAAACCCACGGACGGAAAACCATTCGTTTTCCCCATGGACTTCTATCAGGTTGGAAGCAATGTCACGGCCATAGACATGGTAAATCACTTCTTTTAAGTTGGAGTTCCCGGAGGTGTGCAGCTTGGGCTGGTTGTTTACAATCAGCTTAAAGGAAATTTCCGGGTGGGACAGGGCCAGCCGTTCCATCAAATCCCCAATGTACCCAGCTTCTGTCTGGGGGGTTTTCAGGAACTTCCGCCGTGCAGGCGTATTGTAGAAAAGGTTGCGTACCAGAAAGGTGGTGCCCTCCGGGGCGCCGATTTCTTCCCTGGACTTTTCTTCCCCGCCCTCAATGACATAGCGGGTGCCGCTAAAGCTGGAAAAGGTCTTGGTAATCAGCTCCACTTGGGAAACTGCCGCAATGCTGCTCAGCGCTTCCCCCCGGAACCCAAGGGAGGATACCGTCAGCAAATCCTCCACATTCCGAATTTTGCTGGTGGAATGGCGCAGGAAGGCAAGGGGCACTTCTTCCGCTTCCATGCCGCACCCATTGTCCGTAATGCGGAGGAAGGAACTGCCGCCCTCCTTGATTTCCACAGTAATGGCGCTGGCTTTGGCGTCTATGGCGTTTTCAACCAGCTCCTTTACCACGGAGGAGGGGCGCTCAATGACTTCACCTGCTGCAATTTTGTCAATGGTCTGTTGGTCTAAAATTTCTATGTTTGGCATATGGGCTCCTTTAAATATTTTTCATGGCTGACAGTGGCATAGATGCAGCGGATAATATCTTCCATCACCTGGTAAGCTTTTGTTTCCCATTTGGCATATTCGTTCTTTGTCACACCCGCACGTTCTGTACCATGTGCAATAGAATTTCTCCTGTTTACAAGTGCATCAATATCTTTTGAAAAATCATCAAATAAATCAACGGGCAAGCCTACTTTATATAAATTTTTCTGGAGGACGATATACCACAGGTTAGATTCCGTGTCAATCGTTTCGTCTGGTATCATTAAATCCTCTGCTTTGAAGTCCTCTAGTGTTTCCAAAAAATTAACCCGCCGGTAAAACCGGTGCAGACGCTTGTCTTCTGGAAGTTTTTTCTTGAAAATGCTACATTTTTCATCATTATTGTCAAATGCATTAAATTCCCGGTTCATGGAAGAAGCGATTAGCCTTTCATTGAAGCACTCCCTTTTCAAATGCAAAGAATTGACATACTGGATATAGGATAACAGGCATATTTTTACAAAGCCTTCAAAGTGGGAATATAGCATCAGCACTAAACTTTTCCTATACTTATCTTGCAGCAGTCCCCCATCAATATTTGATAACTGGTTTTTCATAAATGCCAATTCTTCTTGTCTCCAAGCCAGTTCTGTTTCCATTGCTGTGCGCAGTTCTTCTTTAGTCAATGGCCGAGTTCACCCCCGCCAAAAAGAGTTCAATCCGTTTTGCCATGCTATTAATGTTCCCTGTCTTATAGGACTGGATTTCTTCTCCAAATTTCACATGGTTAATGGCGTCCCTTAATCTTCCATACTCTTTGGTTTCCTGGAAGGAACCAGTCACTTTCCCTAATGCAATTGTAATTCCGTCATAAAAATATAAAACAAAATCATTCCTTTCGTGCCCAAGCTTTGTCCTACTTGAAAATGCACTGCTCCCTAGCGACTGGTTTATGATGTAGAAGGTCTGTTCAAAAACCCGCTTTTCTTTGGCATAATCAAATACTTCTTCTCCAGTTGTGATTTTTTCCAGGTAACGGGTAAAGTATTCTGTAACGGGATATCTGTAGTTTGCCAAATCATTTTTCAAAGCAAAAAAGCGAAGCACCAGTTCTTGGTCATATTTTACCTTAAAGCTTTTTTTGCCAATTTTGTCAATCACAGCTTTAAAATCCTTGTTCCTGCTGCATTCTTCTAAAAATATCAATGCCTTAGAATCCAAAAGACGGACGGTACAATTCCTGATTTCCTGTGCGGACAACAGTTCCCCGCCTGTGTTGAGCCGTTTAAACATATGGTATTTTAGGCTTGGCTCACTTTCTTTCTTAATAACTTCCATCCTGACAAAGCTTCTTTTTATTTTGATCTGCAAAGGTTTTGGGAGCATGTCAAAAGTCATGCCATTTAATGCAGGCACGATGTCGCAGCCACTTAATACCAAAGGCTCCGTGGTTTCCTCCCCCAATACTTCCCCACGGAAATGAAGATAACTGGATACCCTCTGGAGCCCGTCTATCAGTTCGTATTCCCCATCTTTGATTTCTATCACAAAAATGGGGGGAACTGGCATCTCTAAAATCAAAGATTCCATGAAGCGTGACTGTTTTTCTGCTTCCCAACGGAACAGCCTTTGGTAGTCCGGTGCAATGATTAATTCTCCATCTGTATACATGTCATATAATTCATTAAAGGAAACATCCAGGCTTTTTGTCCTGATATTTATGATTTGGTTATCTACATTTTCTATTAAATTTTCAACTTGCATAAAGTATATCACACTCCTTCCATAGCTCTTAAGTTTCCATAAAAATATTATGTAAACTTCCAGCGGTTCTTAACCTTGCTCTGCAAATGGTACAGCTTATTCAGCGCGTCAATGGGCGTCAGGTTCCCAAGGTCCAGCTCCCGGATTTCCCCGATAATGTCGTCGTCCTTTACCGTGTCAAACAGGGACATTTGGGTCAGGTCCACCTCGTCTAACTTTTCCTGCTTCTTTTTGGGCCTGGTGTTCTCCGAAATCAGGCTCCCAGTAAGCTCCGCAATGTCGTGGGCGCTGAGTTCCTCGGAAATGGCCTTGGCCCGTTCAATGACGCTTTCCGGCACCCCTGCCAGCTTTGCCACCTGGATGCCATAGCTTTTGTCCGCGCCGCCGGGGACAATTTTCCTTAAAAATACCACGTCGTCCCCTTTTTCCTTTACGGCAATGCAGTAATTATTGACGTTGTTCAGCTTGCCTTCCAGCTCCGTCAGCTCATGGTAATGGGTGGCAAATAGTGTTTTCGCCCCAAGGAGCTTGGGGTTGCTGATATGCTCCACCACGGCCCATGCAATGCTGAGCCCGTCGAAGGTGCTGGTGCCCCGGCCGATTTCATCCAGGACCAGAAGGCTGTTGCTGGTGGCGTTCCGCAGAATATTGGCAACCTCCGTCATTTCCACCATAAAGGTGCTCTGTCCGCTTGCCAAGTCGTCGGAAGCCCCTACCCGGGTGAAAATCCGGTCCACAATCCCGATTTTGGCCTGTTCCGCCGGGACGAAGCTGCCAATCTGCGCCATCAGCACAATCAGGGCGGTCTGGCGCATATAGGTGGATTTCCCTGCCATATTGGGGCCTGTGATAATGGAAATGCGCTTCTTGTGGTTGTCAAGGTAAGTGTCATTGGAAATGAACATGTCGTTGTCAATCATCTGCTCCACCACCGGGTGGCGCCCGTTCTTGATGTCAATGACGCCGTTCTCATTTATGGAGGGGCGGCAGTAATTGTTCCGCTCTGCCACAAGGGAAAGGGCGGCCAGGACGTCTGCCTTTGCCACGGCCTTGGCTGTCTTCTGGATGCGCAGCACTTCGTCTGCAATCTTGTCCCGGATGTCCCGGAAGGTTTCATATTCCAGGGAAACCAGTTTATCCTCCGCCCCAAGGATGATATCCTCCAGTTCCTTAAGTTCTGCTGTAATATAGCGTTCTGCGTTAGCAAGGGTCTGCTTTCTGGTATAGTAGTCCGGGACAAGGTTCTGGTAGGAATTTGTGACTTCCAGATAATAGCCGAATACCTTGTTGTACCGGATGCGCAGGTTTTTGATTCCGGTCTTTTCCCGTTCCTTTGTTTCCAGCTCCATCAGCCATGTCTTCCCTTCCGTCTTGGCATGGCGCAGCTTGTCAATCTCCTCGTCGTACCCTTCCTTTATGATGCCCCCGTCCCGGATGGAAATGGGCGGGTCTTCCTTGATGGATGCATCCACCAACTGGTAAATGTCTTCCAGGACATCAAGCTCTGACTGGATTTCCAGAAGCAGGGCGGCGTCAAATTCCCCAAGGAGGGCATGGATATGGGGGAGCATTTCCAAGGAGCTTTTAAAGGCTGTCAAATCCCTCGGGTTGGCAGTCTGGTAGGTGACGCGGCTGATTAGGCGCTCTAAGTCATAGATGGGGTTTAAGTATTCCCTTAGTTCTTCCCGGAGCATGGCGCTGCGGTTTAAGGACTCCACGGCATCCAGCCGCCCTTCAATTCCCTGCCGGTCAATCAGGGGCTGTTCCACCATTGTCCGCAGAGTTCTGGCGCCCATAGCGGTTTTGGTTTTGTCGAGAACCCACAGAAGGGAGCCTCGTTTCTGCTTTTCCCGCAGGGTTTCCACAAGCTCCAGATTTCTGCGACTGGAGCTGTCGATAATCATGTATTTTCCAATGGCATAGGGCTGCAGACGCGTCATGTGCGATAAGGAATTTTTCTGGGTCTCGTAAAGATATTTGAGAAGGGTTCCCGCCGCAATGGTTCCGCAGCTTAGGTCCCGCAGGCCCAGCCCGGCCAGATCCGACACCTGAAAATGCTCCAGAAGAGTCCGCCGGCATAGCTCATCGTCAAAATACCATGATTCCAGAGGGTACAGGGCAATGCCCAGGCGGAACTTCAGATCGTCCAGATCCGCGCCGCTCATGGTAAATGCCTCGTTGCACACGATTTCCGAGGGGGTGAATTTGTTGATCTCATCCAAAAGCTTACGCTCGGAATCCACCTCGGTCACAAAATAGTCCCCGGTTGTAATATCTGCCGTGGAAATGCCGTAACGATCGGAAAGGTAGACGATGCACATCAGATAATTGTTTTTCGTCTCATCCGCCGTGTTTAAGTTGGTGCCCGGGGTTACAATCCGCACTACGTCGCGGGCCACCAGTCCCTTTGCTGTCTTGGGGTCCTCCACCTGTTCGCAGATGGCTACCTTATAGCCCTTACAAACCAGGCGGTTCAGATATCCCTCCACAGCATGATAAGGAACGCCGCACATGGGTGCGCGTTCCTCCAGGCCGCAGCTCTTTCCGGTGAGGGTCAGTTCCAGCTCCTTCGACACGGTGAGGGCATCGTCAAAAAACATTTCGTAAAAATCGCCCAGGCGATAAAATAAGATACAGTCCTTGTGCTGCTCTTTTGTCTTTAGGTACTGCTGCATCATGGGTGTCATTTCCGCCATGATCTTTCTCCTATTCCAGTTCCGTATATCCCCATTCAGCACGCAAATATCGGAGATGGATTTCCGGTCGCCAAATACATGCGCCCGGAAATCCATCTAGGTGCTTCTTGGGGATATACTGTTTTCAGTTTTATTCTTTTTCCAATTCCACAATCCCCTTCCCAGTACGCAGACAATGGAAAGAGTATTGCTGTTTTAATGACTGCTGGATACCGCCCCGGTTTCCGCATCCACGGTAACTACGGCTCCGTTTTTCAGAATATCCACCGCATGCTCCGCGCCTACAATCACCGGAATATCCAGGGTCAGGCCCACTATGGCGCCGTGGGAATTGCTTCCCTCCCGCTCGGTTACCAGAGCCGAAGCGGTCTTAAGCTCCGGAAGCATCTCATTGGCTGTCTCCGGCACCACGATAATATCGCCTGCATGGTAGAGCTTTTTCAGCTCCTCCGTATCCCTTGCCACGCACAGGGGACCGCAGACTTTTTTCCTGGTAATTCCCTGGCCTGTAACAAGAATCTGACCGGCCACCTGAACCTTGATAAGATTGGTAGTTCCCGTAATGCCAAGGGGCACGCCGGCAGTCAGCACCGTCAGATCCCCGCGCATTACCAGCTTCGCCTGTTCCGCAGCCTCCACCGCCCGGTTAAAGAGTGTCTCCGCGTTGTCCTCCCGCTCCAGCAAGAGAGGCTCCACGCCCCAGTAAAGATTTAGCTGGCGGCACACATAATCGTCCATACAGCACCCGATAATGGTACAGCTTGGACGGTAGCGGGAAATCATGCCCACGGTACGGCCTGATTTTGACACGGTGATAATGGCCGCCGCCTTCAGATCCGCCGCCGTAGTACACGTGGCATGGGATACGGCGTTGGTGATATCCGGCTTATCCATAATGCTCCGCCGTTTGAAGCGGTAATCATAATCAATGTCCTCCTCGGTACGGATGGCTATCCGATCCATCGTCTTAAGCGCCTCTACAGGATACTGGCCGGAGGCTGTCTCGCCGGAAAGCATAATCGCACCTGTGCCCTGGTAAATGGCGTTGGATACGTCGCTTGTCTCCGCCCGGGTGGGACGCGGATTCTTCATCATGGAATCCAGCATCTGGGTAGCCGTAATCACCGGCTTTCCAATCTCCAGGCTCTTTAAAATCAGCTTTTTCTGGATCACCGGCACTTCCTCCAGAGGAATCTCCACACCCATATCGCCTCTGGCAATCATAATGCCGTCGGATACGCGGAGGATCTCGTCAATATTTTCCACTCCCTGGAGATTTTCAATCTTGGCTATGATCTTGATGTGATCGCAGTTCCGCTCATCGAGAATCTTACGGATCTCCAGAATATCCTCAGCGCTTCTGGTAAAGGAGGCCGCAATAAAGTCAAAGCCCTCCTCGATTCCGAAAATAATATCATCATAGTCCTTTTCGCTGATAAAAGGCATATTCAAATTAACTCCGGGCACATTGATACCCTTTTTATTGGAAATGAAGCCGCCGTTTTTCACGGTGCAGTAAATATCCTTTTCCGTCACCTGATTGACCCGCAGCTCAATAAGTCCGTCATCAATGAGAATGGCGTCTCCTACCTCCACATCTTTGACCAGATCCCGGTAGGTGATAGACACAATCCCCTCGTTTCCCAATACCTCCTCGGTCGTCAGTACAAAGCTCTGGCCCTTTTTCAGCTCTATCTTGCCGCTCTCCACGTCCCGGGTGCGGATCTCCGGGCCTTTGGTGTCTAAAAGCATCGCAACGGGAAGCTTCAATTCCTCCCGCACCTTTTTTACCAGTTCGATTTTCCCCTTCTGCTCCTCATGGGTTCCGTGGGAAAAGTTCAGTCTTGCCACGTTCATTCCGGCCAGCATCAGCTCCCGGATCATCTGCTCCGACTCGGAGGCCGGGCCTAAGGTACAAATAATCTTTGTCTTTCTTCTTCTCATATTCCTCCTTGACGCCTGCTTTGCGCCTTGCTTCTGTCTTATTCCGGTACGGCATTGTATCCAAAACGCCGAATCATGTGCTTAGAGCACTTGCTTATTATACTTCGCCAGGGGAAGAAGCGTCAAGGCTGGGTTTTGGGAAATTTATGCTCACTCTGCTCTCTCAAGCAGACGTCCAAGCTCTTGTTCCAGCTCTTCCTGCGACGCCCCGCATCCATGTCCTCCTAAGGAAATGGACGGCTTTGTCTTTCCGTGGAAGTCGCTGCCGCAGGTATAGAACAAACCGTATGCTTTCGCCTGCTCCATGCGTTCCAGTGCCTGCTCCGGGGTATGATAGCTGCTGAAGGCTTCCATTCCGTCTATTCCAAGGGACACGATTCCCTTAAGAAGCTGCTCCTTTCCCTTTAAATTGACACAGGGGTGTGCCAGAACCGCTAGGCCGTGGTTTTGATGGATGATATCAACAATCGTTTTCATATCCGGAATTTTGATCCCGGCATGGCATGGCTTTCCCTGGGAATAAAAATCCCAGTAAAAATTCACAAGAGCATTGTCCGCCCGGCTACCGCCCTCCCGGTAAGGAAGAAGCATGGGATGGTCCGCGTATTCCGGCTTTGCCAAAAGTACCTCCGCAAACATTTCTCCGGTCCAGGAATCCGGCCAGCGGCTGTCTTTGGAAAGCTCCGTCATCTCCTCCGCCGTCACTTCAAAGCCAAGCTCTTTTGTCTTGGCAAGCATGATTAGAGACGCTTCCCGAACCTGGGATCTGATATTTTCCTCAATCTTTGCAAAGTCCGAGGCGCGGTAGTCTATGCGGTATCCCAGCATATGAAAATTGGCGCCCTCATAGGCGCAGTCAATCTCAATTCCCGGAATATAATGTATTCCCTGCTCCTTTGCGGCTTTCTCTGCCTCCTCATTGGCTTTGGCGCAGTTGTGATCCGTGATTGCCATAAGCCGCACGCCTTTGGATGCGCACTGTTTTACAAGCTCCAAAGGCGTATAGGTTCCGTCATCGCTGTAGTTGCTGTGCATGTGTAGATCAATCATGAAATAACCTCCTATAAAAGTCGCTGCGCGACGGCACTAAAGGGTAAAGTCACTTCGACGCACCTGTAATGAGAGAAACTTTCATTCGAAAGGGCACTCATGAAAGTTCCTCTCGTGCGTCTTTGCGGCTTTACCGGCCGGCCAAAAGTATTTCTTATAAACACTTGGCATTTCTTAGCCGGACTATTTAAGTTGCTGCGCAATAACACCTGTATGTATTGGAACCGGTTCCATTTCGATATTCATTATATATTTACAGAAATTTTATGTCAATACTTTCTTGTTATAAAATTTATTTTTGGAACCGGTTCCAAAAATGCATAGACTTTTTTATGCAGATCTCACAAAAAATCTTATCTCTATTTATCTACTGCCTCCTGTCGGCCACGCTTCCCCTCTCAATAAGTGCAAAGGAATTGACCTGCAATTTACTTACCGGCTTTCCCTGAACCATTTGAAGCATGGTCTCCGCACTGATCTCTCCCCAGTTTTCCAAATCCAGGCAAACCGTGGTGAGAGGCGGACAAAGCAGCTCACTGGTCTCATAATCTCCAAAGCCCGTTACGGAAATATCCTCCGGTATTCTGGCCTTTTTTTGATACAGCACCTTGTACACCCCTTCCGCAATGCGGTCCGTAGCGCAGACTACCGTATCCGGCCATACCTCCCGGGCAAAAAGAGCTTCCGCCGCCTTCACCGCATCCTGATAAAAGAAGCTGGTCTCCAAAATCTCCATTTCTCCGATGCCGAACTCCCGCAGGCCGTCCTGCACGCCCCGTTTCCGCTCCTTTCCGACTGCCTCATCCGCTTCACTGACCCAGAGAGCGGCCACACGGACCGCTCCCCGGGCGCCCAGATAACGTCCAAGCTCCAATCCCGCATGATAATCGTCATTGATCACGGAATTTCCCTGGAGATACCGCTGTCCCAAAAACAGCACCGGCAGATTCGCCTTCTCCACCGCCGTTTTATGCGCCCCGGTAACACTGGAAGCCAATACCATAATGCCGTCCGCATTGATAGCGGTCAGCCGCTCAATACTCTTGATTTCCTCGGCCAGATCATTTCCCGTGTGCATAATCAGGGGCGTATAGTCGTACCGCTTCAGATATGCCACAATAACCTCTACCAGTCCCGGTGTCACAATGGAATCAAAGCCCGGTACAATCAGCCCGATTATACGGCTGCTTTTTGCATTGAGCCGGGCAAATACATTGGGTTCATAATGATATGCCTCGATCACCTTTTTGATCTTCTGACCTGTTTCCTCCCTGACGCTTCCCCCGTTCAGATAACGGGAAACCGTACTCTTTGCAACACCCGACAGCCTGGCAATGTCGCGGATCGTCAACTTTTTCTCCATAAACCTTTATGCCTTCCATACAAAGATAGGGGCAGTCAGTAAATCAGACTGCCCTTCCGCATTTTTATGATTCCTGCACAACCTTATGATAAACCTTTTTCCCCTTCCGGATAATCAAAGCTCCGCCGCCGTCCAGATCCGCAGCCGTAAAGCTCTTATAGACGTCCGTCACCTTCTCATCGTTCACGGTAACGCCGCCCTGCTGCACCAGACGCCGGGCCTCGGAACGGGTAGGCGCAAGCTTTGTCTCCACCAGAAGTGACAAAATATCCTTCCCGGCCTCCAGATCCTCCTTGGAATACACCGTAGTCGGCATATCGTCCGTCTTGCCGCCGTTTACAAAGAGGGCCTTCGCCGCATCCTGTGCCTTCCGCGCTTCCTCCTCGCCGTGAACAATCTTGGTGATCTCGTAAGCCAGGACTTCCTTGGCATGATTAATCTCAGCGCCCTCAAGAGCACCCAGGCGGCGCACCTCCTCCATCGGCAGGAAGGTCAGAAGTCCCAGACATTCCTCCACCTTCACATCCTCGATATTCCTCCAGTACTGGTAGAACTCGTAGGGAGAGGTCTTCTCCGGGTTCAGCCACACGGCTCCCTTCATGGTCTTGCCCATCTTAATGCCCTCGCTGGTAGTCAGAAGCTTGAAGGTCAGGCCGTAAGCCGGCTTATTTTCCTTTCTGCGGATCAGTTCCACGCCGCCGATGATGTTGGACCACTGATCGTTGCCTCCAAGCTGCATCTGGCATCCGTACAGCTGATTCAGCTTCAGAAAGTCATAGGACTGCATTACCATATAGTTAAATTCAAAAAAGGTCAGCCCCTTCTCCATCCGCTGCTTGTAGCACTCCGCTGTCAGCATCCGGTTTACGGAAAAATGAGCGCCTACCTCCCGCAAAAACTCCACATAGTTCAGATTCAGCAGCCAGTCCGCATTGTTGGCAAGAATTGCCTTGCCGTTGTCAAAATCAAGAAACTGTCCAAGCTGCCTGCGGAAGCATTCCGCGTTGTGCTCAATGGTTTCCTTCGTCATAACCTTACGCATATCGGATTTGCCCGAGGGGTCTCCCACCATTGTAGTGCCGCCTCCCAAAAGGGCGATGGGCCGGTGTCCTGCCCTCTGCATATGCATCATCGCCATGATGGTCAGAAAATGGCCTGCCGTCAGGCTGTCCGCCGTTGCGTCAAAGCCGATGTAAAATGTAACCGGCTCCTTTCCTCCCAAAAGCTCCCGCACCTCCTCCGGGTGGGTACACTGTTCAATGAAGCCGCGCTCCGTCAGAATATCGTATACATTTTGTGACATTGGTCTGTTCTCCTTTTTGCTTATTCTCTATCCGTATTACTGTCTTTCCTTCCACTGCTTCCGGTCGTCGCCGTACCATACCACCTGATTTCTTCCGAAATGCTTGGCGTCGTACAGCATTGTGTCCGCAATTTTCAGATATGTGCCGTAATCGTCGTTGATCCTGGGTGTAACCGTAACGCCTCCGATGCTGACCGTAACCCACTCCGACACATTGCCCGCATGGGGAATCTGAAGCTTCTCAATATTCCTGCGGATTTTTTTCATATGCCCGAAAATGTTCTGGGGAGTGCCGCCCAGAATAATCGCCACAAACTCCTCCCCTCCGTAGCGCGCCACAAAGTCCATTGTGCGCCGCAGGTGATGGGAAATGGTCTTTGCCACGGCTTCTATCACCTTATCCCCGGCCGGATGTCCGTAGGTATCGTTGTAAACCTTAAAATGGTCAATATCAAACATAAAAATAGAAAACGGAACCTGCAGCCGGGCCGCCTCCTGCCATTTTGCCACGCTGTACAGCTCATACTGCCTTCTGTTGGCAATTCCCGTAAGCTGGTCCGTCATGGACTGCTCCTCCACCTGCTTTCGGTATCGGTATAGCTTTACATGTGTGTTCACCCTGGCCTTTACAATCACCGGATGGAAGGGCTTTGTGATATAATCAACGGCCCCTAACTTAAATCCGTGCTGCTCATTTTCAATATCGGAAAGGCTTGTAATCAATATAACCGGAACACTCTGGGTTACAATCTCCTCCTGCAGTTTTTTCAGCAGCATAAAGCCGTCCATCTCCGGCATCACGACATCCAGAAGTATCAGAGAAAATCTTCCGGTGCTTGCACAGCTTAAGCCCTCAATTGCAGTCTGGGCAACTGTGATCTCGTACTCATCCTCCAGAATGGACTTTAACTTGGCTGCCTGCGTAACGCTGTCATCAACAATCAAAATCTTTTCCATATCCTTACCCCTCAGCTTGCCTAATCATTTTTACTCATAAACAACATGATATTACTCTGTTCGGCATATATCCAAAATTATACCTGAGCAGACATGATTTTACAATGCTTTTATACTATAAATATACAAATTGCTACTCTATAACACTTCCGTCCTCCAAAATATTCACTCCAAAGGACAGCTCCGAAAGCCTTCGGTAATAATCCTGCGTCTCTTCCAAAAGCCTCATCCGGTTGCCCTCGCTTGCACAGGGAAGCACGCGCACCCGCGTCCCCCCTTCCGTAAGCGTAAGCTCCGCCACGATGCTCTCATAAGACCCGTTGCCGAAAATAAAATTGCCCAGACTGTAAAAGATAGGCTTTCCCTGATAATATTCAATCCCCTGAAGCACATGGGGATGACTTCCGATCACCGCGTCCGCTCCTGCGTCAATATACTGTCTGGCCAGGGTCTTTTGATAATCTTCCGGCAGGGTATTGCGCTCAATGCCCCAGTGAACA
>OFHM01001567.1_pt1 | contig 14643 bp, 8 predicted proteins | sample 1521311 | NCBI WGS metagenome assembly OFHM01 (sample SAMEA3504083, study PRJEB24116) | mouse gut metagenome | biome: mouse gut; feature: mouse-associated habitat; material: faeces | place: Denmark | collected 2011 | reverse complement strand
CATCCAGACTGTATCCGGTACAGCCCTGCAGAAATTTTGCAAAAGCCAGCCGAAGATTGCCCCGGCATACGGCGGTGAACATCTGTTTTTCCTCTCTGCTGATTTCTCCCAGAATCATGGTGCGGGTCGTATCCGTCGTTCCTTCCAGATAATGTCCTCCCGCATCCACAAGCAGCATACTTTCCGGCCGGATCCGGGCATCACTTTCCTCTGTAGCCGAGTAGTGTACCATCGCCCCATGTTCTCTGTAAGCACAGATAGGTGTAAAACTCTGTCCCAGATAATGCTCCTGCTTTTTCCTCTCTGCATCCAGATACGCTGCCGCCGTCCGTTCGGTGATCACTTCTTTCCCTGCATGGGTTTTGATCCAGTGCATAAACCGGGTAAAAGCAAGCCCTTCTTTGATATGGGCGATCCGAAGGTTCTGAAGTTCTGTCTCATTTTTCACCGATTTCATAAGTTCTGACGGATTCGGCCGGTCTGTCACCTGCACTCCCGCTGGCAGGGACGTAAGCAGGCGGATGTTCACATTTTTCTTGTCCAGCAATACTTTCTGTCCTGCGCAAAGCGTTTCCAGATCCGGGTAGATCTGCCCGTAATCCCGGATTGTGACTCCCAGTTCGGACATCTTACGGCGGATTTCCCCGGTCACTGCCTGGCTGCGCACATACCAGATGCATTGATCCCGGGTAATCTGCAGAAAGGACAGGACAACCGGCACCCCGGGAATATCATTCCCCCTCAGGTTCAAAAGCCAGGCGATGTCGCACAGAGAAGCCAGTACATGGACGTCCGCCCCCACGGTCTCCATGGCCGTTCGTACCCGGGTCAGCTTGTCTTCGGTCCTTTCCCCGGCATAGCACTCTTCCAGCAGAAAAACTTCTGTATCCGGTATGGGGGGACGATTCTGCCAGATCTCTCCCACCAGATCCCGGGTCACCAGCGTATCCGCGTTTTTCTCCTCTGCAGCCTGCAGAAGTTTCTCCCCCGCTGAGGCGCTCATGACGCTTCCGTCAAAGCCCAGCATTCCTCCCTCTGTGAGCATTTCTCTTACATATGCTTCGATCTTCGGCACCCCCGGCTCCCCGGTCCGAAACAGTCTGATCTGCGTGCCGGCAAGCTGCTGTCCGGCCTGAATAAAATACCGCCCGTCCGTGAAAAGCCCTGCCTCCTCATAAGTGACGACAAGGGTCCCTGCAGACCCGGTGAATCCGGACATATATTCTCTGGCCCGATAATGCGCACATACATACTCCGATTCATGGCAGTCAGAGGAGGGAATCACATACACCGTCACCCCCGTTTCCTGCATCTTCTGCCGAAGCCGTCCGATCCGTTCCTGTACCGTCATGCTTCACCTTCTTCGGACCATCCGGCTTTCAAAAACGCTTCATATCCTTTATATGCTTCGTAGATATCGGCCTTGCTTGACACCTCCCAGGGACTGTGCATATTTAAGAGAGCCACGCCGCTGTCGATCACATCCATCCCGTAATTGGCCGTGATATAGGCGATGGTTCCTCCGCCTCCCTGGTCAACCTTCCCAAGCTCCGCGGTCTGCCAGCACACGCCTGCTTCTTCCATGAGGCCCCGCAGTGCTCCCAGATACTCCGCGCCGGCATCGTTGGAGCCGGATTTTCCCCGGGCTCCGGTGTATTTGTTGAACACCATCCCCCGGCCCAGATAAGCTGTATTCTTTTTCTCAAAGGCACTTGCATAATTGGGATCAAAAGCCGCACTTACATCGGAGGAAAGCATATGCGAACGCTGCAGGCACCTTCTAAGGGCCAGCTCCGAATATCCGCCGGTCAGATTCATGATTTCTGCCGTAACATTTTCAAAATACCGGGACTGCATGCCCGTAGCTCCCATACTTCCGATCTCCTCTTTATCCGTCAGAAGGCAGACTGCTGTATATGTGGGGGTTGCCGCCCGAAGCTGTGCCAGAAGAGAAGTATAAGCGCAGATCCGGTCGTCCTGGCCGTATCCTATGATCATGCTTCGGTCCAACCCAAAATCCCTGGCCGGTCCGGCCGGGACCGCTTCTAACTCCGCCGAGAGAAAGTCCTCTTCCCCGATGCCGTACTGTTCTTCTAAAAGCTTTAAAATTCCGCTTTTGATCTTCTCTTTTTTCTCTTTTTCTTCCTCTGTATCCCCTTCTCCTTTCACTAAGGGCCTGCTTCCCACGATGATATTCAGGTTCTCCCCTTCCACCACCACGGCTGCTTTTTTCTGAAGCTGCTCTCCCGACAGATGGATCAGAAGATCTGAAATCCCAAACACCGGATCTTTGGGATCTTCTCCCACCTTCAGTTCCACAACACTTTTGTCCTTTTTCACCACCACACCGTGCAGCGCAAGAGGAATGGCCACCCACTGATACTTTTTCACACCGCCGTAGTAGTGTGTATCCAGATAAGCCAGGCCGCTGTCCTCGTAGAGCGGGTTCTGCTTCACATCAATCCTGGGGCTGTCTATATGGGCCCCCAGAATATTCATTCCTTCCGTCATGGGTTTCTCACCGATCTGGAACATGGCGATGGACTTATTCATTGCCACGCTGTAGACTTTATCGCCTTTTTGCAGCTTCGCACCGCTTTCGATCACGCTTTCCAGCTCTCTGTAGCCTTCCGCCTCGATGGTGTTCACGATGGTGTCGATGCACTCACGCTCTGTCTTGCCGTTATCCAGGAATTCTCTATATTCCCGATTCAGCGCCTCCAGTTCCTTCATCTGTTCCTCGTCGTAGGTTTCCCAAGTTACTTTTCTTTCCATTTCCGTTTCCTTTCCTGCATGCTCAATTATGCCCTTATGAGTCAACATTTAGCGGCTTTCGGACTGAAACCCTGCGAAACCGGCGGTTTCGCAGGGTTTTCCATTTTTCCGCTATCTTCATGCATTGAATGAAAGTATTATATCATATTCCCCCGTTCATGGGAACCACTTTCATCATATAATTCTGTCATGCCGGGCATGGTGCTTCTTCATATCTGCCGAAACCTGCTACTGCCGCAGCTCCATCCCCATCTGCTCCAGGCCATGCAGAATCTTCTTCATGGCAGCATTCACATCCGCATCTTCCAACGTCCTGTCCTTGGCACGGAAAGTAATGGAATAGGCCACTGATTTATATCCTGCCTTGATCTGCGCTCCTTCGTAGACATCGAACAGCTGACAGGATTCCAGCAGCTTACCGCCCCTCTGGACGATCATTCCCTCTATGTCGCCTACCAGAATCTCCCTCGGCGCCACCATGCTGATATCACGGGTCACCGCAGGGTATTTTGCAATGCCTTCGTACTTTCTGTCAAAGGTGGTGAAGGGAAGCAGGGAGGGCATATCCAATACTGCCACATAAGCCTTAGTGCCGATCTCATAATTGTCCAGCACTTCCGGATGCACCTCTCCCAGATAACCCACCACAGCGCCGTCATATTTCACCAACGCCTGCCGTCCCGGATGAAGGAATGGCTTCCCTGCGCAGGGGTCATACAGCGGCTTTTTCCGCATTCCCACCACGGTGAAGAATTCTTCGATCACACCCTTCAGCGTAAAGAAATCCCCCTCCCCGTAGAAGCCCAGGACAAACTGCATCCGCTCATCCGGCAGTTCTGTCAGCGGCAATGCCTTGGGAAGATAGATATTTTCCAGCTCATAGAGTCTGACGTCTTTATTTCTACGGTTATAATTGGAAGACAGGCTGGTAAGCATTCCGTTTAAAACGCTGGTTCTCATAATGGAGAAATCCTCACCCAGGGGATTGGATATGGTCACTGTCTGACGAAGCATATCCTCCCCGGACAACAGCAGTTTGTCAAACACTTTCGGACTCTCGAAGGAATAGCTCATTCCCTGGGAGAAACCGCAGTATTCCGCAATATCCCTGGCCTTCTGCTCAATGCGCAGCTTATAGGAAAGCTTGCCTGCTGTGGCCTCCCCTGCCGGCAGCGTAGTAGGAATCCTGTCATAGCCGTAGAATCTGGCCACTTCCTCCGCGATATCCGCATCGCAGTTTAAATCCTGACGGAAATTCGGAATCCGCAGACGAATTTCCCCCTCTTCGCTCTCAAAGACCTCAATCTCCAAACTTCTGAAGATATCCAGCATTTCCTCATCCGTAATCTCTGTTCCCAGGAGACAGTTGTATTTTTCGGGTTTGAACGGGAGCACTTTCCGCTCTGTCATAGGCGCTGCCACATCCACCATGCCGCCCACCGCTTCCCCGCAGCCCAATTCTTCGATGAGCTGGCAGGCTCTGTTGATTGCATCCTCCGCATTGTGGGGTTCCAGACCTTTCTCGAATTTCCCGGAGGAGTCTGTCCGCAATCCGATTCTCTTGGCCGATTTCCGGACGCTGGGGCCGTTAAAGACGGCGGATTCAAATAGAACCGTCTGCACCGTATCGGTAATCTTGCTGTTCTCCCCTCCCATGATACCTGCGATGGCGATTTCCTTCTCCGCATCGCAGATCATCAGCACATCTTTGTCCAGCTTCCGCATCTGCCCGTCCAGGGTCTGGAATTCATCCCCGTCCTTGGCCCTGCGCACAATAATCTTATGCCCGGCAACGGTATCCAGGTCAAATGCGTGCATCGGCTGGCCATACTCTTCCATCACATAATTTGTGATATCTACCAGGTTGTTGATTGGACGGATACCGCTGGCCGCAAGCCTCCTCTGCATCCATTCCGGGGAGGGAGCGATTTTGATATTCTTGCAGACTCTGGCACAGTATCTGGGACAGAGATCCGGATCCCGGACTTCCACCCTTACATAATCATGCACATCCTCTCCGTTTCCGGTTTCCTTACTCACAGGAGGCACAAAAGGCTTCCGGAAAGTGGCTGCCGCCTCTCTGGCAATCCCCAGCACACTGTAGCAGTCCACCCGGTTGCTTGTAATCTCGTATTCAAATACCGTGTCATGCAGCCCCAGCACTTCCACGGCGTCAGCCCCTACCTTCACATCCTCCGGGAAGATATAGATTCCCTCCTCCGGGGCTTCCGGATACATATTCCTGTCGGAGCCCAGCTCTTCGATGGAACACATCATTCCGTTGGAGGGAACCCCTCTCAGCTTCCCTGCCTTGATTTTAATCCCCTCTTCCGGCAGTGGGCCGCCGTCATGTCCTCCCGCTACCTTGCCTCCGTCCAGAACGACAGGCACCTTGTCTCCTGCCTTCACATTATGAGCCCCTGTCACAATCTGAATCGTCTCCGCGCCGGTATCTATCTGGCAGACAATCAGCTTCTCCGCGTCAGGATGCTTTTCAATGGAAAGAATCCGGCCTACGATGATCTTCTCCAGATTCTTATCTCTTCTCTCGAAACCCTCCACCTTGGTGCCGGAGAGAGTCATCGCGTCGCAATACTCCTGATCCGTGCATTCCAGCCCGGGCACATATGCTTTAATCCATGATAATGCCGTATTCATATATGTCTTCCTTTCTCTGTCTCAAATTCGTCTTCCATACGATTTTGCCGTTTCAACGGCGTCTCCATCTTCCGTCTGTTTTCCAGACATTCTTGCCTCGCAGTCGGCCTTTTACGCGCCTAAAACTGCTTCAAAAACCGGATATCATTCTCGTACAGAAGACGCATATCGTCGATCTCATATTTCAGCAGCGTGATGCGCTCCAATCCCACGCCGAAGGCAAATCCCGTATACTCCTCCGGGTCAATGCCGCTCATCTCCAGCACATGGGGATGCACCATGCCGCAGCCCAAGATCTCGATCCAGCCGCTTCCCTTGCAGAACCTGCAGCCCTTGCCGCCGCATTTAAAGCAGGTCACATCCATCTCCGCGCTGGGCTCCGTAAACGGAAAATGATGGGGCCTGAACTTCACCTTCGTCTCTGCGCCGAAGAGCTCTCTGGCGAACTCCGCCAAGGTCCCCTTCAAATCCGCAAAGGTGATATGCCTGTCGATGACCAGGCCCTCAATCTGATGGAAGCAGGGAGAGTGGGTAGCATCCACTTCATCCGAACGGAATACCCTGCCGGGAGCAATCATCCGGATGGGAAGTTTCCCCTTCTCCATCTCATGCACCTGCACACCGGATGTCTGGGTACGCAGCAAAATATCCCCTGTAATATAAAAGGTGTCCTGCTCATCCTTCGCCGGGTGGTCAGCCGGAATGTTCAGGGCTTCGAAGTTGTAATAATCCTTCTCCACCTCGGGGCCTTCCACCACTTCATAGCCCATGCCCACGAAGATCCGCTCCACCTCTTCCAACACAATGGTATCCGGATGCCGATGTCCCAGCTCGGCCTTCTTTGCCGGGAGAGTCACATCGATAACCTCCGCCGCCATCTTCGCTTCTCTGACGGCTCTCTCGATTTTCGTCCTGCGTTCTTCCAGGAACTTCTCGATCTCCGCCCGGGTTTCATTTACCATCTGTCCCACCTTCGGGCGTTCCTGGGGCGGCACATCCCGCATGGATTTCAGAAGATCGGTAAGTTCTCCCTTCTTGCCCAGGATGCTCACCCGGATCTCGTTCAATTTGTCGGCGGTGTCACAATTGTTAAGCTGTGAGATCGCCTTCTCCCTGATCTGCTCAAGCTTGTTTTTCATCTTTTCCTCATTTCTGCGCTGCCATATCATCTCGACTGCCGACCGCCAGCCAGGTATTTTTCCGTTAGTATCACTGTAAATCCCGACGGTTTGCAGTATATTTGGTTTGGCCAATATTTCAGGCCGTGCGTAAAACCGGAAAACTCTGCCGGAAATCTTCGGGATAAGAATCTGTCGCGCAGCGCTGACGCAGCCTCTTAAACCAAAGAAGGATTTTGTGCAATTGAGCATGAGAATCCCCTTCTCCACTACTCGCCACGCGGCCCGCATGCCGCCCCAGCGGCAAATTTCCAAGTGCATAGAATGCACTGTGCATAGTATGCACTTTATGCAGGCCTGTGCATAAAAAAATCCCCTGCAGTTTTCCTGTCAAAACTGCAAGGGACGAAATCCTGATTCCGCGGTACCACCCTGCTTCCCGTCCTCCGCATGCCCTGCGGACGACCGGCTCTCATTTACGCTTAACGCGCGCTACGTCCTGATCTACTTACCGGAAGCTCCTTCCGTGTTCCATCAGGCGGCTCCGGCGGGAAATTCGTGATTTAACTGAACTTGAGGAAGCTTCCAGCCGCTGACTCCCTCTCTCTGTAAGAAGCTAAATCCCTACTGCACGCCATCTGTGCCTTTCTAAACTTCTATTGATTTTTAATCATACTGTCTTCCGACATAAATGTCAATAGAATTTCTCATTTTTCAGAAAATTTTTTCTCCTCTTACCAGCTTCTTATTCACAGCCGCAAAATACTGATTCAGATAAGCCCCGATCAAAATAATATACATACAGAAATACATCCACAGCAGCACGATAATAATAATGGACAGGCTGCCATAAATGCCGTAGGAATTGCCGTAAGTCAAATAGTAGGAAAAAGCCCATGAAAAAATACTCCAGACCACCGCCGAAAAGACCGCTCCGGGAATCTGTTCGGCAAAAGCCAGCTTTTTATTGGGTACATATGCATAAACCGCCGCAAACAGCACCGACAGCACGGCCCACACAAACAGGAAACGGAAATTCATGGCAAAGGAAACCACCTTTTGCAGCTGCGGAATCCGGTGCAGCGCCAGACTTACCAGCTGATCGCCGAATACCATCACAAACAGGGAGAGAATCACCACCACCAGCATCACCAGCGTATAGAAAGAGGCAATGGCACGAAGCACGAAATAATTCCTCTTCTCCTCCACTCCGTTGACGCTGTTCAGCCCTTTCATCAGTGCCATTACGCCTTTCGCTGCCGACCATACGGTTGCAATCAGCGCGATGGACAAAATCCCCGCCGATTTATCATAGACCTCGGAAATCAGGCTCTCTGCCAGAGGGTCAATCTGATCCGGCAGAAAATCCGTCACCAGCTCCACCAGATTCTCCTCCGTCAGCGGCGTATAAGGAATAATGGTACAGATCATAATCAGCATCGGCACCACTGACAGGAAAAAGAAGAATGCCGTGCTGGCTGCATATGTACTGATATCCCTTTTCTTCATTTTTGCAGAAAAATCATTTATGACCAAATATAATTTCCGAATCACTTAAGGCTGCTCCTGCTCATATATATTTTCGATACTGCAATTCTCATAAAAGTACAGCAGAATCTCCCCGGCCGAATATCCGTCTCCGGCCATGGCCCTGGCGCCGTTCTGGCTCATTCCCACTCCATGGCCGAAGCCACCGCCGGTCAGAGTATATCCTATCACATTTCCGTTCTCTTTTCCAGCCGTTATGATAAAAAATCCGCTGGGCAGCAGATTTGCGCTGGCTACCCTGCTCCCATCCTGCCGTACCACGTCCGCCTTCCCGTCGTTCAAAACATACCGGATATTGTGCTCGGATATCACCTTAATCTTCTGTTTCCCCGCCTCTATCACCAGCTCGTCGGCCACACCGCCGCTGCCTCTCTTTTCTATATACAGATCCGTGATATCGCCCAGGCTCTCGATGGTCTCGCTGACATATCCGCCGTCCTTCCAGGTCAGGATCAGATTGCTGTTTGCAGCGTAGCGCTTCTGCAATGTCTCCAGCATATGCTCCGAATCCAGCTCCTCCACCTGATAGGTCCAGCGATACCATCCCTCTCCGGCCTCAAAGTCATCCGGATTCACCGTCCCGATGAAAGCGGCGAAGGCCTCCTCGTCCCTCATGCTCTCTCCCAGATCCACGCTTTCCAAAGCGTCCCCCTCCGATGCCAGCGCCGCCGCCATGGCGGACTTGCTCAGAGCCTTCGGCTTCAGGTAGGTAAGCGTGGGGGCCACTTCGGTCTTCCAAACCGTCGCGTCGCTCCCAACGCCGCAGGAGGTGGAATAATAATAGGTCTCCGCCGGACTGCCCTCCCCGGTATAGAGAAGCTGTCCGTATGTCTCCTTCGCCGCAGTGGTGGTGCTCTCCTGCTCCAGAATGTTGTTGTACACCTGATAGGAGGTACTGTCGTCCACATGGGCCCCGTACTGGGGATAGCCCGCATGCTCCATCCGGCCGTAGGCATATGTCCTGGCGCAGATGGCCTGGGCGTTCAGCGCCTCCGCCGGATAGTCCGCCGGCATCTCGCTGGGCACTACGCTGTAGAGATACTCCTCCAGCAGCACCTGGTTGATCGCCACGATCCCCTCCTCTGTCCGCAGCAGTTCCAACTGCCCCTTATAGGAGGGCACTCCCTGGACGCGATTGCAGTTTTTCAGGACAATCTTCCCCGTGAGCACATCCGGGACAATCTGTATGCGGTCCGCCGTGAAATAGCCGCTGCCGCTATCGAACGTCAGCTCCTCCCAGGCCTGATGCTTCTCGCTCTGCCTCCCGTCATAGGGGCCATAGACCACCGTGTAGTCCGTATCGCAGGTCAACACCACCTGGTCGTGGAAGATTCCCCCGTAATCCGAAGTCTTTAACAGCACGCGGATGTATTCCATAGCCGCCTCCTTCGCCATGAGGATGCCGCAGACCTCGCCGCCCTCCATACAAAAATCCGTAAAATCATATCCGAAATACAAATCATTTACAGTGCACATCTCCAGGGTATCGTACAGGCGGTAGCCCTTATGGTCCTCCGCCAGGGGCAGCCAGCCGTAGCCCTCCACCTCGATCCTCTCCCCGTCTGTCCGGAGAATCCTGCCGTTAATCTTCTCCGTCCAGGCGCTGACCGCCGTGACGCTGCCGTCCGTCACCGTCATGTCCGCCACCTGCTCGCGCACGGACAGATCCGGCCAGACGGTCTCCCCATCCTCCGGATTCCCCCAGGGATATCGCTCCCGCACGCCGTCCCGGAATACCGTCAGCCCCTCCTCGTCCGCCTCCATGATCCATACATTGGCGAAGGTCTCCATCACTGGCACATGGGGCTGGGGGCTCGGCACTGGCGGCTCCTCTCCTCTATGTATCAGCGCCAGGAGCAGCCTGCCCAGCAGCAGGATTGCCAGAAGGAGCAGCCCCAGCAGACAGATAAACGCTTTCAGCTGCATCCGCTGGGACTTATCCAGCGAAGCTCCTTTGAACCATTTCCTTCCCTTCTTATTCCAGTTATCCAAGCATCCCTCTCCTGTCCCCCGGACTCCCTCCGGAGTAATATGCGCTCAAAAGAGCAGCCCCGGAAGGACTGCCCTCTTCTTCTGTATCAAAGGCCCAAAATGCCGCCCCCTGCTCTCTGACTCCTAGCAATGCTAGGTGGGTGACCGCAGCCAGCGCTTTTGCCTTCCCTTCCAATCCATGCTTACGCAAGTGAGGGCTTGACAGCCACCTGGCGATATAGGAATCCCGTTTAAAGTAATGTAGGTTCAAAATAAGCAGAAGTTATCGCACATCTCAGGCTGTACTTATTATATCAAAAAGCTCTGTGGAATACAACTAATTTTTTAACCAAAATCTTGAAAAATGATCACAGATTCACCAATGTTCGACACGGATGTTCACGGGCATATTTCCTACAGGCCCTTTTTCGCCCGCAGGCACTGGTTTCATGGCCAAGCAGCCCTGGCCCGATTACTCTGATACATTCAAAATATATCTGCCTTTGCCCTGAATGGCTTTGATCAGGCCCTGCGTCTCCATCATCTTCAGAACCATTCTGGCCTTCGTTGTCCGGCAAGAAAGCGTCTTCATTATTTCTTTCGTGGTGATGACCTGCATGATATCGGTATTTTCAATCACCAACACCGCATCTTTACGAGACACAATCCCCTCATCCTTCCTCCTATGCAGCAATTCTATCAATGCATCCTTTTCGTGAATCGACGCATTTTCGGATGGAACCGACGCACTTACAGTCGTTTTCGCAGCAAACGACGCGCTCATCACAATCGTTTTCAGAATGAAACTGCTGTTGTCGAACACCGGACCAGGCAGACCAGCACCTCCAAGCTCCCTGCACATGCGGTCAACACCTTCGCCGTATTCCTTCACGTATCCATAGTCCTTCAGGAAAGCTGCAATCTTCGGATTTCGGGAAAATGCGTATAGCGAATGTTTTCTTTTCTTACCATTCCGGCGAAAGTGCCGGGACTGTCTACTTCCAGCCTGTCATCAAACATCTTAATCTGGATATCCGTCCCCTTGATTCCATAGTCTCGGTGCGTAGCTGCATTAACTACAATCTCGGTACGTACAAACTCGCTGTATTCTGCCTCTGTGACAAAGATGCCATCATGTCCAAGGAATGTCTTTTCTTTCATTTGGATTTTGATAAAATCAACCGCTTTCTCCACCTGTTCAAGAATACGGCCTTCAAAAATCACATCTTTGACCACGTTCATATCCTTGCCGACCTTTGCCTCCGTGCCATCGTAACGGATAAAACGGATAAAAGCACGCGGGAAGAATTGCTGCGGGTTTTTGCCGAGCAGTAGGATTGCCGCCACGGAAACCCGCCCTTTTCCCTCCTTTCCTGTGACGAGCTTCTTGTTCTCACGGACATACTCCTCCGGGGATTTCGTATATCCCCGCGCTCTCCCAGTACCCAGAAGCCCCCTGCTTCTGATATGCTTTTCAGGATTCCCGCCGCACCGTCTTCTACGAAGCCTGTCTTGACGGCTTCCTGGACTTTGCAAAAAGCCTGATGATGAAATAATCGCATTATTAGCTTTCGCTAATTCTTTAGAAAGTGTTAAAAGAACTTTTATTTCCGAACTTGAAAGCCAATCTGAAAAATGATGCAGGTACATCCCCATACCTGGATATTTTAATGCTTGTCTGCAAATATTTTTTGTGATAAAGTGATATTACAATATCACTGGGAGGTATTTCTATGATCCATCGCTTAAAGAGATACGCAAGGCGCTGGGGCTCAATCAGACCGACTTCGCAAAGTACTTAGGGATTACCCAGACCGCATACTCCATGATTGAAAGCGGAAATCGGCCATTGGCTGATAAATATGTGAAGGTAATCTGTTCCTCCTGCGCAATCTGCCACGCTGACCTGTACTACCTCCGTCTCGTTAAAAGCAAAACCCTCCAGTCAGCGCATGACCTCCGCGATGGACTAAAGCGCAATCCCCTTGAGCTTCTGATAAAGAGCCTGAATTAAGGAACAAAGAGACAAATAGCGGATTCTACCTGAAAGTTAACGGTAGTGTGGTAAAATAGGAAATCAAAAATAACGGTAGTGCAGGAAATTGGCCTTAAAAAAATAACGGGAATTGAGTCGAAGACCCGCCGGAAAGGAGATGTATCATGTATAAAAGAAAAATATACGGCAAACTGTCCACATGGAAAGCCGAATCCGACGGTAAGACCGCCCTGCTTATAGAAGGTCCCAGACGGGTCGGCAAATCCACCATCGTGGAGGAGTTCGCCAAAAGAGAATACAAAAGCTATATCCTTATCGACTTCTCCACCGCTCCCGCCGGAATCAGAGAGCTGTTTTCGGATTTATCGGATTTGGATTATCTGTTCCTCCAGCTGCAGCTACAGTATAAAACCGATCTGCATGAACGGAATTCCCTAATCGTCTTTGACGAGGTACAGTTCTGCCCATCCGCCAGACAGGCTGTCAAAGCTCTCGTCCGGGACCACCGCTATGATTATATAGAAACCGGCTCCCTGATTTCCATACGGCGGAACGTGAAAGATATCCTGATTCCAAGCGAAGAGCGCAAAATCAACATGTACCCCATGGATTACGAAGAGTTCCTATGGGCAACCGGCGACGATACCACTGCAGGGCTGCTGCAGAAAGCCTTCGCTCTGAAAAAACCTCTCGGCGACCAGCTTAACCGAAAGCTGATGCGGAATTTCCGCCTGTATATGCTCGTAGGCGGAATGCCCCAGGCTGTAGCAGAATATATCGAAACCAATAATTTCAGAAAGGTGGATCAGGTGAAAAGAGATATCCTGGCCCTTTATGAAGATGACTTCCGGAAAATAGATCCTACTGGAAGAATCTCTCTTTTGTTCGATTCCATACCGTCGCAGCTTTCCCGAAACGCGTCCCGTTACCAGGTTTCCACTGTCCTGGAGCATGAGCGCGCCGATACGATTCTGGAACTTATTTCCGAGATGAAGGATTCCAGAACCGTTCTGGTCTCTTACCATACCAACGATCCCAATGCCGGGATGGCCACGACCCGGAATCTGCGGCGTTTCAAAATGTATCTTGCGGACACGGGGCTTTTTACCTCGCTTATGTTCAAAGACCGGGATTTCACGGAAAACAGCATCTACGAAAAGCTGCTGAGCGATACGCTCAGCGTCAATCTGGGATATCTCTATGAAAATATGGCAGCCCAGATTCTGGCCGCCAGCGGAAACGAGCTTTATTATTATACCTTTTTGAACGAAAAGACAAAGCACAACTACGAAATCGATTTCCTCCTGGCCCGGAAGAATAAAATCTGCCCCCTGGAACTGAAATCCTCAGGCTATAGAACCCATGCCTCGCTGGACGCGTTCACAGCGAAGTATTCAGACCGAATCCTGGAACGCTATCTGGTCTATACAAAAGATTTCAGAAAAGAGGAGGACATTATCTGTCTGCCCATTTATATGCTACCCTTTTTATAGGGGCATCTCCTTTTCCAAAAAGACCGCCGCACCAGCGTACCTAACGCCTGTGCAGCGGTCTTTCTTACTTTCCGTCCGCCACCCGCAGGGTCTGCGGGTGACTGGAGTTTACCGTCAATTTACTCATGATTACAGGCTTGCAGCCTCGTCCACGATCTTCTTCAGAGCGGCCAGAGCCTCGTCAGGCAGCTTGTCGTAGCCTTCCTTCTTGGTAGCGAAGCCTTCCACAGCGTCCACACGGTTCTGCATCGCGTTCTGCAGAGCCTTTATATAGTCGCCGTCCTTAAGGTCAGGCGCAAAGCCTTCCCAATCCATGATCTCGATGTCCTCGAAAGGTCCCCACTGCTTGAAGGTTGCTTTCTTCTCCACGATGGTCTCCAGGATGCCAAGGGTATCTGCAGGCTTTACCTTCTTGCCCATGAAGTCGCCGGTGTTGATGATGTAGCAGTCAACGTTCTTCTCGGCAACCAGCTTCTTGAACTTCTCATAGTCATTTACCAGAGGATAGGTCCTGAACGGGTTAGCGTAAGGAACGATACGAAGCGCGTTCATATCGGTACCTGCTGCCACGCGCTCTGCGGTGGATGTCTTGGTAGCCAGGGTAGCGCCCATGACGGATGCCAGCGCGGCGCCCTTCAGCTTCACTACAGGCGGGATGGTAGGATCCTTCATAATCCAGAAGATTGCGTTCACGGGAGCGTCAATCTTATCCACGCGGTTAGGGCTCCACAGCTTGGACTTGATGGCGCGGCCGTTGCCGTTCCTGATGTCCTCGGTCACCAGCTGAACCTTGCCGTCCTCGTCCAGAGTAGCGGAGCAGTTCTGGGCGGTCAGCAGGAACTTGTTGTCGGCACAGCCCGTAGGATAGTCGGCAGTCTTGTCAAAATAGGTAGGCTCCAAAGCCACTGATGCACAAGTGTCCGTATTGATGATAAATGCATCATCATGAAGCACCTTGATCTCATACTTGCCATTGTGCTTTGCATGGGTCAGAGTGGACTTTCCGGATCCGGACAAGCCGTACACGGAAGCCACGAACTTGCTGCCGTCGGAAAGCAGATATTCCTTCTGTCCGCCGTGGCAG